>JABUBP010000074.1_pt1 | contig 19423 bp, 24 predicted proteins | sample 7240331 | NCBI WGS metagenome assembly JABUBP01 (sample SAMN07256347, study PRJNA390944) | subsurface metagenome | isolation source: Methane hydrate marine sediment | place: Pacific Ocean: Eastern North Pacific, ODP site 1244 | collected 2002 | reverse complement strand
TGAGAGTCAAATTCACGCCATAGAGCACGGCAACCGCGCTGGAGAGTCGGTAGTTGCCATAGAGGCCGTTGGTGACCGGCAGCAGGATGATCGAGAGCAGGAAGAGCAGGTTGAGGAACACGACGCCGCGGCTGGCCTCGGGCTGGCGCGTCAGCCGGCGGTGATGGCTGAACCAGAACAGGCCGGCGATGATGAAGGAAAGCATCAGGGCCGACAGCTTGCCTGCATAGAGGTGATAGAGATCGCGCCAGTCCGGCAGGTTCGCAAACGTGCCCGTCCGTGGCAGATCGTAGGCCAACAACGTCATCGCCACACCGAAGATGGTGTTGGAGAGCATTTCCAGCCGGCGCATTTCGAACAGGTCGGGATTGGATGGTGTCATCGGCGAACAACTTTTCTCACTCACATATCTGCGAGCTTTTACAACACCGCGAGCGACGCGCCAAATCGCCAGATCGGCCAAGGGTTTCCGCAGAACACTTGCGGATTAACGAAAATCCATCGTTTCGCGACGTGCAAGGCTGTCTCTCACAGAGTGCGTCTTCGGAATATCCCGCTCCGATCCTAGATCGTGGGTGCAGGCGATCATCGATCGCCAACGCGCCACGAACTCAGCAGAACGACGTTGCCGTGGCCTCCAACGTCACGGAGATCGATCATGACCACGCTCAAGACCATCGCGGCAGCCGTCGCTTTCGCCGCCCTCACCGCAACTCCCGTATTCGCGCAAGCCGCCATCCAGGAGCCGGGCCTGTTCGCGTTCTATCATCCCAATCTCGACGTGCTGAACGGCGGCGCACCGACACCGGCGGCGCGGCTGGAAGCGCAGGGCCTTACGCCCTTGCAAGCGGCCCAAGTCTACAACAGCGGCTTCTACCGGACGCGGCGTCATCGCGCTCGCTGAGCGATGCTCGCCCTACGAGATCGCATCAGCACAACAACTCACCGATCGATGGAGCGAGCAATCGTCTTCAGCCGCGCTTCATCGTCATTCAGGAGAAGGACGTCAGGAGCAAGCAAACTTCAGGCAAGCGCCATCGTTATGAATTCGTGCACACGGAAGATGCGGGCTTCGTCGCCTACCAGCGCGACGCCGGCAATGGCCGCTGGCAAACGCTTGCGACCTGGATGATTGCGCGCGTGGACCTGCGCTGACTGATCGTTCAGGCGTGACACGCGATTCAAGCCGACTAGTGGCCGCGCGACAGTGGTGCATGTGTGGGAATTGGAGAGCGCAAAAACGACTACCAAAGCCGCTTCTTTGCGAATGCGTGACCCGAGCCCGACTTAAGATACCGCTCGAAGGCTTCGGCTTGTTGTCTGTTGGAGAAGGCGACGTACGTCACCAGCTTCCACGGCACGTATTTCGACGTATGCGGAGATTTTCCTTCGTTGTGGTCTGGAATTCTCTGCTTCAGGTCATTGGTGACGCCGATGTAGCGCTGATCCGGGAATCGTTCACTTTGAATGAGATAGACGTAGCGCACGTGCCAACCCCCTCGCCTGTCGGAACTCTGCGTGCATCATGAGTTGGTATTTGGCGAGCCGCAAACGGCCTTTGTCAGCCCTCCTTCGAATTCGACGATTCAATGCCGGGTTTCGGTCTCCGGGTTCGCAAAGGCGGCCAGAAATATTACGTCGCACAGTACCGGGTGGGGAAAAAATCAGGGCGGACCACGCTAGGCAACACCTGCAAAGTCACTCTCTCCGATGCCAAGGCTCACGCCAAGAAGGTATTTGATCTCGTGGCCGCTAGGGTCAATCCCGCAACCCAACGCTCTAAGGCAGCGGCCAAAGCGTCTCAGACCTTCGACCGATACATTGACCTATTCCTAGCCGCCTTCAAAAACGAATGGGCGACGAAATATTACAGCGACAACCAGCGCGCCCTGAAAGTACACTTCAAAGGGCTGCACGGGCTGCCGCTGGATGACATTCAGATTGAGAACGTCGCCCTTGAACTGGCGGAGATTCGAAAGACCGGCACCACCACGATGAACCGGTCACGTTCCGCCCTGTCCAAGTTTTTCAATTGGGCAATCGGCGAAGGGTTCTGCAGGCACAACCCGGTCGATAAGACCAACAAGGCGAAGGAAAACCAACGCGACCGTGCGCTTAGTAACAGCGAATTGAAAACCGTCTGGAATGCGGTTGGTGACTTGTCTGGCGACGAACGTAACGTGTTCCGATTGATGGTGTTGACGCTCCAAAGGGAACGTCAGATTGGCGACTTGAAGGTTAGCGAAATCAACTTCCGAGAAAAGCGGCTTGAGTTTAGCCGCGTTCGCGTCAAGAACAAGAAAGCGGGAAAACATATCATCCCGCTCGCACCACAGGCATTTGAGATTCTATCGTCCTTAACTCTGCAGGGCCGGACGATGGTATTTGGCAAGTGGGACACCGGCTTTGCGAACTACACCCACCTCAAGGAAAAAATCGACGCCTCCGCAAAACTAAATGAGCACTGGATTTTCCATGACCTTCGCCGGACGGGGAAGACGGCGATGAGCGAAGACCTTGACGTGATGGGAGAGGTTTCAGAGTCGATCCTGAACCACGCCAAGAAGGATATGGATAGGGTCTACAACAACGCCAATTATCTGAAGCAGAAACTGGACGCGCTGACGAAATGGGAAGACTACGTGATTAAAATCGCAAGTCAAAATAGCTAGTATATTCTGCACATTACCTACCGTTGCCTTGGCGGTAATTCCAATCACCCCCACGAAAACTTCGGATTTTTCTCTTTATTTTGGCCAGTGGGCGCGTGTCAGCGTTTAACCAATGGCGGAACGCATGCTTCACCCCAGTCGACTTTTTTTCTTTGGCAGGTTGACCAATCTAAGGTTTAACGTTGAACTACTCTCCCGCACTGTGTGGAGAAAGGAAGTGTTATGAGGTCAGCAATCCTTGCGCTAGCTTTGTTAATTTCATTATGTGGAGTTGCGTTCTCGCTGAATGTTAAGCTCGGTCCTGAGACTGGGCCTTTTCAGACAAAGGAACCGAAGGACAACGGCGGCGGCAACGCGGTTGAGTGCAAAGAAGCTGGATTTGTAGTTTCGAAAGTCCAACTAGGACGCGATCCAGATGGACAACGTTGGATCAATATCTATTGTCGAAAGCTCATCATTCAATAGAACACAAGAGGCCGCCGATTGAGGCGGCCTCTCTAGCCCAGCCCCTTTGCATTAGACAGCCGACCGCTGGTCCCAATATCGGAACCGCGCTTTTGGCCTTCGTAGCCATGATGGCATGGCGCAAAAGCGAGAACTGATCCCGCTCGCAAACTACGCTTCACGTGGAAAACTGAACCTGTGCGAGCCACTAGCCTTCGCGGGTGCGGACAAACCGCGCGGAAATTCATCAACCCGGCCCGCAACGCCCCGGCAATTCATTAGGCGTTGCATCACTGCCGCATTTTCGCGGCTCAACAACAATGAAGGTCTTATGTTCCACAACAAATCTAATTTCGCAGCCGCCCTCTCTGGTCAATTCCTAACGTCCGCGAACTGGCGCAAGGGCCAAGCCAAACGCTTTAAGGACTCTCGAAACGATCAGGCTGCGCAGAGACTTCTTGAACTCGAATCGCAGATTTTGATTACCGACGCCGTTTGGCAAGCGCTCGCACCGCTCGTGTCTAACCCGGCTTGCCTTGGTGTGATTTCACAAACTAACCGCGATGTAGGATTCAGAACGAAGCCGAGTGGCTTCTCTGCTTGGCTTGAAAACCTGCACGCCAACCTGACGCATCATTGATTATGAAGGAATCTCGTGCCGTCGTTTCGGCGGCAACCGAACCCGTTCTGCTCAAGCAATACAAATTGCTAGGTGCCGTCATTGACGCGCCATGGGCCACGCGTTTGGATCATAAGATCGCGCGTCACGTCATCGAAAGGTATTACGCGAAGTTCGGAAATGCTCGTGCCAGTTTGCGCTATCTCGAACTCGCGACCGGCGCTGAGCGAAACAAGATCATTCCATCATTGCGCCGAATTATCGAGAACGGTGTGATAAGAATCATCCGGCCGGGCATAGGCACCCGGCCAACCGAATACGGCCTGAACTTCGATTTTGCTAGCGGTGCCCCTGAAGGCACCTCTACTAGCGGTGCCCCAGAAGGCACCTCAAGTGGTGCCCTAGAAGGCACCTCTACGGCAACTAGCGGTGCCTCTGAAGGCACCCAAACATACCTACGTAACATGCCTACAGGCATGCTTACGGTAGGTATGAATGAAGATACCCATGCCACGGCTTCGCCGCCGCCCGTGGGTGGCCCAGAGGCCACCACGGCGGGTATGGCACGGGACCCGAAGAAAGTGGCCGATCCATTCGAAGAACTCTGGACCGCCTACCCACCATTGGTGACGTGGTTCTTCCAGATACCATTTCTCGCCCAGCACTTGTCGGTCGAAGACACAGAAGGGGCCGTTCGTAGGATCATTGGCGAAGTATTTGTAGCCGAGTAGCTTTGTGTATGGATTAGCCATTGCCCAACATCCCTCTCGACTGTCTTGAAAGCGTAGCACCTTCTCGCCGAAGCTAGCGTACCTATTTTTGAACGACGGCGACCGTTTTTGAACGGTCCGCGTTTGATCGTGACGAGGAGTGCGAGCACTTACCGAGTAGTTGGTACCGTGGACCCCCTACCGGGTGGTCCCGATGAACCGAAGTGGAACTGAGTTTTTTTACGACTCCACCGAACCGCTCGTGCATTCCGCACGGGCGGTTTTTATTCAGAGGACGAAAAATGATTGCTGCGAACGACAACAACAAGCCCATCAAGCTACTTCAATATTCCGAACTGAACAAAACCCACGGCATCCCGTTCAGCCGTCGCCATCTGTACACGCTAGAAAGCGAGCGCAAGTTTCCTAAGCGCGTGCCTCTGGGGGAAAATCGGGTTGGCTGGATCGAGTTGGAAATCGTGGAGTGGATCAACCAGAAGGCCGCTTGTCGCGTCGCGTGACAGACAAGGTGAACGCACTAGATGATGCGATGCTGTCATGTTTGCTTTCGGCGGCGCGGATTTCTCTCCTTGTCAATGCTCCAGAGGGCACGATCAAGCTCACGCATCGTGACCCCAAGCTGATTCGCGGTGGCTTGACACAGCTTTACGTACTCTAGCCATTTCTCGAACGTATAAAGCGTCGAACCTCCTACCGTTTCCATGGCTCGAATGTCGAGAATTGGATATCGATCCGGAAAAGCAAAATGCAGGATGACACTCGCCATCGGCCAATTTACTCCCTTCAAGGCGAGAAGTGCGCCGATCCTCAATCGTTCGCTCTTTGCCGCGAACGCAGACTGAGTAATTTCTTGAACCTCTTCCTCTGTGTTCTGGACTGCCAATTGCCGCGTCCGGCCACCCCGCCACTTCCATTTTGCAACCATCACCAGTTCGTCGCGCGTCATAAACCCTCGCTCACGCGCTTCAGCAAGCTGTGAGGCTAGCTTGTAATCGTCAGGGCTATATTCGTATTGCTTCGAGTATTTAAGGACCTCAGCCTTCGATAACGAGATTTGCATTCTTGCACCCAATGAGGCGACTCGCGCCTAAGGTGCCAAAATTCATAATGGCCGATGTCGAGTTAGACCATTGCAATGCTTCCCATATGCTTCCCAATCCGCCCCTCGGCGGGGAGGCTGGGAAGCGATGACTCCTTAAGTGATTGAAGTTGTTGGTGGGGGAGGCAGGACTCGAACCTGCGAAGTCATAAGACGGCTGATTTACAGTCAGCTCCCTTTGCCACTCGGGACACTCCCCCGTCCCAACAGCGTCAGCAATTCGTCCGCAAGAGTGGCGGCGGACAGAACCATCAATATGGCGCTGGGCCCGCAACTCCGGGGTACGGAGCGCGGTCGGGCGCGTTTATGGGTAAGCAGCCCCGCAAAGTCAACCAAGGGCAGCCGGCAATTCCGCCCTTAAATCGGGTGAAATTGCCAGAATCCGGAACCCGTGACACAAGCCTTGCATGAGTGATCGCGATCGCAAGCCCCCGTTCCGCAAGGGGGGCGGCAAATCCTTCGAAAAAGGGCGAAAATTCCCGTCCCGCCCGGCTGCGCGCGGCCCCTCCCGCCCGGCCTGGCGCGACCGCAACTCGGACGAAGGCGGGCCGGCGATCCTCTATGGCTGGCACACGGTGTCGGCGGCGCTGGCCAATCCCCGGCGGAAGATCCGCAAGCTGCTGCTGACCGAGAACGCGGCGCGCCGGCTGGCGGAGGAAAACATCGATTTCAGCATCACGCCGGAGATCGTCCGCCCCCAATTGATCGACCAGCGGCTCGGGCCCGACGCCGTGCATCAGGGCATGCTCGCGGAAGTCGATCCCCTGCCCTCGCCCGACATTTCCACCCTGAAGCAGGAAGGCATCGTGCTGGTGCTCGACCAGATCACCGATCCGCACAACGTCGGCGCCATAATGCGCTCGGCTGCGGCCTTTGCGGTGAAGGCGATCGTCACCACCGCCCGCCACAGCCCGGAGGCAACCGGCGTGCTGGCGAAATCGGCGTCCGGCGCGCTGGAGCTGGTGCCGCTGGTGCTGGTGCAGAATCTGGCGCGCGCGCTGACCGAATTGAACGAGCGCGGCTTCCTCACCGTCGGGCTCGACAGCGAGGGCAGCGAGGATCTTTCCCGGGTGGAATTGCGCGAGCCGCTCGCGCTGGTGCTCGGCGCCGAGGGCAAGGGCTTGCGGCAATTGACGCGCGAAACGTGTTCGGCCGTGGCGCGGCTCGACATGCCCGGCGAGATCAAGAGCCTCAACGTCTCCAATGCCGCGGTGCTGGCGCTCTATGTGGGCGCGAGCCGGCTGGGACTGATGGGCAAATAAAAAACGCCCGCTCGAACCGAGCGGGCGCTTTCCGTGTGAGAACGCCTTTGGATCAGTAGTAGCGGCGCAGCGGGCGGCCGTAGCCGTAAGGCGCTGCATGCATGTGGCGGTGCGCGTAGCCGTAGCGATAGCCGTAGGCATACGGACGGACGGCGCGGTAGCCGTAAGCGCGCGGACCCCAGTAACGCGGGCGCGCGACGTAGCCGTAGTCATAGGGACGGCTGTAGCTGCTCCAGCCGGAAACCGACGGCTCGGCGTAAGTCGGCTGCGGCGCCCAGGCGCCCGGACCGGAATAGGTCGGACCCTGGTTGACGTAATAGTACTGGGTGGTCGGCTCGGCGAGGCGCGCGCCGTAGCCATAACCGTAGCTGTAGCCACAGCCGCCGCAACCGGAGCCATAGCCGTAGCTGAAGGCCGCAACGGGCGCGACATAACGCGGCTGCACGCACGGGCTATAGGAATAACCGCACGGCGAGCCGCACGAAGCATATCCGCACGCCATCGCGGGCGCCGCGGCCATCACGGCAACTGCCGCTACAACTCCTGAAATCAAATGACGCATTACTCTTCTCCTGTAGGGTCTTTTCGTTGGCGTGGTCTTTACTTGCATTCACGAATTAGCGCGGACGCGGCCGCGGTTGGCGGCCGTGCTGCCAGTCGTAGTCGATCTGCGGCGCGACGATCACCGGCGGCGGATTTTGCGGAATCTCGACCGTCGGTCTCGAATGCGCCGACCAGGAGCGATAGTAGCTCTCGGCTTCCTGCGGCTGTTTGCGATCGGCTGATGGTTCGATTTCAACACGGCCGTAGCCGGGCAAGTGACCCGAGCTCGGATAATAGTGACCGACGTTCGGCACCGGATCCACATAGCGCCCGCCGTAGATCGTCGGCTGCACATGGTTGCGCCGCTCGAGGCCCCAATCGCCCTCGACCACCGCATAGGATGCATCGACGCCATTGATGATGATGGGCACGCCGGGCTTGGCCGGAATCACGATCTCGAAACCGCCGCCAGCGAAAGCCTGCGACGTCATCGCCACCAAAAATGCCAGTGCTACGCCTGCGCGCATTCCCGTTGTCCCGCCTTGATTTTGCCCAACCTAATCGAAGGCGCAGGCGGAAGGGTTAAGGCCGGGGGGCTAACTGGAGGTAAGCCTAATGCGTAAGGATTGGCGTTCGCGCAAATGCGAACGAGGCCGTTAGGAAATGTTAACGCGGGTGCAGCGGCGGGAACAATCGCGTCAGGCGCTCAGGTTTTCCACCAGCGTCACAAGCCCGACGGCGATTGTGACAACGCCGACCACCCCCTGCAGCGCATGATTGGCCGCCGTGAGAAAACGCGCGGAAACCGCCAGTGGAACGGCAATTACCGCCGACAGCGCGCCCATTCCGATCATCGATCCGATGCCGAAGAGGGCGACATAGCCGAGCCCCGCCGCGGGGCTCGAGGCTTGTGTCGCCGCAAGCACCAGCAGCGCCGCGGAGCCGGCCATGCCGTGCATCAGGCCGACCAGCAGCGTGCGCCAGCGGAACCCGTGCTCATGCGCATGGAGCGTGCGGACATGCGGCAGCGTGTCGCCGGCATGACTATGGGCGTGAAAGTGCACGGTGCCATCGGCATGGCCGTGGCGATGGAAGTGCACGCGGTCGCGCCACAGCCGCCACAACAGATGCGCGCCGAGGCCGATCAGCATGACGCCAACGGCGCCCTCGATCGGCTTGGCGACGCTTTCGGGGATGGCCCGGCCGAGCAGGATGGCGACACCCGCAAAGACAAACAGCGTCAGGGTATGGCCGAGACCCCAGGTCAGCCCATGCTTGACGATGTCGCTGATGCGGCTGCGGCGGGCGGCGATGCTGGAGACCGCCGCAATGTGATCGGCCTCTAGCGCATGCTGCATGCCCAACAGAAACCCAAGCCCCAGAATTCCAAACATACGCGCCCTATCCGCCTCTCAGGCCGCATCAAATACCGGACTCAAGTATTTGTCAGGTCTTTCTTTTCCTGACGCTTTTTCTTCGCGCGAACCGAATGCCACCCCGAGGCGTACGACGGGAAGATCGGGCACCCTGAGGGTGGTTCTTTACGGCCAAGTCTGGTATTCGCTCCTCCAGTTTCGTGGCGTTCGCGCCCGGTTTCCCAAATCATCTTGCCGGCTTAGCTCAGCGGTAGAGCAGCGGTTTTGTAAACCGAAGGTCGGGGGTTCAATCCCCTCAGCCGGCACCACCAAAACGTTACTGAACCTTCGCGAAGCGCCCGGGACCTAGCCAAAGGGAGGCTTTCGGTATCAGGAGGTTCTGATGACGGGCCATCGTACGCTTACCGGCTTCGTAGCCGTCGCTCTGGTCACCGTTGCAGCAACTGCCGTCACCGTGCGATCGCATTCGCCGTGGGCAGAAAACATTGTCGTCTCCAGCACGACGCTGTTGAAGGGTTTCACGGCTTCGGACAAGGCCGCGAATTTTGAAGACCGCTGGTCGGCGATCTCGGCCCAGTCGCCGCCGGTAGAAGCGCAATCGCGGTAACGCCGATCGCGCTGTCGCGAGGAACCGATTTCGTGGTTCCGGCGTTTTCCTCTGCATGAAAGTCCGGGAAGACGATCGCAACATCGTGCTGCTGGCCACCGTTACGCTGGTCAGCGTGGCCGTTGCCGGCGTCGTCGCATTGTTCGAGCCTGCGACCGCAAAGCAGGAAATTGCAACCTCACCGGCCTACCTCGCCGATTCGACACCAGTGCGTGTCGTCGGCGCGCCGTTCGTGCCGAACACCAATCCGCGCGAGCGTCACTAGCGTGCATTTGCGGTGACCTGACACCGGTGCTGCTCGCCGCACTGTCACCGTTTTGTCACCTCCCACAGAAAACAAATCACGCGCACCTGTCGCCGCAAACCTCTCTCTTGATTCCCCGAAGTCCTGTGCTGGAATGACACATTGCGAGCGTGGCGTGGGGTAGCGTCATCATGAAATGGATGCGGGAACGCGATCTTCTGATCGCGCAAACAATGGCGTTTGTTCAGTCGGTCACAGGGCGGAAGCCTGAGGCCGAGGTATTTGCGCGTAGCGATCTGCCGGCGGTCACCCCCACCCGTCTTCCCGACGTCGAAGCGATGCTGGCCGACACGATCCTGCCTCCGGAGCAACCGAAGGCCATGCCGCAGGCGCGGCCTGTCGGCCGCAGCGAATATCAAAACGATATCCAGGCGCGCGTCGAAAAATTCCGCGCCCATCAGGCCAGGTTCAACCGGGAGCGCGACGCCTATTGCGACGCGACCGTGGCCAAGATGCAGGCCACACTCGACCAATTCCCGGTACCGCGGTCGGGCAAATAGGCTAACGGCTCGCGATCTTCTCCAGCACCGGCAGCAGGTAGCCGAGAAATGCCTGCGGATCCTCGCTCATCGGGAAGTGGCCGAGCCCCTTCATGATGGTTGCCTCGCAGCCGGCAATGCTGTTGGCGACGGCAAGCGTCTCCTCCGGCGTGCAAGAATAATCGTATTCGCCCGACAGCAGGAACAGCGGACAGCGCGTGGTGTCGATTTCGGCGACGCGGCTGCGGATGTCGCCGTCGACCTTGTAGAAATAGAGATCGCCTTTGAACACGCCGGGGCCGCCCTGCATGTAGTGCCACAGCGTTTCCCAGCGCTCGCGGTCGGGCGCATCGGGACCGACAAGGCCGGAGACGATGGCGCCCGCCATCTCACCGCCATGCACATCGCTGCGGTACAGGAAGTTGAGGTCGTAATAGGGATCGACATGCGCACCGGCCTGCAGGCCGATGATGGCGCCGAAGCGCTCGGGATGTTCGAGCGCGAGATGCAGACAGATGCGCCCGCCGATCGAGCAGCCGATCAGGATCGGCTTGTCGAGTTCGAGCGCCGTCATCACGTCGAGGATCATGGTCGTGTATTGCGCCGAGGTGAGCTGGTACTCCTCCTCGTGCCAGCCTGCCGGCGGCGACGATTTGCCATGCCAGGGCATGTCGAAGGCGATGACGCGATGCCTGGCCGTCACCCGGCCATCGTTCATCAGGCCGCGATACTGCCGGCCGTCGGAGCCGGCGGTGTGCAGGCAGAGCAGCGGCGTGCCCTCGCCCGCCTCCTCGACATAGATCCGGTGCGGCTTGCCGAAGAGATCGAGATGCATGTAACGGCCGACGATCGGCTCGAACTTCGCGCTCATGCGGAAGCTCCCGCGCGCAGCTTGCCGAGCGCTTCCTTGAAGTAGCGCAGATTCGCCATGAAGACGTGCAGATCCCCCTCGGCCTGCAGCACGCGCCGCTTGATCAGCGCCATCAAATCGTTGGAGCCCGGCGGCGGCCGCCTTTGCCAGAACTTCTCCCATTCCTCCGACGGCGCGCGCAGCGCAAAGGCCGACGACGGCATCACAAACGGTCCCTTGGTGATTGCGACGATGCGGCCCTCATAGATCGAGATCAGCCAGGCGGCGCTGCCAATTTCCAGCAAGAAAGTAGTGGAGAGATAGCGGCCGCGACGGACCAGGCCGGCATCGCCGTTGACCCTGTCCTTGAGCGTTTCGATCATCGCGGCCTCCCCTTCGCGCGCCCTCTGATGCGAGGCGCTTCTCCGTTCAGCATGATGGGCGGTGGGAAGCTTGCGTCAATCGGCGAGCCATGACGCAGCAAAGCTCTGCGCTACAGCCAGGCGCATACCAGCGCGACGTTGGCGACGCAGGCGAGCAGCAGCGCCACCGTCAGCGTGAGGTGCAGGCGCGCGCAGGCACAGGCGCTATGGAGACCGGCTCTCATGGGGCCAGCTTCCGGCGATTCTACAGGTAGAGTCCCGGGGTTTCTTTTTTGGACGATTCACTACTTGTTAGGGACTCAGAGACTCCCGGAAAACGGCCCGAAACGGGCCGTTTTTTGCCCTCACCGGCCCGTGAAGTCCGGGCAAACCTCACAATCGAACCGCAAGGCCGCTCAAGGCGTTGTTGGTTTTTGACGGAGCCAAGACCGATGGCCTACGCGCTGTTTTCCAGCGACTCCAAGCTCAGCAAGGCGTACCCGACCGAAGCCGACGTTTGGGCGCTCGCCCGGCGGTCAGGGCTCGTTGTCGACGTTGTCTCGGAGAACGGCACGATCGGGCCGCGGCCGGTGCTGGACAATGACTACGAAATCCGCGCCTGCCAATGCGACGCCAATGAAGACCCTGCCAGGAACAAGGCCGATGCCGAACGGGAGGCTCGGATGGAGCCGGAGCTTTCGGAGGCGGAAATAGAGGGCAAGGCGGCCTAGCGGATCCCGCGACCGCGGATCCGGCCTTTCAGAACCTGTCCTCGACCCGCTTACGGCGTCGCGCTTACCAGAGAGGCCTGGGCCGACCCCAGCGTCACGCACGCCTTCTTGCGGTGCAGGCCGCGGATCGCGCCGGTCACCTTCATGACTTTGCCCGCGCCGCAGGAGGTATCCTGCACGAATGCAACTTCATAGGGTGCCAGAACAAGGGGTTCGGATTTCAGGACAGTCTGGGCGAAGCACGGCATTGAGAACGCCGACAGGATCAGCCCTAACGCAAAAGCACGCATGTTTGTTTGTCCGCCAGCCCCGACAGCAAGCATAATAGCGCAAGCTCGATGAAAGTTTCGTGCACCGCAAAAAATTATTTTGCCGCACCCCGTCGCAGCTTCAGCGGCTCGCCCGGAAAAACAAAAGGCCGGCATCGCGCCGGCCTTTTCCCTATGGCTTGAGTCGCGATCTCAATATCTGGAGGCTGGCGCGCCGCCCCAACCGAACCGGTAGTTCACGCCGACCTTGACGCTGTGCTCGTCGTTGCGGAAGCGGGCGCCGACCGCGTCGACGGGAGCGGTCGTGAGCGTCGTATTGCCGAAATTGTAATACTGGTACTCGGCCTTGGCCGACCAGTTCGGGGCGAACAGGTATTCCAGGCCCGCGCCGACGGTGTAGCCGTCTTTGCTGTTGCCCGAGGTGGTGAAGGGCTGAGGCACGCCGGCGGCGTTGGCCACGCCGATCGTGTTGCCGTCGCGCCAGGCATAGCCGCCCTTGGCGTAGATCAGGCCCGGACCCCAGGTGTAACCGATGCGGCCGGTCACCGAGCCGATCTGGTCCGCCACCCTGCCGTTCACGACGGTGCCCGCCGGGAAGATCAGGTTGTTGTTGGTGCCGCCGCTGAGCCAGGAGTACTGCGCCTCGGCGCCGAGCACCCAGTTCGGGGCGAACTGGTAGTCCGCGCCGGCCTGAACGCCGCCAAGGAAGCGGGCGTCATTGCTCTGCAGGCCGTTGTCGCCCGCGAACGCGCCACCGACATGGCCGCCGATATAGAATCCGGTCCAGTTGTAGACCACAGCCGGCGCCGTATAGGCAGGCGCCTTGGCGTACGGCCGGGGCGGCATGTCAGCCGCCAGCGCCGGGCCCGCGAGGGCCGCCAGCAGCGCCGAGCCGAGTACGATCTTCTTCATCTTTGATCCCCGTTATTTACCAGCACACTCTTCAAACAACGTGGCTCGAGTTTGGTTGCCCTGCGGCAAACGAAGTCCGCAACTGTGACAGGCCGGTCACAAAGCCCTTTGTTCCAAAGGGAAATAGGGATTTTTTCGCCCGTCACAACACACTTTGCGCCCGTCAATTGGTCGATTGAGGCCACAATCCGGTTCGCGCCGCTCTCCGAAACGTGATCACGTTGGAAGGCCCTTCGGGGCGCGGATGAGCAGTCCGGCCCAGGCCCTTACCGGCTCATCTTTTCGAGCTCGGGAAAGGCTGCGTAGGTCGCCCCCGAACAGGCATCGCCGGGATTTTCCATCACCCGGTCCAGCCGGGCATCGACATAGACCACCGCCCGGTCGCGTGGCTCGCGGTAGCGGCCGTCGGTCTCGCGGGTGGCGTAGCGCAGACAGCTGACATAGCGCAGCCGGCCTCCGACCGTACGCTGGACGGGCTCGGCCATCATGGCCTCGCGAACGCCTGCAGGGTTGTTCAGGTAGGTCCGCATGAAGGCCAGGATCTCGCCCTTGTAGTTCCTGGGATAGGGCTGATCGGTGTAGCCGCGGTCGTCGGTGAAGGAAATGGGATTGCTCTGCTCGCCGCCGGTGCTGAGGCAGGCGGAGAGCATGAGCGGCAGCAGCGCGATGGCCGCGAGGCGTGGTAGCTTTGCCGAATGCGAAGGCCCGAACATGCGCAGAAACTAGACGCTTCGTCAGCAAATTGGAATTCGCAACCTCGTGCGAAAAAGCACCGGCCCGCCGCCATTGGGGAAGCAATGGCAGACGGGCCGGGTCTGAACCCGATGGACGCAGCGGGGCAATGTGGATCGGACGGCGTCCCCGGGGATCAGGTCAATCAGCGCCAGTGGTGGTGGCGATGATGACGATGGTGGAAGTGCCAGCGGTGGTGACGATGATGACGCCCCCAATGCGCGTTGGCATTCAGCACCTTCGCGCTGAACGGCGCAGCCTTGATCACCGGCGCTTGCGCCGACTTGTTGTAGGGCGCCGCGAACGCGGGCGCGGCGAGAACGGAAACGGCAAGCACCGCCGCGGAGATTGTCTTGAACATCGGGTGGTCCTCCAAGGGGATCGCGAGGTGCCCGTTCCGGGTTCGCTGATCATGTGAGGACGTTAGGCGCTTTGCGCTGAACCGCCGCTGAAGCGAAAAATCGGGCTTCGTTCATTTGGATGACATCTTTGTCATCTTCGCTCGCAGACCACCTGCGCGACGCTCCTGGGTCAAATTGCGGCCTGCAACCGGGAATAAGCTGACCTCCCGGATGTTCAATTGTTCGGACCGAAGAGCACGCTCGACGGGAATCAGGAGAGACGCATGCGCAAATCCGCAGTTCGGCTGTTGTCCGTCATCGTAACCGCCACTTTCCTTGCCACGCCGGTGCTGCCGGCCTTCGCTGCCGGCGGCGGCGATCCGCCCGCCCCGCCGCCGCCTCCCTCATCGAACGACACGTCCAAGGACACCAAGAAGAAGGGCAAGAAGACGTCGGCGATCGAAGAGCAGCGTTTCGCGGCGGGCTATCGCGCCGCCTACGCCACGATCTACGAGCGCCACGACTTTGCTTCCGCCATCGACCAGCTCAAAGTGCTCGGCCATCACGACCGCGCGGATGTCGCAAATTTGATCGGCTACTCCTATCGCAAGCTCGGCGACTACAAACTTTCGCAAGCCTGGTACGAGCGCGCGCTCAAGGACGATCCGAACCATGTGCGGACGTGGCAATATTACGGGCTGTGGCAGATCGAACAGGGCAATCGCGACCAGGCGCAGTATCATCTGAGTCGCATTGCGGCGATCGCGGGAACGACGAGCGAGGAATACCGCTCGCTGGCAGAGGCACTGGAAAAGCCGCCGGGAACCGGGCTAGTCTACTGACTGTCACGACGTGAACAGGAGAACTGCATGAAGAAATACGCGAAGCTTTTGACGCTCGGACTTTTCTCGGTCGCGCTGGCGACCGGACCCGTCGTGACGTCGGTCTATGCCGCACCCGACAGCGATCCGCCGCCGTCCGACAGCAGCAAGAAGAAAAAGAAGAGCGAAGTGATCCGTCCCGGCAGCGAAGAGACCGCCTTCGCATCGGGCTATCGCGCCGCCTATGCCGCGATCTACGAGCGCGGCGAATACGCCTCCGCCATCGATCAGCTCAAGTCGCTGCATCGCGACGACACCGCCGCCGTCGCCAACCTGATCGGCTACTCCTACCGCAAGCTCGGCGACTACAAGGTTTCGCAAATCTGGTACGAGCGCGCGCTGAAGTCCGATCCCAACCACGTCAAGACCTGGCAGTACTATGGACTGTGGCAGGTCGAACAGGGCAACCGCGACCAGGCGCAGTATCATCTGAACCGCGTCGCGGCGCTTGCCGGCACCTCGAGCGAGGAATATCGCTCGCTCGCCGCCGCGCTCGAGAAGGCGCCGGGCACGGGCCTCGTCTACTGATTCGCAAGCGACTGATGATGAAACCGGCGTGGCGGCAACGTCGCGCCGGTTTTGCTTTGTCAACGTACCGTCACTTCATGAGTGCCTGCACCTCGTCGCGGAACGCCTTGCGCGCGTCATCGCGCGAATAGAACATGTGCCCGCCGGCATAGACCACGAGCTTGACGCGGTCCGGGCTTGCATAGGCCGGCAATTGATCGAGCACGATCTTCGTTCCGAAATACGGCGTGGCAAGATCGAACATCCCGTGCCCGACCAGCAGCTTCAGTTTCGGATCGAGCGCGAGCGACTGGCGCAGTTCTGAGACCGACTCGGCTGGATCGCGGCCGCGGCCGAAATTCCAGGCACTGCTTACGGAATCGTTGAGCAGATGATAGGAGCCGTCGGGCCGCCAGTTGAGCTTGCGCGTGGTGAGCTCGACGGCGGCGCTGGTCAGTGGCGCCATCAGGGGATCGCCGGAAGGATCGCCGAACTGGCCGTAACTGGAATCGGGATATGGATCGAAGCCCGTCACCGATGCGTCGTAGCGGCCGGTGACCTTGCCGTGCTTGCGGTCGAATTCCCTGCGGAATTCGCCGACGCTGAACCGGCCGGCCAGCCGTCGGGTCACCGCCGCATCGATGCCGGTGAGCGCGGCAACCTTGTCGGCCATGCGATCGGTGGCCTCGGCATCGGCCTGGCCCTTGACGAGATCGGTCAGGAATTCGCCCCGCGCGTAGCGCTCGACGTCGACGAGATCCTTGTGCGCGACCTGCCCTTTCGCCTCGCGGGCCACCGCAGCCATCGTCGGCAGCCGCGCGACATATTGCAGGAGGCTAGATCCCGACCAGTCGCGGAAGTCGAGCACGGGCGAGACCAGGATCAGGCCCCGCGCGCCGACGCCCTGCTTGGTCTGCAGATTGCGCAGGACCTTGGGTCCGCGAATGCCGCCATAGCTCTCGCCCACCACGTATTTCGGCGACAGCAACCGGTCGTGTTTCTCAAGCCAGCGGCGGATCACCAGCGAGATGGTCTCGACGTCGCCATCGACCGACCAGATACGGCGGCGTACGTCGTCGCTGGAACCGACAAAACGGCTGTAGCCGGTGCCGACGGGATCGATGAAGACGAGGTCGGTGAAGTCGAGCCAGGTCTCCGCGTTGGGAAGAAGCTCAGGTGTCGCCGAGGCGAAAGCGCCCTCGCCCGTTATCGACAGCCGCCACGGCCCGGCATCGCCGAGTTGCAGCCAGGCCGACGAAGCCCCCGGCCCGCCATTGAAGAAGAACGTCACCGGCCGCGCTTCGTCGCCACCATCGAGCTGATACGACGTGTAGGCGACGTCGGCCTGCGGTTCGCCCTTTTCGTCGAACAGGCGGATCGATCCGGCAACGGCTGAGAACGACAGCGTGCGGCCGGGCAGCGCCAGCGTGTGCTTGGTGGTGGAATCCGGCGGCAGCCGATGCTGCTCCGCCGCCGGCGCATTTTGGCCTGCCCCGCCCTTCTGGCCCGGCTGAACTTTCGCTGCCTGGTCATCGGCGTGAACCGCGCCAGCCAGTGCAAGCAGAAGTAGTGCTGCAAAAATACCGCCAAACGCGCCGCGCGGACCGGCCAAACGACGAGCCATCCTTGGGTCTCCCTGCATCTGCCGCATTTGTCGTGCGGGTTCCCAGCGCACTGGTTGATGGTCCATAAGCGGGATACGAATGAAAATCACAAATGCGCCAGCGTCGAACATTGCTCCCCGCCCCTGCGACTACCGGTCACGCGGTGATGTTGTCGGAGCCATCAGCTAAGTGATATCAGTCACATTCGCCGCCGGCCGGACGCCATACCGCTAGTCAGGCCCCAGGGCCGGATGGACGGGAGAGTTCACCTCTCCAATTCAGAAGGATTTTTACGATGAAACGAGCGATTGCCATCTGTATCGCACTAATGGCGCTGGCCGCAGGACCTGCCGCCGCCCAGTCGCCGGTTGCAGTCGTCGAAGACGTGCAAGGCAAGGTTACCGGCGCCGAGTTCATGGACTACGTGACGCCGAAGACAGTGATCAAGGTCCCCACCGGCGGCTCCGTCACGATCTCTTACATGAAGTCCTGCCAGCGCGAGAAGATCAGCGGGCTCGGCACCGTCATCATAGGCACCGATGAGAGCTTCGTGCAGTTCGCCGACGTCAAGCGCGAGAAGACCGATTGCGATTCCAGCCAGTCGCACGCCACCACCAAGGCGAACAGCGAGGCCGCTGCCACCGTGCTGCGCAGCCTCGGCGACAAGGGCGGCGGACCGAAGATCAAGACGCAGCTCACGCTGTATGGCAGCTCGCCGATGGTGGAAGCGAAGGGCAAGGGCACGCTGCTCGTCGAACGGCTCGACCTCAAGGGCGAACGCCAGCAGATCGAGCTCAACGGCAGCCAGCCGAAGGGCAGGTTCTACGACTTCGCCAGCACCAATGTTGCGTTGATCCCGGGCGGCGTTTACTCCGCTTCCTTCGGCGCGTCGAAGATCGTGTTCCAGGTCGATGCGAACGCAAAGCCCGGTGCGACGCCCATCGTCGGCCGCCTGATCCGCCTCAACTAGCCCGGCCGGGGCGCTCTTGAACGCGCGACGGGTGACGCGGGATGCGATTGCGGCAACCGCGATCGCGCTCGCCTGCGCCGGCATTGCCGTCTCCCCGGCGCTCGACCGTATCCACGGGCTCTCGCTCGACATCCTGACCTCGCTGCGCTTCGAGATGTTCGGCAACCGCCACAAGCCCGAGACGTCGCCGACGGTGGTGGTGGCAATCGACGAAGAGAGCTATCGCGCCGCGCCTTTCAAGGGTTCGCCGACGCTGACCTGGACCGGCGAGATCGGCCGCGTGCTCAACGCAGTCGTCGAAGGTGGCGCCAAGGTCGTCGGCTTCGACATGGTGATCCCCACCTCGATCGAGCAATCGGAGATTCCTTTCGCCGAGGGCATGCTGGGCGAAAAGGTCCGCGGCTTCGACCGCGATTTCCTGCGCGCGCTGGCAGGTGCGGCCGGGCCCGGCAAGGTGGTGCTGGGCGAGCAACTGCGCGGCAGCGACCCGATCCGCCCCTCGCCCGGCCAGCGCATCGCCGTGCGCCAGCAGCAGAACATCCGGCCCCTCAACACTGTGACTGACGATGACGACGTCGTGCGCCGGATGCCGCTAAGTTTTACCGTCAACGGCGCCAAGGTGCCGGGCATGGCGCTGGAACTCGCGGCGCGGGCGCAGAACACAACGCCCGAATTCGCCCCCGACGGATCGGTTGCGCTTGCCGGCTACAAGGTCCCGATCACAGCGCCCAACACCATGACGGTCAATTTCGAGGGTGGCGCCGACGACATTCCGACTTACTCCTTCGCCGATCTGCGCGCCTGTGCGCTGAAGGGCGACAAGGATTATTTCAAGCGCGCCTTCGACGGCAAGGTCGTGCTGTTCGGCACGGTGCTGGATGCCGAAGACCGCCGCTTTACCTCGAAGCGCTTCGCCACGGGTCTCGAAGGCGCACGCGCGACGCGGTGCACCGGCGACGGCAAACCGATCCTGACCAGCTTCAAGCGCAGCTCGATTGCCGGGATCTATATCCACGCCACCGCCGTCAACAACTTGATCCGCAATGACGCTGCGATCGAGCTCGGCAAGCCCGTGACATTCGGGATTTCGCTGCTGATTGCGGAACTTGCCGCGGCCGGCGCGCTGCT
>JABUBP010000072.1_pt1 | contig 19674 bp, 22 predicted proteins | sample 7240331 | NCBI WGS metagenome assembly JABUBP01 (sample SAMN07256347, study PRJNA390944) | subsurface metagenome | isolation source: Methane hydrate marine sediment | place: Pacific Ocean: Eastern North Pacific, ODP site 1244 | collected 2002 | reverse complement strand
CGACATTCTCTTCGGCTGTGAGCCAGGGAAACAGGCTGGCCTCCTGGAACACGACGCCGACGCGATCAGGGTCGGGCTCGGGGATCGGCGCGCCGTTGATGGTGATGGTGCCCGAAGTCTGCTGGCGCAGGCCCGCCATCATCATCAGCAGCGTCGATTTTCCGCAGCCGCTCGGCCCAACCAGCACGACAAATCGGCCGGGTTTGACTTCCAGTGAAACGTCCTCCAGCGCCACCACCTCCTGCGAGGAGGTGCGGAACACCTGGCCGACATTCTTCACCTCGATCGCGCCGGTGCGCGCGGCGGGCTTCAGCGGTGTCACGTTCGCCAATGGCTGCATCGCGTTTCCACCCATCTCACCAGTTCGTTGAAGGTCATGGCGATCGCCGCGACCATGACCACACCCGCCAGCAGTTGTTTCATCTGAAAATTCTCGCCCCAGATCGCGATCTGGTGGCCGATGCCGTCGCGCGAGGCATACATCTCGGCGAGGATCACGCCGGTCAGGTTGAAGATCATCGAGATCCGCAGCGCTTCCAGCAGCACCGGCAGCATGCTCGGCAGGTAGACTCGGAACGCGGTCTGCATCGGCGTGGCGCCGTAGGAGCGCGCCACCGTCAGATGCTCGACCTTGACCGACTCCACCGCCGTCGTCGTCGACATGATCACGATGAAGATGGTCGAGAAGAAGCCGAACCCGACCTTCTGCGAAAAGCCGACGCCGAATACCAGGATGAACATCGGCAGGAAGATCGATTTCGGGATGCTGAAGGCGAAGAACAGCAGCGGCTTCATCACATCGGCGAAATATTTGTTCTCGGCGATGAGATAGCCGACCAGCGCGCCAAAGGGCACGGCGAGCGCGAAGGCAGCCAGCACCTCCTGTCCCGTCACCACGAGATCGTGGCGCACGTTGGCGCGCTGCAGGAGCTCGCCGAGCGTCACCAGCGTATCGGATGCCGAGGGCAGCAGCCGCGGATTGACGATACCCATCCGCGACAGCACTTCCCACAGCGCGAAGATTGCGATCACGATCGCAAAGCGCGCCAGCTTGATTGCGATACCGCCCGCCATCGCGTCTGCCTCAGGGCTTTGTCGGCACCGGTTTGAACTGCGTCGAGATCACCTCGGCCGGCGGCACGATGTCCTTGAGCCCACCGAGCTTGGCGAGATCGAGTGACAGCTGCACGGCATCTGTCACATTCGGCGCCGCCATGTTGCCGTCGGTCTCGAGCTTCATGATGGTGTTCTCATATTCGAGCGCGGCGATTTCCGCCGGCATCTCGTAGAGGTCGGCGATCAGCTTCACTGTCGCCTCCTTGTTGGCGCGCATAAAGGCGACGGCGCCATAGAGCGCATTGACCGCCTTCTGCACCAGCGCCGGCTTTTCGGCGGCGAACTTGTCGAGCACGATCCAGCCCGAGGTGAGGTTCGGCGGAACGGCCTTGGCATAATCGAGAATGGTTTTGGCCTCGCCCGACTTGGCGATCTGGAAGCTCAGCGGCGAATAGACTACGGCGGCATCGACATTGCCTGCGAGCAGGTTCGGTACCAGCCCGCCGCCGCCGACCGGCACGCGGGTGAAATCGATCTTCTGGTCCTGGATGGTCCATAGCGCCAGGATGTCCGAGCCCGAGCCCGCCGCTGTAATCGCCACCTTCTTGCCGTTGAGGTCCTTGACGTCGAGCGTCGACTTTGTCGGCACCATCAGTTGCCAGCCGAAATTGCCCATCGTGGCGTTGGCCACGATCCGGGACATCACGCCTTTCTTGCGGCCGGCGGAGACCAGCGAGGGCGGATCGAGAATGATATCGGCGGCACCAGCGGCCATGCCTTCAAAGGTTTCGGCGCCGCTGCGATAGATCGTCAGCTCCGCCTTGATGCCTTCTTTCTCGAACAGCTTTTGCCGCACGGCCGTCTCTGCGACTGTCGTTGGCCAGTAGGTCTTGGTCGGCAAGCCCACGCGAATGGTTTCCTGCGCAAGGGCAGGGGTCGCGAGCAAGGTGACGGCGGCGAGCGAGGCAAGCGCGTAACGGCGGGACATTTTCATTTTCGTTTCCTCCCCATTTTGTTTGTTGTCTTGTTTTTGGTGGTCTATTTGCGGAAGACACTGACCTCCGCAATATCAGGCGCGTTCTGTTCGACAAAGCGCATGGTGACGTTGAAGTGCTTGGCCAGCGCGTCGACCGCGGCGTCGGCGTCGCGCCGCAGCGCCGCCGCGACGATCGCGGCATGCTCGGCCTCGACATCACGCACCTTGCTGACGTCGCGGATCGAGAGCCTGCGATAGCGCTCGCTCTGCTCGTGCAGCACGTCGCGGAAACTGAGCAGCCATTGCGAGCCGCAGGCATTGACCAGCGCGCGATGGAAGATGCGGTGGCGCTCCACCCATTTCTCGTAGTGCACGCCGGGTTCGTCGGGATAGCGGTAGGACACCGCACTCAGCCGGTCATGCGCGATCTGGACCTGATCGAGCCAGGCCTGGTCGCCGCGCTCGATCGAGCGGCGTAGCGCAAGGCCTTCGATGTCGACGCGGGTCTGGGTGACGTCAGCGAGGTCGGCGAGCGAGACCGGGCTGACGCGGAAGCCGCGCTGGTCGGAGGCCTGCACCAGCCCATCCGCCACCAGCCGCGACAGTGCCTCGCGGACCGCCGCAAGACTGGTCGAAAACTGCTTTGCGAGGCCTGCGATATGCAGCTTCTGGCCGGGCAGCAGCCGCGTGGAGAGGATGTCGGCGCGCAGCCGCTCCTGCACGGCCGAGGTCAGGGTTCTCGGCCGGTCCTCGCCTGCGCTGTCGGCAAAACTCAGCCCGATGCTCATGGGCGCGGAGACTGGCGGCGGTATCCTAGGCGGTCAATCGAAAATCGATTTTCTGACCGAACTCCTAGAAAAATCTTGATTTATGTATACATAAGTGATGAGAAAGTCCTAATTGCGATGAAATAGCTTGTATTTTATCAATTGATGTATACAGTGCGTACTCAATATGACCGCGTAAGGAGTGTCGCCATGCCAAGGCCCTTCCCCTTGAACGCCTGGTACGCCGCCGGCTGGGACGCCGAGATCAAGCACGCGCTGCTGCCGCGGACGATCTGCGGCAAGCATGTCGTGATGTACCGGAAGGCGGACGGGCAGGTGACCGCTTTGGAGGATGCCTGCTGGCATCGGCTGGTGCCGCTATCGAAGGGCCGGCTCGACGGCGACACCGTCGTCTGCGGCTATCACGGCCTGAAGTTCAACGCGCAGGGGCGCTGCACCTTCATGCCCTCGCAGGAGACCATCAATCCCAGCGCCTGCGTGCGCTCTTACCCGGTGGTAGAGCGGCATCGCTTCATCTGGCTCTGGATGGGCGATCCGGCGTTGGCCGATCCCGCATTGGTGCCTGACATGCACTGGAACGACGATCCGGCCTGGGCCGGCGACGGCAAGACCATTCACGTCGCATGCGACTACCGGCTTGTCGTCGACAACCTCATGGATCTCACGCATGAGACCTTCGTGCACGGCTCCTCCATTGGCAATGACGCGGTGACTGAGGCGCCGTTCGACGTTACCCATGGCGAGAAGACCGTCACCGTGGCGCGCTGGATGAAAGGCATCGAGGCTCCGCCATTCTGGGCCGCGCAACTCGGCAAGCAAGGTCCGGTCGATCGCTGGCAGATCATCAATTTCGAGGCGCCGTGCACCGTCAATATCGATGTCGGGGTCGCGCCCGCAGGCACCGGCGCGCCTGAGGGTGACCGCACGCAGGGCGTCAACGGCTTCGTGCTCAACACCATCACGCCGGAGACCGAGAAGTCCTGTCACTATTTCTGGGCCTTCGTGCGCAACTATCGCCTCGGTGAGCAGCGGCTGACGACGGAAATCCGCGACGGTGTCGCCAACATCTTCCGCGAGGACGAGATCATCCTCGAAGCGCAGCAGCGCGCGATGGACGAAAATCCCGATCGCGTCTTCTACAATCTCAACATAGATCAGGGCGCGATGTGGTCGCGGCGGGTGATCGATCGCATGATTGCGCGTGAGGCATCTCCACAGCTCCAGGCCGCGGAGTAAACCATGGCCGAGCGCGACGCCGACCGCTCCGTCTCGCAGACCGTCCGCGCGCAGCTCGCGCTGCGCGATCAGATTCTCTCCGGCGCTTTGCGGCCCGGCGAGCGGATTTCCGAGCTGCAGGCGGTGGAGACCACGGGCGTATCGCGCACGCCGGTGCGGATGGCGCTGGTGCGGCTGGAGGAAGAAGGGCTGCTGGAGGCGATTCCCTCCGGCGGCTTCATGGTGAAAGCCTTCTCCGAGCGCGACATCCTCGATTCAATCGAGCTGCGCGGTACGCTGGAAGGGCTGGCCGCCCGCTTCGCAGCCGAGCGCGGCGTCTCCGCACGCGATCTCGAGCCGCTGAAGGAATGTCTCGGCGAGATCGACGGCCTCGTGCGGCAAAGCCCGATCTCGGTCGAGGCATTCTCCGCCTATGTCGCGCTCAACGCGCGCTTCCACGCGCTGCTGACGGAATTGTCGCGCAGTCCGCCGCTGATCCGCCAGATCGACCGCGCTTCCGCGCTGCCGTTTGCCTCGCCGAGCGGCTTCGTGATGGCGCAGTCGGCGCTTCCCGAGGCGCAGCAGATCTTGCTGATCGCGCAGGACCATCACCGCATCGTCGTCGATGCCATCGAGAATCGCGAGGGAGCCCGCGCCGAGGCGATCATGCGCGAGCATGCCCGGCTTGCGGTACGCAACCTGCGGCTCGCGCTGCGCAACCGCACTCACCTTGATCTGCTGCCGGCGTTGGCGCTGGTGCGGACATCCGAGGTTTAGGAGAGCGTCATGCGTTTTGCCGAAACCTGGACGTCAGCTGAGCTGATTTCGACCCGCGACCTCACCGCTGATATCAGGGAATTCCTGCTGCGGCCGGATGCCCCGATCGCGGCGTTCGCGCCCGGCAGCCACATCAATGTCGGCGTCGAGATCGACGGCCGTCCGGAGACGCGCTCCTATTCGCTGGTCGGAGAAGCCGATGCGAAGGGCCTGCGCATCGCGGTGCGCCGCGCGCCGGATTCCCGTGGCGGCTCGCGCTATATGTGGCGGCTCGCTCGGGGTGCGCGCCTCAATATCACGCTGCCCTCTTCCCAATTCCAGATCGACTGGACGCGATCGAATTATTGCCTGATTGCTGGCGGCATCGGCATTACACCGGTCCTGGGCATTGCGCAGGTGTTGGCACGGCGTGATGCGGATTTCGTGCTGCACTACGCGATTCGCTCCCGCAGCGATGCAGCCTATTTCGATGAATTGCAGGCGCTGCTGGGCGATCACCTCGTCGTTCATGCCGGTGAGGAGGGCAGGCGGCTCGATCTCGCTGCCACCTTCGCGCGACTTGCGCCGCAAACGATGACGCTGTTCTGCGGCCCGATGCGGATGCTCGACGCCGCGCGTCACGCCTGGGTCGGCGCCGGCCGTGCTCTGTCCGATCTCTCCTACGAGACGTTCGGCTCAAGCGGTCTGCTGCCCACCGAAACGTTCCGGGTGCGCCTTGCGGATGCCGGCGTCGAGCTCGTGATCCCCAGCGATCGCTCGATGCTGGACGTGCTCAATGCCGCCGGCCACGAGGTGATCTCGGATTGCCGGCGCGGCGAATGCGGCGTCTGTGCGATCGACGTTGTCGGCATCGAGGGCGAGATCGACCATCGCGATGTCTTCTTCAGCGATAACCAGAAGCGCGAGAATCGCAAGATTTGCCCGTGCGTCTCCCGCGCCCGCGGCGTCCTTACCGTCGACACGCTGCATCGCACGAAGGCCGCCTGAAGCCAGTTCGGTGACTGGATGCGGCAAAACGCCGTCGCGGTTCAGCTCAATATGCCGCTCGGGCATTTGCTCCAGAACCTGCGCGCAGGGCGGCAGTCTTTTCAAGACCCGGCTTTGTCTGTACCACCGGTGGGACAACGCCCGGGGAGCCAATGAACAATAACAACGACACCGCCGAATTCGATTATGTGATCGTCGGCGCCGGTTCGGCCGGCTGCGTGCTCGCCAACCGCCTTTCCGCTGACGGCAAACACTCAGTGCTGCTGCTGGAGGCCGGTCCGAAAGACAGCAATATCTGGATCCATGTCCCCGTGGGCTACGGCAAGCTGTTCAAGGAAAAGGCCGTCAACTGGATGTACCAGACCGAGCCGGAGCCCGGGCTGAACGGCCGTCAGGTGTTTCAGCCGCGCGGCAAGGTGCTGGGCGGGTCGAGCTCGATCAATGGGCTTCTGTATGTGCGGGGCCAGCACGAGGACTATGACCGCTGGCGCCAGCGCGGCAATACCGGCTGGGGCTATGAAGATGTGCTGCCGTATTTCAAGAAGGCCGAGAACCAGCAGCGCGGCGAGGATACCTATCACGGCATCGGCGGGCCGCTGCCGGTATCCGACCCGCGCCACCCCGATCCGCTGTCGGACGCGTTCGTGAAGGCCGCGGGCGAAGCCGGCATTCCCTTCAATCCGGATTTCAACGGCGCGAAGCAGGAAGGCGCAGGCTATTTCCAGACCACGACGCGGCGCGGGCGCCGCGCCAGCAGCGCGTTCTCCTATCTGCGCCCGGCAAAAAACCGCAGCAATCTGCACATCGAGACCGACGCGCTGGCGCAGCGCATCACCTTCGAGGGCCGCCGCGCGCGGTCGGTCGAATACAAGCAACGCGGCCAGCTCCGCATCGCGCGGGCGCGCCGCGAAGTGTTGGTGGCGAGCGGCGCCTACAATTCGCCGCAGCTGTTGCAGCTCTCCGGTGTCGGTCCCGCGGATCTGCTGAAAAGCCACGGCATCGATGTCGTCCTGGATTCGCCCGGCGTCGGCAACGACCTGCAGGATCATCTGCAGGTGCGCATCGTGATGCGCTGCCCGCAGCGCATCACGCTCAATGACGTCGTGAACAATCCGGTGCGACGCGTGCTGGCGGGCATGCAATGGGCGGCTCTGCGCACGGGCCCCCTGACCATCGCCGCCGGCACCTCGGGCGCGTTCTTCAAGACCAACCCGCGGCTGGCCTCGCCCGATATCCAGATCCACTTCATTCCGTTCTCGACCGACAAGATGGGCGAGAAGCTGCATCCGTTCTCGGGCTTCACGGCATCCGTCTGCCAGCTCCGGCCGGAAAGCCGTGGCACACTGCGGATCCGCAGCGCTGACCCGGCGCAGCCGCCGGAAATCCGCATCAATTATCTCGCGACCGAAACCGACCGCCGCGCCTTCATCGATGGCCTCAGGATCCTGCGCGGCATTCTCGCCAAGCCGGCGTTGAAGCCCTACTCGACGGAAGAGGTCTATCCCGGCGCGAAAGTCGTCAGCGACGAGGATATCCTGGCCTTCTGCCGCCAGACAGGCTCGACCGTCTATCACCCGACCTCGACCTGCCGGATGGGCAACGATCCGCTCGCCGTGGTCGACCAGCGGCTCAAGGTGCGGGGCATCGAGGGCTTGCGGGTAATCGACGCCTCCGTGATGCCGGATTTGATGTCGGGCAATACCAATGCGCCGACAATCATGATAGCCGAGAAGGCATCTGATATGATCCTGGAGGATGCGCGCTAACGGCTTCGAGAGGGACAGGCAACAGGCATGCGGATCGGCACGCGCAAGAGCACCATGGCGCTCGCCCAGACGGACGAGATCGCACGGCAATTGTCGCGCGCGGCGCCCGGCATTGCCGTCGAGATCGTCAAGTTCGAGACCACTGGAGATACAGACCAGACCGGCAAGCTGTTGCCGCATGGCGGCAAGGGCGGCGCCTTCGTAGCCCAAATCCGCGCGGCGATGCTGGCGGGCGAGTTGCAAGCAGCGATGCATTCGTTGAAGGACATGCCGGGCAATGAGGACACGCCGGGCCTCGTGATCGGCGCCACCCTGTCGCGCGATCCGCCGGGCGATGCGCTGGTGCTGCGTCCTGGTCTAGCGCTGGATGATTTCCGGCGCGGGCGCGGCAAAGGCTTCAAGATCGGCACCAATGCGGTGCGGCGCGCGGCCTATGCGCGAAAACTGTTTCCGGAGGCCGAGCTCATCCATTATCGCGGCGCGGCTGACACGCGCGTGCGCAAGCTCGACAATGCCGAGCTGCAGCGGCTGCCCGAAGGCGGGGCGGTGGGTCCCGCCGACGCGCTGATCATGGCAAGCGCGGGCCTTGCGCGCGTTGGGCTAGCCGGCCGCATCGCTCACCAGTTTTCCGTGCAGGAAATGCTGCCGGCGGTGGGGCAAGGCATCGTCGCGGTGGAATGCGGCGCGCGCGATTTTGCGACGCGTCAGACGCTGTCACTGATCGACGATCCGATTTCGCACGCCTGTGCCGAGGCCGAGCGTGAGGTGCTGTGGGTGCTCAATGGCCACTGCAATTCGCCGATTGCGGGCCACGCGGAAATCAGCGGCGCGGAAATGTCGCTGGCGGCTTCCGTGCTCGATCATGCGGGCAGCCGGATCATCGAGACATCGCGCGCGGGACCTGCCGATCGCCCGCGCGAACTTGGCCGTGCCGTGGGACTGGAGCTGCTCGCCAAGGGCGCCGCCGAGATCATCGAGCGCAGCCGGCCGGTGTAGCCTTTGAATATCCGGTCTAGCCTTTATATCCCCGCACGCGTGAGACCATCTGTTCGACGTGGGCGATCGGCGTTTCCGGCTGGATGCCGTGGCCGAGATTGAAGATCAACCGGCCCTTGCCGTAGCTCGCCAGTACATCATCCACCGCACGATCGAGCGCAGCCCCACCCGCGATCAGCGCCAGCGGATCGAGATTGCCCTGGACTGCGACCTTGCTTTGCACGCGCTCCCTGATCATCGCGGGCTCCGCAGTCCAGTCGATGCTGACGGCATTGACGCCGGTCGCGTTGACATAATCAGGCAGTTGCCCGGCCGCACCGCGCGGAAAGCCGATGATCTTCGCGTCCGGCACCTGCCTGCGTACGCCTTCGATAATGCGGCGTGCCGGCTCGATCGACCAGCGCAGGAATTCCCGCGGCGGCAGCACGCCGGCCCAGGTGTCGAAGATTTGCAGCGCATCGGCGCCGGCCTTTAATTGCCCGACGAGGTACTGGATCGAGTTCTCGACGAGCACGTCGATGATTTTAGCGAACGCTTCCGGATGCCGGTACGCCATCAGTCGCGCCGGCGCCTGGTCGGGCGTGCCTTGCCCTGCGACCATGTAGGTCGCCACCGTCCACGGCGCGCCGCAGAAACCGATCAGCGCGATCTTTGAATCGAGCGCGGCGCGCACCTGGCGCAACGCTTCATAGACCGGCTCGAGCTTGCCGAAATCCGCGTGCGCCGCCAGCGTTGCGACCTTGTCCGGCGTATCCAGCGGATCGAGCCGCGGCCCTTCACCTGCCTCGAAGCGCACGGAGCGGCCGAGCGCATAGGGCACGACGAGGATGTCGGAAAAGATGATCGCGGCATCGAAGTTGAAGCGCCGGATCGGCTGCAGCGTCACTTCGGCCGCATGCTCCGGTGTGAAGCACAGATTGAGAAAGCTGCCGGCCTTCTCGCGCAGCGCGCGGTATTCCGGCAGATAGCGACCTGCCTGCCGCATCATCCAGAGCGGCGGCGTGGCCTGTCTTTGGCCGGCGAGGACGTCGACGAAGGGCTTTGTCACGGGCTTCCCGGGTTGTGTTTGGCAATCCTGATACACGCAAGGGCCGCTTTGGCCAACCGGGTTCCACGCGCCAGAGCCGGCAAGACGGGAACCGTACGGCGGCTGCTCGCGTTACCCACCTCAAATGGAGGGATTCATGGCTGAAAAACTGGCTGAAAAGTTCGATCCGGCGGCGCATGACAAGCATGCCGTCGATCCCCGTGAGGCGTTGAAGGCCGACCGCGAGACCCACGCCCATCTTGAGGCCGGGTTGAGGGACAGCTTTCCCGCGTCCGATCCCGTCAGCGCGACACAGCCGGCGAAATCGAAGCCCGATGCCGACACCGAGAACGCCTCGCTGTGGGACAAGATCACCGCGATGTTCCGCTAGGGAAGGGCGATGCAAACCGAATTCAACCACGCCGCCAACGATTCCCCGCGCAGCGGCAGCAACAGGAGGATCTCGCCGATCGTTTTTGCGGTGATCATTTTTGTCGCGGTCGCGGTCGGCATCTGGCTCAAGACCCACGCGTAACGAACGGGGTCAATAATGCGGCGGGCGCTCGTCGGTGGGACCAGGCGTCTGCGTCTCGGCTGCCTGCAATTGATCGTTCAGCGCCGCGAGCTGGCGCGTCAGCGCGTCGATTTGTTTCCACTGCGCGGTGATCGTTTCATTCAGCGTCTCGATGGTGTCGTCCTGGTAGGCGATGCGCGTCTCCAGCGCGTCGATGCGCTTGCCCAGTGCCTTTAGTTCGCTCATTTGCCGCGCTCCCGCAAACCGTGGCCGAGGGCGACGCGCTCGTCGAACACGAAGCATTCGCCGCGCCAGCGGCTCTCGCGCTCCGGCACGCCTTCCAGATATTTGAGGATGCCTCCCCTGAGATGAAACACCTCGGTAAAACCGCGTGCGAGCAGATAGGCGCTGGCCTTCTCACAGCGGATGCCGCCGGTGCAGAACATCGCGATCTTGCGATGCTTTTCCGAATCGAGCCTCTCGGCGGCGAATTGCTTGAACTCGCCAAAGCTCTTGATGCCGGGATCGACCGCACCTTCGAAGGTGCCCATCGCGACCTCGAAGGCGTTGCGGGTGTCCAGCACCAGCGTGTCGGGGTCGGCGATCAGGTCATTCCAATGGGCAGCGTCCACATAAGTGCCGACCTGCCGCGTGGGATCGGCGCTGGCATCGCCCAGCGTGACGATCTCCTTTTTCAGCCGCACCTTCAGGCGCTGGAACGGCATGGCATCCGCGGCCGAGTATTTCAGCTCGAGCTGGTTCAGCCGGCCGCCGAAGAGCTCTCCGTGTTGCAGCGCGTCCACGAAAGCGGCGATGCCATCGTTGCTTCCCGCCAGCGTCCCGTTGATGCCTTCATGCGCGAGCAGCACGCTGCCCTTGAGGCCCAGATCAGCACACAGCGCGCGCAGGGGTTCGCGAAGCGCCCGGAAATCCGGAAGCGCGGCGAACTGGTAGAAGGCGGCGACCCTGTAAGCCATGGGCCGTGGTTTATCAGGGGGCTGCCCGAGGGAAAACCCCGTGAATGCCGTAATCATCCCGGGCTATCTCGCGGTCCTGGCAGGCGCGTCATGCAGCTCCGGCCATTGCGCTGGCGGCCCCGAATATGTCATCTAGCCCGGCTTTTTCCCGCATTCGCGCCTGCTGCCAGAACACGAGAGCAACCCGCCATGAGAAGCTTCCACTACGCCGGCCGGTCGACGGTCCACGCCCAGAACGCGATGGTGGCGACCTCGCATCCGCTGGCGGCGCTGACGGCCATCGACGTGCTGCGCGCCGGCGGCACGGCGGCGGATGCCGCGGTTGCAGCCTGCGCGCTGCTCGGCGTGATCGAGCCGCAGTCGACCGGCATCGGCGGCGACTGTTTCGCGCTGTTGCAGAAGAAGGGCGAGAACAAGATCACCGCCTATAACGGCTCCGGCCGTGCCCCGATGGCGGCGAAGGCGGAATGGTATCTCGAGCGCAAGATCAATTCGGTGCCGCTGACATCGGCGCATGCGGTCAGCATTCCCGGCGCGGTCGATGCCTGGGACACGATCCTGCGCGACCACGGCAAGTTCGGCCTCGACCGGCTGCTGCAGCCGGCGATCGACGCGGCCGAGCAGGGCTACGTAGTGGCGCCGCGCATCGCCTTCGACTGGAAGAACCAGTTCGATAAGCTGAAGAACGGCACCAACACCGAGCGCTATCTGCTGCCGGGCGGCAAGCCCGCGGTGGCCGGCGACGTCATCCGCCAGCCCGAGCTCGGCAAGACCTTGCGCGCGATCGCCAAGAAGGGCCGCGATGCCTTCTACACCGGCGAGATCGCCCAGGACATGGTCGACACGCTGCGCGGCATCGGCGGACTTCACACGCTCGAGGACTTTGCCGCCCACACCACCGAGACCACGGTGCCGATCGGCACCGACTACAAGGGCTATGACGCCTGGCAGTGCCCGCCGAACGGCCCGGGCATCACCATGCTGGTCATGCTCAACATCCTCTCGCGCTTCGACCTGAAGAAGTATGCGCCCGTCAGCGTCGAGCGTTTCCATATCGAGGCCGAGGCCGCCCGCATCGCCTACATGATGCGTGAGCAGTATATCGGGGATCCCCAGCAGGCCGATGTCAACGTGGCACGCATCCTCGCCAAGAACTTTGCCGAAGAGCATGTCGGCAAGATCCGCATGGACAGCGTGCTGGAGCTGCCGAACGTCGCGCCGCCGATGAATCCCTCGACGATCTACTGCACCGTCGTCGACAAGGATCGCAACGTCTGCTCCTTCATCAATTCGATCGCGCATTCCTTCGGCTCGGCGATCGTTTCCGACAAGACCGGCGTCCTCCTGCAGAACCGCGCCGGCGGCTTCCGCATCCAGCCCGGCCATCCCAACTGCATCGCGCCCGGCAAGCGGCCGCTGCACACCATCATCCCGGGTCTGCTGACCAGGAACGGCCGCGCCATCATGCCGTTCGGCGTGATGGGCGGGCAGTACCAGCCGGTCGGCCAGTGCCATGTGCTGACCAACATCCTCGACTATGGCTGCGATGTGCAGGAAGCGATCGATATGCCGCGCGGCCTGCACTACGAGGGCGTCTATCAGCTCGAGGACAGCGTGCCGGCGGAGGTGGTCGCGGGCCTGCAGAAGCTCGGCCACAAGACCACCAGCATCGTCGGTCCCCTCGGCGGCGGTCAGGCGATCTGGATCGATTGGGACAAGGGCACGCTCACCGGCGGCTCCGATCCGCGCAAGGACGGCTGCGCGCTCGGTTACTGAGGCCTGAGGAACTGGAACTCGTGTCGGCCGTTGTCGCGATGAATTTCTCCACCCCAGAGGTCTGTCATCAGCGTTCTCAATTCCGACGCCACCCCACAGAGCGATCTGCGCGGCGGGCATTCGCCGTGGTTCGCTGCGGCCAAGCAACCGCCGCGGCCTGATGTCAAAAACAGCATCAAATGCGACGCGCTGGTGGTCGGCGCCGGGATCACCGGCTCGCTGGTAGCGGAGCGATTGACGCGACAGGGCCTCGATGTCGTGATCATCGACCGCGAAATTCCCGGACGCGGCAGCACAGCCGCCAGCACCTCGATGCTGCTCTGGGAAATCGATCGGCCGCTCGCAGCCCTTACCGAGGCATACGGCTTCGAGCGGGCCGCACGCGCCTATTGCGCAAGCTTCGATGCAGTGAGCGGACTGAAGACGCTCGTCGCTGGTCTCGGCATCGCTTGCGAAATGCGCGAGAAGGATTCACTCTATCTCGCGGCGGGAAGCGACGCCGCGTCCCTGCTGACCGAGCATCAACTGCGCCGCCGGGCCGGACTGCCCGGCGAATTTCTCGATCATGCCCGGCTGCACGAGGCTTTTGCGATCCTGCGCGCGGGCGCCCTTGTGTCGCCGGGCGCTGCCGACGCCGATCCGCTGCAGCTTTCCCGCGGCCTGTTGCGCGTCGCCGTGGCGCGTGGCGCGCGTCTCTTTGATAGCGAGGCCATGGCGTTCGATGCGTCCGGACAGGCTGTCACCGTCGGGCTCGATAACGGGCGGGAGATCGAAGCGAAATCGGTCGTACTCGCCACCGGCTATGTTATGCCCGGCATCGTTCACTCGGACGTGCATCGCGTTTCTTCCAGCTGGGCGATGGCGACCGCACTCCAGCCGCAAAACATCTGGAAGGATAGCGCGCTGATCTGGGAGGATTCCGAACACTACCATTACCTTCGCACGACGCGGGCGGGGCGCATCATCATCGGCGGCGAGGACAGCGACGAAATCATCGAGCCCGATGCGCGCGATCGCCTGATCCCGGAAAAGTCTCGCGTGCTGGCACAGAAGCTTGCCGCTCTTTGGCCACAGGCCGACACCGAAAGCCAATTCCGCTGGGCGGGCACGTTCGATACCACCTGCGATGGCTTGCCCCTGATCGGTCCCGTCCCCGGTCACAAGGGCCTTTACGCCGCCTATGGCTATGGCGGCAATGGAATCACCTTCAGTTTCCTCGCAGCCACGCTGCTGGGCGATCTCATCGCCGGCTCGACTTCGCCGTTGCTGGACGATTTCGCGCTGGAGCGTGACGCGATCTTGATGCCGGCCTGAAAAACCTCTGTTGCAACGGCCGGCTCTCGGCTAGAGAGGCCCGGTTCAGAAAAACGAGGTATCAGCCTATGCGATCTTCCCGGCGCACCATTCTCTCGACCATGCTCGGTGGCGTCGCCGCCGCGATCGCCACGCGCGCCAGCGCACAGACAGGAAAATCCATGACCACAGCTTCAGGCCTGCAGATCATCGACGTCAAGGAAGGCACCGGTGCCTCGCCCAAACCCGGCCAGACCTGCATCATGCACTATACCGGATGGCTCTATGAGAACGGCCAAAAGGGCAAGAAATTCGACTCGTCCGTGGATCGCAACGAGCCCTTCGATTTCCCGATTGGGCAGGGCCGCGTCATCAAGGGCTGGGACGAGGGTGTTGCCACCATGAAAGTCGGCGGCAAGCGCACGCTGATCATCCCGCCTGCGCTCGGCTATGGCGCGCGCGGCGCCGGCGGCGTGATCCCGCCAAATGCGACACTGATGTTCGACGTCGAACTGTTGGCGGTGAAATAAGGTCGAACGGTGGAAAAAGACCGGCCGCGAGGCCGGTCTTTTCATTTGGTAGAGTGAAGCCCTTAGAGCTTCTTGTTGGCCGCAGCCGCCGCGCGGTTCAGCGCATCCTTGGTCGCGTCCTTGGCGTCGCCCACGGCCTTCTGGCCCTTGCCTTTTACCTCCTGCAACACGCCTTCGCCTTCGAGGCGCTCGTTGCCGGTGGCTTCGCCAAGGCCCTGCTTGGCCTTGCCGATGGCTTCATTGGCGGTACCCTTGATCTTGTCGGTGGTGCTACCCATTACCTTCTCCCTTTGAAATGATTTGGGCTTCGGCAAGACAACGCTGCATTGCGCCAGATGTTCCCAAATGGACTGGTTTGGCCGTTCTCCTTTCGATATTCTCGGCATGAAAAGGAACACTTTCGAAAGTTTGATTCATGTCCGGTTCCCACGACCACACGCACTCACACGGCCATCATCACGATCACGACCACGCCGACATGGAGCGCTGGAAACATGATGGCGTGCGCGTCATTCCCGGCAACCAGCTCGATCCCAACGTGCCGTCGACGCCGGGTATGGACCGCAAGGCCGCCATCAATTTCGCCCGCGCGGGCGCGCAGAAACTTTGGGCCGGCACCGTCACCATCAGGCCCGACGCCAAGACCGGCGCGCATCATCACGGCCATCTCGAAAGCATTATCTATGTCGTGAAGGGCAAGGCGCGGATGCGCTGGGGCGAGAAGCTGCAATTCACCGCCGAAGCCGGCCCCGGCGATTTCATCTTCGTGCCGCCTTACGTGCCGCACCAGGAGATCAACGCCAGCCGCGACGAGGTGCTGGAGTGCGTGCTGGTGCGCAGCGACGGCCAGGCCGTCGCTGTCAATCTCGACATCGAGCCGATCGAGAAGCCGGAGACGGTGCTGTGGGTCGATCCCGTGCACCGCGATCCCGCGGAGAAGACTTAGTTTCTGTCATTCCGGGGCGCGCGAAGCGCGAGCCCGGAATCCATACTCACGATGGTAGTTATGGATTCCTGGCCTGCGCCTGCGGCGCATACCGGGATGACAGCGTTACGCAAACACGCCGTGATCGATCGCACCGTTCGGCACGACATAACCGTAGCGCATGTTCGACGGCTCCGCTCCGGCTTTCTCGTACTCCGCCTTCATCTGCGCAAAGCGATCGCCCTTGATCTCAAGCATCGCCCGCTTGGGCTGGATGTTGTAGAGCTTCGCATTATTGCCGCCGAAGATCGCTGATTTGACCGGGCCGTCGGCAGGGCCGAGCGGGGCATAGCCGAATTTCTTCTGCATCTCCTCGGGGATTTCGAGCCGGCGCAGGCCCTCGATCTGCCATTGCGGCGCGCCGGTCCACAGCGAATCCGTGCCCCAGCAGACGTGATCGGCGCCAAGCCCCTTGATCAGCGTGCCCATCAGCGCGGCGCAGACATTCGGCTCTGCCACGAGCGTCGTCGCAAACAGCTGGCCGACGTCGCCATAGACGTTGGTCACGCCATACTGCGCCGGGATGTCGGCGAGATCGCTGGTCCAGGCGATACGGCCGGTGCGCTGGAATTCGGCCAGCGCCACCTTGGGATCGCCGCCGACATGGCGATAGGCCGAGTGATAGACGACGAAGTTGAGCTGCGGCCAATCCTTTGCCGCCTGGCCGACGTCGGCGACATCGGCAAAGCCGCGCAGATTCGGATACTGCTTCTCAATGCCGGGCGGGAAAAGGCCCTTGTGCACGCAGACATTCTTGATGCCGGCTTTGACCATCTTCTCGTAGCCGAGATAGGCGACCTTCTCGTCGTCGAGCCGCCAGGGATAGCGGCTGATCTCCTTGTGGGTGTTGTCGCCGATCGTGTAGCCCTTGGCTGACTCCGGCTTCAACGCCAGCGCCGCATCGAGCTTGTCGAGCCAGCCCGGCTGGCCCGGCGTGAAGATGGCGTGGCAAAACACGCGCCGCGAGCCGGCCTCGTCGTTGATCTTCTTGCGGGCATCAGCCATCTGCTCGTTGGTCAGGAACCAGTCCTGCTCGATGTCAGAAGGCGCCGAGGAGATCAGCGAGATCTTGGTGTCGCTGTCGAGGAATATCTCCTTCTTGTAATTGTTGAGCTTGAGATCCTCGATGGTCTGCTCGCGCTCGGCGAGCTGTTTGTTCCAGCCGGCCTTGCCGACCGCATTGCGCATGTTGACGAAGGTCATGATGCGGGTGTCGTCGCGCAGGAAATGCGTATGCATGTCCATGATGAACTGGTCCTTGAGCGCATTGGCGCGCTCCTGGGCCATTGCGGGCGTGGCGGCTTCCGCGCGCGACACCTCGAACAGCGGACCGTAGACCTCGTTCATCGCCACGAAAGAAGCCGCCATGCCGGCGGCGGTCTGGAAGAATTTTCGGCGGTCCAGCCCCTGCTTGCCGCCGAGATCGTCGGCCATCGCGAGCAGGCGGCTCTCAACTTCGCGCTGCCGTTCGTTTTGCGGATCGGGATAGAATTCGTCGCTGGCGACGATCTGGGTCGGGATCGGCGTCTGGTACTGGCAGAGTTCTGAAGGCATCAGCGCGGCAAGTTCTTCTTCTGTAAGGTTGCTGCTCACGGCTGTTCTCCCTGTTTCGCCCCCCGGTTGTTCCGGGTTTTCGGCGAAGAGGAGACTAGACCTGTGTCCGGATGATGTCGCCGGTTCTGTTGTCGCGCGATGGTGTTTGCGCTGTGCAGCGCACACGACTTTCAAAGCCGCGAGGCGGCTGTTAGACTTCACGCAACAATCAATAAATCGAACGGGATGAAGCTCATGACCCAGCCCGACAATTTGTTTCCGCGCCGCACCCTCATCAAGGGCGCGGGCCTCGGTCTGATCGCAGGCGCATTGGCGGATAGCGCACCAGCGCACAGTGCAGGCGAGGGCGGCGAGATCTGGAGCAGCGAATACTGGGCGAAGAAGGGTGACGTGCCGCTGTGGATGTTCCGCAAGCGACTCGGCGCGCCGAAGGCCGGCGAGGCGGCGCGGCCGGTGGTCTTCTTCGTGCACGGCTCGTCGGTGACCTCGCGGGTGTTCGATCTCAACGTGCCAGGCAAGGGCGAATATTCCGTGATGAACGAATTCGCCCGGAATGGCTTCGACTGCTGGACCATGGACCACGAGAACTACGGCAAGTCCGGCCGCACGCAGGGCAATTCGGATATCGCAAGCGGCGTTGAGGACCTGAAGGTCGCCGTCGAGATCATCGCGCGCGAGACCGGTGAGAGGAAGTATCACTTCGTCGGCGAGTCCTCCGGCGCGCTGCGCGCCGGCGCCTACGCCATGGTCGCGCCGGAACGTATCGATCGCCTGGTGTTTGCCGCCTTCACCTACAAGGGCGAGGGATCGCCGACGCTGAAGAAACGCGCCGAGCAGGTCGAGTTTTTCCGCACCCACAACATGCGCAAGCGCGACCGCGAGATGATCCGCTCGATCGCGACCCGCGACAAGCCGGGCACTTCGGACCCTGCGGCGATCGAAGCGCTTGCGGACGCCGAGATGCAGTTTGGCGACCAGATCCCGACCGGCACCTATCTCGACATGACCGCGAACTTGCCGGTGGTGCATCCCGAGAAGGTGATGGCACCGGTCCTTTTGGTGCGCGGCGAATATGACGGGATCGCCACAGTTACCGACCTGCAGGAATTCTACAACCGCCTGCCCAACGGCGACCGCCAGTTCATTATTCTGCCCGGCACGGCGCATTCGGTGGCGCTCGCCATCAACCGGCAGCTGTTCTGGCACGTCACACGGGCGTTCCTGTCGATGCCGGCGCCGATCGCGACCTGAGAACGCGGCCCAAAATACCGCCAAAAAAATCGGAAAATAAAATCGAATGGCATGTCGGATTGCGGCAGGCCCGGGCGTCCTTGGGCCGGAAACCTCCGAAGGAGCCCCTTATGCCCAAGATGATCTTCGTCAACCTGCCCGTCGCCGACGTCGCGCGGGCCACCGCCTTCTATGAGGCGATCGGCGCGGTGAAGAACCCGCAATTCTGCGACGACACGTCGTCCTGCATGGTGTTTTCGGAAACGATCCACGCCATGCTGATGACCCACGACAAGTACCGCCAGTTTACCTCCAAGAAAATCGCGGATGCCAGGACGACGAGCCAGGTGCTGCTCTGCCTCTCCGCCGACAGCCGCAGCGAAGTCGATTCGATCGTCGGCAAGGCGGAGGCCGCCGGCGGCGTCGCCGATCCCAGCCCGAAGGACGAATACGACTTCATGTACGGCCGCAGCTTCGAGGATCCCGACGGTCACCTCTGGGGTGTGAACTGGATGGATGACAAAGCCGCCGCGGCGCAGTTCGCCGCTGAAAACGCCTGATCGAAACTCACAAGAGGAAATTCAAGATGTCAAAGATCACCCCCTGCCTGTGGTTCGGCAACGAGGCCGAAGAAGCCGCGAATTTCTATGTTTCGCTGGTGGCGAATTCAAAGATCGAAAACGTCCGGCGCAGCCCCGCCGACTATCCGCACGGCAAGGCAGGCAACGTCATCCTGGTGGAGTTCACGCTGGCCGGCCAGCGCTTCATCGCGCTGAACGGCGGCATGCGCATGGAATACACCAACGCTGTGTCCTTCGTGATTGACTGCGCCGACCAGGCCGAGGTCGACCGGATCTGGGATTCGATCCTGGCGCATGGCGGCAAGGCCGAGCAGTGCGGCTGGATCAGGGATCGCTGGGGCTGCGCCTGGCAGATCACGCCGTCGGCGCTGCCGAAATATCTCGGCGGTCCCGACAAGGCCGGCGCCCAGCGTGCCATGCAGGCGATGCTCGGCATGGTCAAGCTCGACATCGAAGGCCTGAAGCGCGCTTATGAGGGCAAGTCTGCGGCGTGACTTCTTACCTCGCCCCGCTTGCGGGGAGAGGTCGGATCGCATCGCAGATGTGATCCGGGTGAGGGTTACAGGTCTATCGAAAGGGCACGCTGGCGGACAGAGCCCCTCACTCCAACCCTCTCCCCGCAACAGCGGGGCGAGGGAGAAGTGAC
>JABUBP010000071.1_pt1 | contig 19820 bp, 23 predicted proteins | sample 7240331 | NCBI WGS metagenome assembly JABUBP01 (sample SAMN07256347, study PRJNA390944) | subsurface metagenome | isolation source: Methane hydrate marine sediment | place: Pacific Ocean: Eastern North Pacific, ODP site 1244 | collected 2002 | reverse complement strand
GTGAGATCTACAGCGGCAACGAGCCCATGGAGAACCTTGAGGTCCTCTGTGACGTCTACGGCGCCAGGTGGCCCGGGACCCCGGAGGACATCGGCTCCGTGAAGTTCATGGTTGAAAAGTTCAAGGAGTACGGCCTTGAGGACGCCTACTACGAGTCGTTCAAGATCCCCGGCTGGGAGCGGGGGCCTGCCAAGCTTGAGGTGACCGCGCCCATCCAGATGGAGTTCGACGTCATCTCCCTGCCCTTCAGCATCGGCGGGGAGATCGAGGCCAAGCTCGTGGACCTGGGGCCGGGACCCCTGGACATCTACGAGAAGCGGGAGGAGGAGATCGATGGCAACGTCGTCATGTGCTCCAGCGAGAGGCCCCTGGGGATGACCCGGAGCCTCCACAGGACCGAGAAGTTCAACAGGAGCCTCCTGGCGGGCGCCAAGGGCTGGATCTTCATGAACCACTACCCGGCCTACGGTCCTCCCACCGGCGGGGTCAGCCCCATCATCCCCTCAGTCGGCCTGGCCTACGAGAACGGAGCGTTCATCCAGAGGCTCCTGAAGAGGGAGGGGGAGGTCACCATCAAGATAACCACCACAGACAGGAACATGGAGGTCACCACCCACAACGTCATCGCTGACATCGACGGGACCTCCGGCGACAAGGAGTACGTCGTCACCGGGAGCCACTACGACGGCCATGACATCAGCCAGGGGGCGGTGGACCCCGCCTCGGGGGCCGTGGTCGTCATGGAGATGGCCCGGGTCCTCAACATGGTGAAGGACAAGCTCAAGAGGCGCATCAGGTTCATGTGCTTCGGAGCCGAGGAGATAGGGCTCTTCGGCTCATACGCCTACACGGCGATGCACGAGGACGAGCTCGACGAATGCAGGTTCATGCTCAACCTGGACTCCGCCGGAGGCAAGGGGAGGAAGGGAGTCACCTTCCACGACTACCCCGAGCTCGACCCCTTCCTGAAGAAGTGGCGGGATGAGATGAACGCCGAGATGCCCACGGGGCAGAGGGCGGGGCCCTACAGCGACCACTGGCCCTTCTTCCTGAAGGGGGTCCCGTCGGGGGGCGGAGGGGACGCGGAGCGCAGGGCATCCCGGACGGGGCGCGGTTACGGCCACACCAAGTACGACACCCTTGACAAGGTCGACCGGATCTACCTGAGGCTCGCAGCCGCAAACTTCTCCCGTTTCCTCCTGAGGGTCGCCAACGCGGACGACTGGGCGCCGAGGCGGAAGAGCCAGGAGGACATCAAGGCCTTCATCGAGAAGATGGGCTACGACGAGACGATAGCCCTCAACGAGAAGGTGAAGGAGTACGTCAGCGGCTGGGATGAGCACCACCCTGACACTGTGGACTACCTCAACCGAGTATCCGCTTGGTGACAAACCACCTCTTTTTCTTTTTTCGTCTTCGCGAACCTTTTCAAGACAGCCAGTCCCTCTCATTCACGATCGTAGCTTGAAGCCAGACAGGGGAGGGAAGCCGGTGCCTGTATGGGGCGGCGACTGTGAGGCCATGAAACTGCTGGGGCTCGAAGGCGAGTACCTCTCGTTCCTCTTGGATATGGAGGTTGAGCTAGGTCTTCTACGACCATGTTGAGGATGCAACACGTGCCTTGGGACTATCAAAGAGCGAATATCAGGGGAAGGGAAGAGTGAGCTCGGAATCATCGGTGAACTCTTCGACGACGCGATAGGGGTGAACGTCGTGGACCTCGATGAGCTCGTCGAGCGGAGGATACGTCAAAGGGTCGAGCAGCTGGAGCGTCTAAGGGAAGACGCAGACCTGGAGCTTGAGAACCTGAGGGAGAACCTAAAACCGCTCATCAGTCATGATCGAGGCTGAGCCTGTGCCTGAACCTACCTCTCCTGCCCCAACGCTCTCTTCAGTCCATCGATGGCGTTCTGGTAGTCCGACCACATCCGACCACCCGTCACGCCCCCATCAACGACCAGGGCTTGGCCGTTGACGAAGCCGGAGTCGTCGCTCGCCAGCCAGAGGGCGGCTTTTGCGATGTCCTCGGGGAGCCCCGTGCGTCGGATGGGCTGAGCTCTCTCGAATGATTCCATTATTACATCCAGCTTCTCATCCGCCTCCTTGACGGAGAGTCCCCTGGCCCTCCCGATCATGGGCGTCGCTATGAACCCCGGGCAGACGCAGTTGACGCGGACGCTGCTCTCTCCCAGCTCCATGGCTACCGACCGGGTGAGCTGGATGACCCCCGCCTTGGCCGCGCTGTAGATGTGGTTCCCGTATCCCGTCCTGATGCCGGCGACGCTAGCGGTGTTGATGATGCTCCCCGTTCCTTGGGCTTTCATGATTTTGGCTGCGTGCTTTATCCCGAGGAAGACTCCCTTGAGCAGGACGCCGATGGTTTCATCGAAGGCCTCCACCGAGACCTCTTCGATGGATCCAATCGCTCCGGCGATGCCGGCGTTGTTGAACATGACATCCAGTCGACCGAAGGTCTCGGTCGCGTGCCTAACGGCCCGCTCAACGTCGTCTTCGAGGCTCACGTCAGCGTGGAGGTAATCGGCGTTGGGTTCCAGCGCATCCGTGAGGGTCTGACCCCTCTCGTCCTGTATGTCGGTGACCAGGACCTTGGCCCCCTCCTTGACGAAGAGCCTTGCCGTGGCCTCTCCGATGCCGCTCGCGCCTCCTGTGATCAGGGCGACTCTGCCCTCAAGCTTTCCCGGTATGATACTCCCCTCCTATTTCCTATTGTCTCAGGGTATTTTTAACAGGTGTAGGGAGAAAAATGGAACAAAGGGGGTTTATTCTTCGAGCTCTACGACCATCCAAGCCTCAATGGGGATCCAACCCGGCTTGTAGACCGGCAGCGCCGCCCTTGCCGGCTTGCCTCCGGGATCGCCCCAGATCTCGATGAGGAGATCCGTGAAGCCGTTGAGGACCCCTGGCTGATCCATGAACTCGTGGGTGCTGTTGATGAACCCCACGACCTGGAGCACCTGCTTTATACCGTCGAGGGTCCCAAGATGCTTCTTCAGCTGCGCAAGGCAGTTGAGCGCGGTCTCCCTCGCCGCCTGGTAGCCCTCCTCCACGGTCAGGTCAGCCCCCACGACCCCCCGCTTCGTGGTCTCGAAGGGCCCCTGCCCGCACGAGAATGCGATGTTCCCTGCCCACTTCGCCCCGACGTAGTTCCCCTTGGGGCCCGGGGCCTCCGGAAGCTCGATCCCGAGCTCCTTCATCCGTTCTTCGACTTTCATGTCAATCAGCATAATAATGCTCGGCGCCGTTTTATCAGTTTTCACCCACCCCGTCTTCTCAGCTCTCTTACCTGCGTGCTGTGACAAAGGGATATATGGAACGAACTTTGGAGGATGCGTATGGACGATCGACTTCTAGGGAAGCGCTACGAGAAAGACTACACCGAAGAGGCCCTCGAAAGGATCTACGACGACATCACCGTGGCCGTCTCCGTACCAGTGAACGTGGACCTCAAGGTTGAGCACCGGGTCCTCGACCTCAGCAGGATGGAGGAGATTATTAGGAGTGCAAGGAGAATCGCGCTTCAGGATTGTGGCTGTAGGGTCGAATATGGGAACTGCGACGCTCCCAGGGACGTCCACCTTGACCTCGATGAGTGTGCGGATCTCGAGCTGGATGGAGGGAGATCCAGCGCAAAGGAGATCGCCGTTGATGAGGCCCTCGACGTCCTGAGGCGCTCCCACGAGGCCGGCCTCGTCCACATGGCTTACACCATGAAGGGCGACGAATACCCGAAGATCATCTGCAGCTGCTGCTCCTGCTGCTGCCACAGCCTCGCGGGATACCTCAGGTTCGGGATCGCGAAGCACGTCCTGAAATCTGACTTGGTAGCCGTTGACGATGAGGGGAAGTGTACCGACTGCGGTGTGTGCGTCGACCGGTGCGTCTTCGGGGCCAGGGAGATGGTGGACGGGGCCCTTTCCTACAACCCGGAGCAGTGCTTCGGCTGCGGCCTCTGCGTTTCCACCTGCCCCACCGAGGCCTTGAGCCTCGTGGATAAATCCTGAGATCTACACGATCTTCCCGCAGTGGAATGTCCAGTCCCCTGGATACACCGTCGGGATGTATCGTGTGTCCAAGATGACTGATCTGTAGGGGGCTTTGACTTCCTCTAGGAGACTTCCTGTCGTGTCCTTCAGCACGCCCAGCAGCTCCCCCTCTTCTACGATATCCCCGAGCTCACACCTGTTGTACATGACCCCGCCCATATCGGTCTTGGGCCAGCTGCTCTCCGGGGCGGTGATCTGCTCCATCTCCGAGCCCACGGGCTCCCCCTGGATCATGTCGAGCCCGATCATGATGTTCCTGACCCCCTGGACCCCGGTCTCCACGAACTCGGGCCAGATGCGGCTGCCCCCTCCCAGTTCCGGTCCGATGCACGGTATGCCCCTGAGCCCCGCCTGGATGGAGAGGCTGCCCATCATGTGGCTCCGGGTCCGGACCCCGCCGAGGATGGGGATCCCCTGCCCGAAGAATCTGCAGAGCCTCCGTATCTCGTCGCCCACGAGCCTGTCGGTCTCCTGTGTGCCCCTGGCGTGGATGTAGCGGGCCATGAATGCCCTCCCGCCTTCGTGGAGGTCGATGACGTAGTCTGTTCCGACGATGGCGTTCTCCCAGATGGAGGCGGCGATGCGCTCCATGAGGAGCCCCTTGGGGTTCCCGGGCCAGACGCGGTTCAGGTTGAGGTTCTCGTAGCCCACCGATGGAGGGGTTACTCTCATCCCCGTGTTGAAAGCCAGGGGGTTGGAGACGGGTATCCCGATGACGGTTCCCGTGAGGTCGCCCGGCTTGAGGCTACCCATCAGCCTGTTGACCACCTCCATGCCGTTGTACTCGTCCCCATGCTGGACCCCAAGCAGGGTGACGGTCGGTCCCTCATTCACTCCGACAATTATCTTTACTTCTAACGAGATGGGGGAACCGTCAGGGAACGAAGCCACGCCAAATCTGAAGCTGGTCTTATCGCCGCGCCCCAGAGTCTTTCCGAAGAGCTCCATTGAATCCACCACGAGAACAATGTCCCCTCACGGAGCCCTAAAGGTTTTCCAAGGACTCGACGCCCTTATTATCGCCGCATCTGATTATCCTCGGGGATGGCGGACAGGGAGAAGGTCAGGTCTCTTCTGCTGGAGCACCGTGAGAGGAGGCCCTTGATGAGGGGGACCGATTACTACAAGCTCCTCTACCAGGGGGTCTTCGGGGTAGGGCACATCATGGGAGACGGCGCCTGGGGCTGGCTCACGAGGGAGGCGGCTGGCCTCGACCTGGACGATCAACCGGATGAGCCCCTGGTGGAGGCTGTCTCGGCAGACGGCTCCATGGTGAGGGTGAATCTGAAACCCTACCTGAGAGGCGGGCACCACCTTGAAGCCCTCTTCGAGGCGATGAAGGCGACCGCCCTGGAGGAGGGGTCAACCGAAGAGTTCATGGAGGCATGGGCTGTCCTCATCGAGCTGGTGCATGAAGGACTAATCGAGTTCGACCCATCGGAGTTGGAGGAGGAGCTCAGAGAGAAAGGGGTCACTCCCCATCATCACTCAGAGGCGTACAGGGAGGCCTACTCACCGGCCTACCGGGTCGTGAAACGTGAGACCCTCAACCTATAATGAGACGCCGCCTGCGCAGCGTATTTCTGACCCCAGATTCCTCGATAGGTGAAAATTAAGTAGGAGTTCCCCCAGAGAAGATGAGATCGGAGATGTATCAAGAGGCTAAACGGTCCGCCGTCCAGTGGATCGAGGATAACAAGCAACGTCTCATTGAGGTCAGCGACGCCATCTGGGGCTACGCTGAGCTAGGCTTCGTGGAGTTCAGGTCCTCGAAGCTCCTGGCGGACGAGCTGGAGGCCCACGGCTTCGATGTGAAGCGTGGGGTCGCCGGGATCCCAACGGCCTTCGTCGCGACCTGGGGAAAAGGCAAGCCCATCATAGGTGTGATGGGGGAGTACGACGCCCTCCCGGGCATCTCCCAGAAGGCGGTTTCCCACAAGGAACCCATCGTTGAGGGGGCCCCGGGCCACGGTTGCGGCCACAACATCCACGGTACGTCGGGGATGGGAGGAGCCATAGCGGCGAAGGCGGCCATGGAGGAGGCCGGGATACCGGGGACCATCAAGTTCTACGGCTGCCCGGCGGAGGAGATGCTCAGCGGCAAGGTCTGGATGGTCCGGGAGGGGGTGTTCGAGGGCGTCGACGCAGTGCTGAGCCACCACCCGAGTCAGTTCAACTACGCCAGCTTGTCGAGCAGCAACGCCAACAACGCCGCGAAGTTCCATTTCTACGGGAAGACCTCCCACGCAGCGGGCAGCCCCGAGCAGGGGAGGAGCGCGCTGGACGCCGTGGAGCTGATGAACGTGGGGGTCAACTATCTCCGGGAGCACGTCATCCAGGATGCCCGGTTCCACTACGTCACCGAGAGGGCGGGGGGGCAGCCCAACGTGGTGCCCGGTTACGCCAGGAGCTGGTATCTGATACGGGCCCCTGAGAGGGATCAGCTGGACCGCATCTACGATCGGATAATCAAGATCGCTAAGGGGGCGGAGATGATGACCGAGACCCGCCTGGAGGTGGAGTTCGTCAAGGGGATCTACAACAAGGTCCCCAACAGGGTCCTCAGCGAGCTCGTCACTGCGAACATGAGGGAGATCGGCACCCCCGAGCACACGGATGAGGAGCTGGAGTTCGCCAATGAGATAGCGGGCTCCTACTCGGACGATGCAAAGCTCAACTCACTGAGGAAGTCGAAGCGCCCCGACTGGCGGGAGCTGGTGGACGTGGACCTCGACAGGACCATCCCGGACGCCTGGAACGAGGGGGAGGTGAGCGCGGGCTCCACGGACGTCTCCGACGTCAGCTGGCACGCCCCCACCATGGAGTTCAACACATCAGCCTTCGCCATCGGAACACCGGGGCACTCGTGGCAGAACGCCGCCTTCTCAGGCATGAGCATCGGGCACAAGTCCCTCATCTTCGCGGCCAAGGTCATCGCCACGTCAGCATTGGACCTCCTGACGCAGCCCGAGATCCTGAGAGCAGCTCAGGGAGAGCTCAAGGAGAGGCTAGGAGGAAGAACATACAAGACCCCTGTCCCACCGGAGACGAAACCGCCCCTGGATCAGTGGACAGAGAAACCTTAGCCTCTAGAATCAAATATATAAAAAAGGGTTTAGAGGTCGAATGTGTCGCCTGGCTTCAAGATCATCACCTTGACGCCGGAGGCGGCCTCAACCTTCTTCTTGTACTCCACGGGGTCCGTGTCCCAGATGTGCACAGGTACGGCGATCTTCGGGTTGATGGCGATGGTGGCTTCCGCTGCGTCCTCGGCGTCCATGGTGTAGGTGCCCCCGGCTGGGATGAGCAGGACGTCGACGTCCTTCAGCTCATCCATCTCGGGGATGTAGTCCGAGTCCCCCACGTGGTAGACCTTCTTCCCCTCGGCCTTGATTAGGTAGCCTACGCCCAGCCCCTTGGGGTGGAAGGGCATCCCCGGGGACCTGAACCGCTTCACGTTGTATGCTTCCACAGCCTTCACGGTGACCTCTCCGAACTCGGCCTTCTCCCCGGGCTTCAGGCTCCTGACCGGCGCTCCGATCTTCTCGGCGCAGTCAGCCGGTGCGACGACGACCGTGCCGTCCCCGGTTGCCTCCTTGACCTTGGAGGGCTCGCAGTGGTCAGTATGGGAGTGGCTCGCGAGGATGATGTCAGCCTTCTCGTCGTAGTCCCCCTCGTAGGGGTCGATGTAGATCGTCTTCCCGCCTGCCTTGAGCTTCCAGCTGGCGTGTCCCAGCCACTTCAGCTTCAATTATAACACCGGTATTGTAAAGGGCTACGTCTTTTATCTGTCTTCCCCAGCTAGCGGAAGTCACGGTTTTCGCAGGTACTTCATACAATTTTCTGCCCTGGAAGATAGGGGGTCTCTACTTTCGCCTTCGTAGCTTAGTGAACAGCCCCTTCAACTTGCTGAGCAGCCCCTTCCCCTGCTCACCGTAGGGTATAATCATACCGTTGGTCACCCTGAGCCGCCTTATCTGGGCTGCCCTCTGCCTCCGAACCCTCTCCATCTCAATCTGGGCGGAGCTCCTCTGCCTCTTGACCGCCCTCCTCAGCCTCCTGACCTGGGCGTCCCTGGCAACCGGAGGCTTCACCGGTCTCTCAAGGAGCTTGGGTCTCTCTCTCGCCGGCTCTGGGGCCTCACTCAACTGGGCCTCTGGATCGAACTCGGGCAGGGAGAGTTCTTCCACAGAGGGCTCCTCGATCACCGGCTCATCGAGCTCGGGCTCCTCGACCTCAGGAACCGTAACCATGTCCTCCTCCACAGGCGGCTCCATAATCTCAGGCTCTTCTTCTAGAAGCTCCTCGGCTTCTGGCTCTACGATCTCTTCTTCGGGTAGCTCCTCCGGGGTCGGCTCCTCGACCTCTGGATCAGGCAGAGGCTCTTCCTCAACGACCTCTTCCGGTTCCTCGAGGGCTTCAGGCTCGACGACCTCCTCCTCGATGATCAACTCGGGGAGTTTATACGAGCCGTCCAGAACGCCTTGGAGCTTGGGCAGGATGTCCTCCATCGCGCTGACGAGGAGGCCCCTGTTCTCCTCTTGGGACAGGTCGAACGAGTCCACCTGCCCGTCCAGGAGGCTCACGATGAGGCTGCCCTCCGAGGTGAGATTGGCCTCCTCGACCTCCCCCAGCTCATCGGGCATCGCTGACGGCTCAAGCGGGATCCTGTTGACGGGGAAGTCGGACGTCGTGAGCGCCTTGATCAGGCCCTCGACCACCGTTCCCTCATCCGCGAGGAGGGAGACGATGAGCTCGACTTCCTCCTTGGCCCCCTTAATGTGCGAGACGGCCTACGCTGCAGAGGTCATGTAGTCGACTAACGCGCCCTGCTGTGCCTGGGTCTCGTCGATCTCGACCGTCTCCGAGGACATCTCATCTACCCCTTCTGGCATGGTCCCTGCTATCCACGTGGATGCGCCTGTCTGACCTAGTCTTCTGCTTCTCCTCAGCCCATCAAAGCCGTTTGTGTGTAGCGTCGTTCTACACGTGAGGCGGAAGGGGGCCCAACAGCGCGCGAGGGAGCACAACATCAAGGACGTCGAGGCGGGGCACAGGTTCCTCGACGCCCTCTCGGTCGGCGACGCCGGCTCCCATCTTCTTTTATACGAAGTCCGAGAGATCAAATTCGATTGTCATGAGTTCTGATTCAGACATGACCCCGGAGCAGTACCTCAAGGAGATGTATCAGAAGTGGCATCTCCAGGTCCTCTCCGACTTCGAGGACGAGATGCCCAAGTACTGGGGGCGGAAGTGGAAGGCGAACACCACCATCGGGAAGCTCAGGACCGTGCTCCTCCACCGCCCCGGCCCCGAGTTCCTCTCCGTCGGGAGCAAGACGCCCTGGCCTCCCCACGGTGACTCCCTGGCCGCCTGGAGGATGACCTTCAAGCCGGACCTGGACGAGCTGATAGAGCATCACGAGAACATGGCGAAGGCCTACAGGGACGAGGGAGTCGAGGTGCTCATCAGGAAGCCCGACCCCTTCGACCCCCCCTACCAGGTGAAGGCCATCTACACCGACGACGTCTGCCACGCCGCCGTCTACGGCAGCATCATTCTCCGCATGTACGACTACATCAGGAAGGGGGAGGAGGTGCCCACCTACCAGACCCTGGCTGAGGCTGGCTGCCCCGTCGTCGGCATGATCACGGGGAACGGCATGGCCGAAGGCGGGCCCATAGGCTGGCTGGATGAGAAGCACCTCGTCATCGCCGTCCACTATCCTAGGGCTAACACGTACGACCCGGGGGTGATGAGGGCCAACGAGTGGGGGCATGAGCAGTACGCCCGCATCGTGAAAGCCCAGGATCCCGAGGTGGACATCAGGCTCTGCCCAGGGTACGGTTCACGCCTCGACGTGAGCCACTACAAGATGATCGACAGGCACACATCCATCCAGGACCCAAAGAAGATGGATCCCAACCTCGTCGCGTGGATGAGGGCCGAGATGGACTGGAACTTCATCGTCGCCCCCGACGAGGTGTCCTCCTACACCGCTCAGGGTCAGAAGGTCGGCCCAGGCACCGGCGTCGTCCTGGAGCCCATGAAGATCCTGGTGCCCACGGGGAGGCCCAAGTCGACTAAATGGTTCGAGAGCATCGGCATAGAGGTGGTCGAGGTCGAGTGCTCCAGCCTAGTGCGCCCCAGGAACAGCGGCTCCATTCACTGCTGCGCTAGATCCATCGTGAGGGACCCCGAGCCAGCCGACTAAACTCATCACTTTTTTTCTTTCAATCCCATTACGGATATGTTGCTCTATGAACCCATGCATTGAGCCTGGACGAGTTCGGAAAACTCCTTAAGATCATCCTGTCAACTCTAGAGCGATGACCTTGAAGATCGGATTCGTTGGCTTGGGCAGAATGGGCCTCAGGATGGTAGCCAGGATCCTGAAGACGCATGAGGTCGTCGCTTATGACATCAACCCCAAGGCGGTCGCCGAGGCAGGGAAGCTCGGCGCAGAGCAGGCCAACTCCCTTGAGGAACTGGCGGGAGCGCTCCCCATCCCGAGGGTCGTATGGATAATGGTCCCCGCGGGTGCACCCGTGGAGAGCGTCATCGACAGCCTGGAACCCACACTGGAAGACGGAGACACCCTCATAGACGGAGGGAACAGCCACTACAAAGACTCCGTCAGGAGAGCGGAGAGGCTGCAGGCCAAGGGCGTGTCCTACCTCGACGTGGGCACCTCCGGGGGGGCTGGAGGGGGCTGAGAAGGGGGCGAACCTCACCATCGGAGGCCCCGAGGAGGCGTACCGGGCGGTGATTCCCCTCCTGGAGAGCGTGGCCCGACCCGACGGGTACCTGCACTGCGGTCCCAGTGGAGCTGGCCACTACGTCAAGATGGTCCACAACGGCATCGAGTACGCCATGCTCCAGGCCCTCGGCGAGGGATTCGAGATGCTCCGGTCGGCACCCTACGACCTCGACATGACGGCGATCGCCCGGGACTGGAACAACGGCTGCGTGATCAGGTCCTGGATGCTGGAGCTCCTCGGCGACGCGCTTGAGGGGGATCCGAGGCTCGACACCCTCACGGGCGATGTCGGCGGAGGGGAGACCGGGCGCTGGATGGTGGAGACCGCCATGGAGCTCGGGGTCCCCACCCCCTCGATAGCCCTCTCCCTACTCATGAGGTTCAGGTCCAGGCAGGATGACACATTCGCCGGGAGGGTCGTCGCGGCCGTCCGAAGGGAGTTCGGAGGACACGCCGTGAAGGAGGCTGAGTGATATGAGGGTCCTCATCGTGCAGAACGACGAGACGGAGGGGCTCGGTCTCTACGAGAGGTACTTCAAGGAAAGCATGGTCTCCCAAACGGTCTTCCACGCCTACGACCTGGAGCCGGACGACGTCTTCCCCCCGGCAGAGTTCTACGACGCCTTCATCATCGGTCCCACACCCATCTCCGCGAACGACGTCGACGACCACGAGTTCCTGAGGAGAGAGTGGGAGTTCCTCGGCGCACTCATAGAGAGCGGCAAGCCCGTGCTGGGGATTTGCTGCGGGGGGCAGATGCTGGCGAGGAGGCTGGGGGCCGAGGTGAGGGGGAGCCCTGAGAAAGAGGTCGGTGGCTACGAGGTCCGCCTCACGGAGGAGGGCCTGGAGGACCCGCTCTTCTCAGGCTTCCCCGAGGAGTTTCCCGTCTTCCAATGGCACAGCGATATGTTTGAGGTCCCTCCGGGTGGAAGCCTTCTGGCGGTGGGGGAGCCCTGCCCCATCCAGGCCTTCGGCTGGGGGAACGTGAGGGGAGTCATCTTCCACCTTGAGATAGACCGCCGGGAGGCGGGGAGGTGGGCCAAGGCCTACCCCGCGGAGCTGGAGGCGGTGGGGAAGACCCGGGAGCAGGTGCTGAAGGAGTGCAGGGAGAGGGAGCCCGAGATGAGGGAGCTAGCCTACCTGCTCATGGACAACTTCCTGGGCCTAGTCGAAGAGTAGACACCATTTTCACTCCTCTCCCACCCTCGCCGGGGTGCGCACCCCTTAAGAGGTCTCCGGACGCGCGTCACTCCGCACAGCCATGGATTCTCTACAGCCCCGCGGAGCCCAGACCGGGCTCCCCTTCGAGTCGGCCCTGACCATACTCCAGAGGCGGGAGGGGCGCCGCGTCCTCGCCACGGGCAGCCCCGAGTTCGACCGCCTCACCGGAGGCATGGACCCCGGCCTATTCTACCTCTTCTACGGGGACGAGGGCTGCGAGCTCCCTGACACCCTGCTCCTCCGGCTGCTGGTGGAGGCCGTCAGGGAGGAGGGCTCCAGGGCGGTCTACCTCCTCTGCGGCAACTACCGTCGCTCACGGACGGTGATGGACCCCGAGCTCCTCATCTCCCTCATCGACGCCTCCGGCCTCGACATCGACGACAGCCTCTCCAGGATCCACGTCGTCTCCGCCTTCTCCGAGAGGCACCTCCTGAAGGCCCCCGCCCTGGTGGAGGCCCTCCTAGAGGAGCACGGGGGCTTCTCCCTGGTGGCGGTCCAGCAGCTGGCGAAGCTCTTCTACGGCGAGGACGCCCTCAGGTTCGAGACCCTCAACGCGTTCACCGGCATCGTCTCCCGGCTGAGGGTCACGTGCGCCGAGAGGGGGGCGGTGCTGGCGGCCACCTGCCGGGCGTCGGACCGGGGCAGGCCCATCCCGCTGCCGGAGGGGGGCAGCTTCCTGAAGCACTCCGCCAACGCAATAATCTACCTCCGGGAGTCCAGGAGGGGGCCGGCCTCGGCCTACGCCGTGAAACACCCGGACAGGGCCCGGACGGGGCTGGCCGTCCACTTCGGTGAGGAGGGGTCCCTGTGGGGCGTATAACCCGGGACTCCATGAGGGGGCGCCTCCAGGACGCCATGGTCCACCTGAGGAAGAAGTACAGGGCCGCCCTCAAGGACGACGAGATGCAGAGGGCCTTCGACGAGCTCTGGCCCTCCTGGTCCAGCGAGCAGGGGGCGATGATCTTCGCCGAGGTCCTCTCCGCCCTGGACCTGCTCCTCCTCACGGCGGCGGTGGACAACAGGCGGGAGATCGAGGCGCTCAGGGGGGAGCTGGAGGGGCTGAGGCGTGAGGTCTGACGGCTGGCTTCTGGACGTCCGCTTCGACGGGGACGAGGCCGTCCTCTGGCTCAGGACCTCCGATGGGGAGAAGATGAAGCTCCGTGAACGGTACGCCCCCGACTTCTACGCCGAGCCCCTGGGGATGACCGCCGCCCAGCTCAGGGACCTCCTGGAGGAGCACCCCCTCGTCGCAGGCGTCTCCACCGCCCGCAGGCGCTCCTCCATACGGGAGATGGCGGAGACCGAGGTGGTCAGCATCCGCGTCGACGAGGTGAGGAACTATCGAAAGCTCTTGAACGAGGTCGACGGGATGCCCTGCGTAGCCGCCACATACGACGGCGACCTGGAGCACGAGCTCAAGTACCTCTGCGACAGGTCCCTCATACCCCTCGGCCACGTGGAGATAGAGGCCGAAGGGCGCGCCCTGAGGTCCATCGCCCCCATCCCCCGGACCCTTGACGTGGAGCCCCCGCCCATCCGGCTCCTCGCCTTCGCCCTGAAGCTCGGGAGCAGCCAGGGGGAGATACTCACATTCGACGAGAACCTCAAGCAGGAGTACGCCTTCACGGGCCCCACCAGGCAGATCCTCAGGGACTTCCTAGACCACTTCTCCGACCTCGACCCCGACATCGTCGCCTCCCGGCCCAAGGACCTCTCCGACCTCCTCACCCTGAGCCGCCTCCTGGGCCACCGCCGCTTCGGCAGGGTCACCCGTGACGGCCCCGTCCTCTGGGGGGGCAAGGCCCACGTCTCCCTCTCCACCTACGGCCGCCTCAGCCTCGCGGGGCTCGTGGAGCGGGTCCAGTACACCCGGCTCCCCGCCAGGCTCTCCGCCGAGTGGGCCGCCGGCAGGGCCATCGAGAGCCGGCAGTGCTACGAGGCCCGACGCCGGGGTGTCCTTCTCCTCCACCGGGGAGGCTTCCAGCCCGTGATGACCATGAAGGAGCTGCTCTACAGGGACAGCGGGGGGCTCATCTTCACCCCCGACGTGGGGCTCCACGAGAACGTCGCCTCCCTCGACTTCGAGAGCATGTTCCCCAACCTCATCGTCCGCAGAAACATCAGCTACGAGAACATACGGGACCTCCGGGACAGGGAGGGCTTCATCGTCGACTTCACCCGGGAGACCCTGGACCGCCGCCTACACTACAAGCACCTCCGCTACCGGCTCCCCAAGGACTCTCAGGAGTGGCGGTGGTGCGAAGGACGCCAGCTCGCCCTCAAGGAGATCCTCTTCTGCACATACGGCTACAGCGGCTGCTGGGCCAACAGGTTCGGCAACTTCGACACATTCACGGAGATCAACAGGCAGGCCCGGGAGACCCTCGTGGAAAGCATGAACCTCGCCCGGAGCCGGGGCTTCCACACCCTCTACGGGAACAACGACAGCCTCTTCCTGAAGCGCCCCGGAGCCACCCAGGAGGACTTCGAGGCCCTCGCCGCCGCCATCTCCGACCACGTCGGCCTCCCCATGGCCGTCGAGGCCCACTTCAGGTTCCTCGTCCTCCTCCCCCAGAAGGGCGAGACGGGCATAGGCGCCGTCAACAGGTACTACGGCCGCCTCGCCGACGGCGGCTACAAGCACAGGGGCATCGAGCTGCGGCGCAGGGACACCTCCCCCTTCGTCGCCCGGGTCCAGGAGGAGGCCATCGAGGCCCTGCTGGGCTGCGGGACCCCCGAGGAGGTCCGCACGGAGGGGCTGAGCCGCGCCCTCGCCGTCCTTGAAGGGGCCTGCCGCCGCCTCCGGGACAGGGAGGTCCCCGTCGAGGAGCTGAAGACCTCCACGGTGCTCCGGAGGGACCTCGAGTTGTACAAGGCAAGGCTCCCCCACGTCGCGGCCGCCGAGGCCCTCGCCCTCACAGGCACCAGGGTGGTGAAGGGCAGCCTCATCGACTACGTCTACGTCGACGCCGGCCACGGCAACCCCTTCCGCAGGGTCCGCCCCGCCGGCCGCGGCTCAGGCTACGACGTCGAGAAGTACGTCCAGCTTGTCCGGGAGGCGGGGCGCAGCATACTGATGCCCTTCGGCGTCGACCCCCGGGAGGCGGATAGGCCTCGGCCCCGGCGGCTGGAGGAGTTCCTCGTTGGACCATCGGGGAGCGTGGAGGGGGAGGGCTGAGGGATGGTCGAGTCCGACCTCCACGGCTTCCTGAAGCGGGTGGGCGCCGCATTCCTCATCAACCAGGGCTGCTTCCTCGTGGACACCGAGGTCCCCCTCAGCCGCTTCGGCCAGACCATGCTCCACGACCTCGACGAGCACCACGTCATCGACGTCTGCGGCGTCGGGGAGCGCTTCTTCAGGCTCAGGGAAGGGCGGGAGGAGCTGGGCCCCGGAGACTACGAGGTAACCCAGAACATCATCCGGGGCGTCGAGGTGAAGGTCTCCAGGAGCGACTTCAGGAACGGCTTCATCTGCACCGCGTGCAACTTCAACTACCTCCTCGCCCCCATGAGGCTCGTGGCGCCGTGGGAAGTGCCCCGGGGCGTCGGCCTCGTCGAGTACAACAGGTTCAAGTTTGATGTGGAGTTCACGGAGGAGGGCGACTTCAGGTTCAAGGGGCTCCGCGTGGTGAAGAAGGCATCCTTCAGGAAGACCAGCCGGTTCCAAGTGGACAACGCCACGGCCTTCATCGCGAGGCGCAGGACCGAGGAGGGAAAGGAGGGGCTCCTCGAAGAGCTCAGGCGGACCCACGTAGCCCTCATCAGCCTCTAGCCGCAATCGGGAATCGGTTCACTGAAGCACTAGACCTAAAATTCATGAAAAGATGAGTAGAAGAGATTCTACTGGTTTGCCTGAGCCCTGCCCACCGCCTTCGCCAGGCTCAGGGCCTGGGCGTTGACCTTGGCGATGACCTCCGCAGAGGTCTCCTTCGTGAGGTAGGACGCCCCCACCGCCACCCTCCTGGCGTTCTGGACCGCTATCGATAGGAGGGACGTGATGGTCGCCGATGTCGGCCACGCGGCCTTGAGGGCCACCTGGAAGGCGCCGCTGAAGGCGGATAAGAGCTGGTCGGCGTAGGCCTCTATGTCGATGATGAGGTCCTCCTTGGGGATGACGACGCCGTCCTCGTAGACGGCCTTTATCTCCAGCCCCATCTCGGCGGCCCGGATGTCCAGCCGTGTCAGCAGGTCGGCGAGCTAGGCGGAGATCTCGTCCCCGGACTTGGCGACCTCTGTGTCGTTGACGACCCAGATGTTCCCGGCCTCGATGCGGGTCCTGATGGATAATGCGCCGAACTTGCTGATTATGGGCCCCGGCGAGAGCCCGGTGTTCCCCGAACTGATCGTGATGTTCTCCAGGGCTGTGTCCCCTGTCTTGGCGAAGACCTTCACCTTGTTCTTGTGGAGGCTGTTGGCGAGGGTGAAGGGGTTCCCGTTTGAGAAGATGTAGATGTTCTGCCCCTTGATCCTGGCGAGGAACTCTTTGGTGCCAGCCAGGCCGGCCTTCTCCATGGCGATGCGCATCAGGGTGTTCTTGATGCCCCTGACGACGACCTGGCCCCTGAGCTGCTTCCTCATGTCCTGGAGCATGCTGCTGCCCACCTTGCTGAGGTCGGCGGCCCCGATGAGCTTGTACTCGTTCAGGAGCTTCACTGTGTCGTCGACGATCCCCTGCTTCTCAGTTGATACGCGTGACACCATGCTCACCTCAGAACAGCCTCACTGCCGGCCCCATCGTCAGCTTGAGGTAGATGGAGGCGACGTTGTTCTTGCCACGCTTGAGGATTCCCATCAGATCTGATAGGATCGTCTCAACGTTGCTGGCGATCTCCTCATCGGACATCGACTCCTTCCCCACCTTGCACTTCACGAAAGCCCTCTCCCGGCTCCGCAGGATCACCACCCGCCTCTCCCGGTCCAGTATGGTGTCGATGGGCGCCTGGGGGGGAATTGGAATGGGCATCTTCCCTCGGGGGCCCAGAATCGGACCGGCGACCCTGCCCACGGTGGGCATCAGGGGTGCCTCAGCGACGAATATGTCGTAGTCCTTGAGCCGCCTCTTCGCGGCCTTCTTGTCCGACGCCAGCTCGTCGAGCTCCCTGGGCTCCATGATGCTGTCGGCTCCCGCCCTCCGGGCTCGAAGCGCGAGGTCCCCGGATGCGAAGACCAGGACCTTCTGATCTCCGATGCCGTTGGGCAGGGAGATCCTGAGGTTCACCCTGTTGTCGGGCTGCCTCATGTCCAGGTCCCTGAAGTTAACCGTGATGTCCACTGACTGCTCGAAGCCCCTCGGGGGGGCGCCCTCTCTCACCTTGGAGAGGGTATCAAGTATTTTTTCCCTGGGAACTGACATCTCAAAGCCTCCTTTTCTTCACCTCAGACCTAATTAAGCCTTTATGCGGCCTCTGAGAGCTTTGCGTCGTACTCCCCGGATCCTATCAGTACCTGCACCTCACCGGCGGGCTTTTCCTCCACGGTGACCCCCATGCTCTGGCAGCTCCCAACGATCTCCTTGACCGCTGACTTTAACGAAGAAGCCAGTATACCCTCCCTCTTCCTCTGGGCGATGGTCACCACCTGGTCGAAGGTCAGGTCGCCGACGAACTCGGTGTTAGGGGTGCTTGAGCCCTTCCCGATGCCTATGGCCTGGGTGATCAGGGCGAACGTGGAGAGCATCCCCACCTTGACGGTGTGCTGCTTGGTGTCGGTGTCGATAGTTACCTCGACGGGTATGGGTACTCCCTTGTACTCCGCGGTCTCCTGGTTGATGGTGGCGACCACGGACATTATGTTGATGCCTAGGGGACCGAGGGCCGGACCTATAGGCGGTCCACCCGTGGCCTCCCCGCCGTTTACTATAAAGTCGAATATCTTCAGTACCATGACGCTAAACTCCCTTTACCTCCCGGACATAGTCTGCGTGAACCGTAATAGGCAGGGTGAAGGCGGCCTCAAGGATCTCGATGGTGACCTCCTCCTTGGAGACATCCACCCTCACGACCTTGGCCTGCATCCCCTTGAACGGCCCCGCCACGACCTCGACGAGCGTTCCCAGCTCAAGCCCCTCGACGACGGGCCTTGACACCAGGTAGTGATCCACCTCCGCGGGGTTCACCATGCCCCCCACCCGCTCCCGGGTGTGGCGCATGCCCCTGATGAGCTGGTCCACTGCGTGGGGTGCCGCCGTCTCGATTATTATGTAGCCCCTGAGCTCGGTAGGGGCTAGTATGGCGGCTATGGGGAGGTCCTCCACCTTTGCTTTATCTGCTAGCATCATGGAGACGTTTCTCTCCTGCCCCACAGTGACCTTGATGGCATATAGGGAAGTACGAGGTCTTGTTTCGGACAAACACTCACGTCCGGTGCTACCGTTAATGCTTGAAACACGGATATATATATTACTAAATTGCACTGGACCGAAAAACCCAAAAGTGGGGGCAGGTGGGCACGAAAACGGAGCTCAGCTCCTAGCTTCTTCTCCACGAGCAGACGCTATACTTTCTGGTTCAGAGGTGTCTTTCGACGATCTCTCTGATCTCCTCCACCTTCTCGAAGGGGGTGATCCCCTCCATGGCCTCCAGCCTCACAACGTTCTCCGCGTCCTCCCTCCTCACCCTTAGCTCCAGCTCCCGCCCGCTAGGGAGCTTCGTCACCGTGGTTCCCTCCCGGTAGTCGACGGGCATGATGTACGTCGGGATCAGAACCTTCATCCCCTGGATGGCGGCGTTGGTCCGTGTGCCAGCTTCGCCACCGTGTTCGACGTGGCAGGCGCAATCAGGAGGAGCCCGAACTCCCCGAGCTGGAGGCGTCCGGCCAGGAAGGGGGCGTTGGCGTTCTTCTCCACCCAGACCTTGCCGATGTACTCCCCCAGGTCCTCCTTTATCCTGTAGGATTTCACGACCTGCTCTCCGGCCTTGGAGAGGAAGACCTCGACCTCGAGGTCGTCTCCGTGGGCCTCCTTGAGGGCCTTCATGGCCTCGAAGGTCTCCTTCATCCTGTCGCCTGCACCCGTTATCCCCCACGCCATCTTCATGTCTCATTCTCCCTCCTCTTGATATGCTCGCTGAACCTCTTGACCGTCTTCCTCAGCCCCCTGAAGCCCTCCTCGTCCCCCTTGACTCCTGCAAGGGTGTCCTAGGACCAGAAGGAGGCCCCCAGGTTGGCCCCGAAGGATCCCCCGCTCAGGGTCAGGACCCCGTTGATTGTGTAGTAGGTCGAGATCTGCTGCAGGGCCAGCTCCTGCCCCCCGGCCCTGTCGCCCCCGACGGCGATGGCCATCCCCGGCTTCCCCCTGAGGGAGTCGGGGTCGCTGGCCAGCAGCGCCCGTGTCCTGTCCATGACCGCCTTGATCTGGGCACTGACTCCCCCGTTGTAGACCGGGGAGGCGATTATGAGCCCCTCCGCCTCCCTAAGGAGGGGGTACACCTCCTGGACGTCGTCCTGGATGACGCAGCCGCCCCCTCCGAGGCAGCCGTCACAATGGACGCAGAACCATATCCGCTTCCCCCTGACGGTCCAGAGGCGGGTCTCCAGTCCCCGCTCCTCCAGCATCTTGAGGGCCGCTACTAAGACGTGCTCCGTGGCCTGCCCTCTGGGGCTCCCGCACAGGCCCAGAATCATCGGTAGATCCTCGCACCGTTGGGATGAAAACCTTTTCCCCGAAATTTTACCAGCCTCCAGGAGAAGTGTTTATAGCCTCGCTTGGGGTTTAAGCGTTTGTCGGGAGGTCCGGAGTTGGAAGGTTCATTGGCGTTCCTCGAGTTCGAGGTGGTTCT
>JABUBP010000070.1_pt1 | contig 19891 bp, 19 predicted proteins | sample 7240331 | NCBI WGS metagenome assembly JABUBP01 (sample SAMN07256347, study PRJNA390944) | subsurface metagenome | isolation source: Methane hydrate marine sediment | place: Pacific Ocean: Eastern North Pacific, ODP site 1244 | collected 2002 | reverse complement strand
GCCTGCCCCACCGCAACCAACTCGAAATGGTATGACCGTGCACGGTGATCTTAGAAGCAAAGGTGCCCCTATAAAGAACATCTTACCCACTGGTGTAAAATCAAGTTGCATAGGACTGAGGGAGCCGGCTCTGACATCGGTTTGTCGCCGTAATCGGCGTTTCCCGCTGCCCTTATCCCTATAATTTCGTAAACATTCCTCAAACGCTTCTTTTCCGATTTTACTCACATAATCAACATAGCCTTCCCAAGAACACGGCCAACGGCAATCAAGGACTAGCTTACGCGGCTGGCCAAATGGAAAATCAATAGCTGTTATCCATGGACCGGGGGTCATGAGAAATTCGTTGAACTCTGTAGTACTGGTTAGATCTTCGCAGTCGGTAATCATAAGTTCTTTATCGCGAAGTTCAGCTTTAGCGAGCGTGATTGCCTTGCCACGTCGCGGAGCGCTTGTAAAGTCGATGCCGTAAATTCTTACCATCTCAATTTAGTCGAAATCGTTATCTCAACACACTGGCTCATAGAGCTGAAGATTTCCGGCTTGGTTGAACCAGATGTAGTTGGTATACGCAAGCTCCCCCCGATAAGGGTTAGGAAGAACGATACTATTGCCATTATCGAGTGTCTCGGTCCGGAATCGTAATTTGCGCCGGCATGCCGGACATTCCATTTCCTCCAGCCATACATACGATTTGAATCTCAATTTACAGTCCAGGTGGTAACAGAGGAGTTCGATATATGGCGGAGCTTGAGGTTGATTAGCTAACGCACCGAGAACTGCTCCTCCAATTAATCCAGGAGGTCCAAATAGAAGTGCTCCAATCCCACCTAACCCGATCATTGCCGTTCGCTGTGATTGCATACAGTAGGCCTTAGCTACAGATGACACAAGAGAACGAAGCTGAGGGTCATTGATATCATAGGGAACATAATCAGTAACGTAGGGAATAGGAAACGATGCTCGTCTGTTTAACTCTTCGAAAACCCAGACGCGTTTGTTAAAAGCACAAGCAACCCCAACTTCCCATCCTACCCAATTTTGGGTGTGCGGAGAGGAACTCAGATTATTGCTAAGCACAACAAATAGTGCACTGCAATTCCGAATTGAATTTCGTATTTCCTCCCATGCAGTAGTGTTTATCATGTTGTTATAGCGATAGAAGATTGGCTCAACATTCACGCTCCTGACAAGCCAATCAATATGCTGCAAAATCGGTGAATCGTGTTTGCTATGTGTAATAAAGACCGTATCCATATTAATCTTCCCAGTAAGACTCCTGTTGCCAGCTACTATGATCTTTTATTGAATTCCGTTAGTTTTTTTATCGCCAAGGAGTTCAGCTGCCAAAGCAACCCCGCCGAATATTGCCAGTCCGGCCACGAGAGCGTCAGCTACCCCTGGTGCGCTTTTATATTCGTTATATAGCTCAATCTTTCTTGAATGTCCTTGGGGGCACTGCTCATAAGCGAAACTATACAGATTTATCGGTGCACCGCAATTAGGAACCGTACATTTTCCTACTTCTGTATTTAATATTCTCTGCAGATGTCCTCTAGCCCTTTCCACTGCATCTAATTTTTGCTGAGCTATTCTAAGTTCAGCCTTTTCCTTTTCTAGTTCAGTCTGTAAATTCCTATTGGCGCTTTCCTGTTGAGAAAGCTTATCCCGGGTTTCTTTCAATTCTCGTTGACTTTCTGAGAATAGAAAGCCCTGGTTTAATAGCTCTACCAAAGTCTCACTTTGCTGTTTTCCTAACGAATTTGCTAATTCAGTAATTTTACCTTTAAGCTCCGAAGGTATCCTAGCGTATATTGTCGCTGTACTCATTATATTGCCCTCCTAACCTAATTGTTAGAATATGATAGCATATAGCAATTATAATGTCTAGTATCTGTCAGTATAATCGCCTAGCTGGATACCATCGATAAGTTCTAGCCTCAAGACGCGTCTCTGTTCGAAGATCAGGTCTTTCCCTGGATGTTAAGGCCCGCTTTCTCCTAGTCTGGTCCTCGGTAATTCATGGCGGGGCATTTGCTTGTTCAAAATGCTTCTAATCCCCGGAGAGGGGATGATAAACGTGCTAGTTCTTGAAATTTTACCTTATGACTAAATGTTAAATAATGAGACTGAAAATCAAGGTAGGTTGTCAAATAGGACAAAAGCACCTTTTGTATCGGGGCTTTCTAAAAAGAGAGTGGTTCAATAGACTATATCCATAGTCTACAGTTAGTTAATCGCAATAATGAACTCAGAATTGGAACTGGGCCTGCGGTGAGTTTATCCCAGTTTAGGTAGCACCTTTTCCAACAAACTCGATATCTCTTTCGCACATGTTACATAGGTATCAATATTGCCATCGAACGGGTCAACTACATCCCCAGTTTCCCCCACGTATTCTTTCAGAGTCCAAGTCTTCTCTTGGGGCAGCCCCTTTTTCATGCCTGCTCCCATGACCAGAATCAAATCTGCCCCTTCTACCAAGTCAGGCGTCAGTTTCTTGGCCGTATGAGAAACCAAGAGGTCTTCTCCAAACAGTTGCTTAATCGCTTTCCGGGCGTTGGTACTAGCTCCCTGATAAGTAGGATAGTCATAGGCTGCCGAGTCGATCATGAAGGCTTCGAGTTTACTCGCTTTTTTGAGTTTATCCGCAAGAATGACTTTCGCCATCGGCGACCGGCAGGTATTACCACCGCAGATTAGCAATATTTGCTTTTTGCCACTTCCCATTGCATTTCTCCTTGATACTCTATTGAGATCAATAATATTTGGCTCGGCCTACAGTTGGAGGAAATGATCAAGGCCAGCGCTGGTACCAAGAGTTTCACTTCCTCCACCTGGGGCTGCAGTAACCGTGCAGAGAAATGTTAGATGTTCATATATCTCCTAAGGCCGATGCATCTCTTCCAGAAATTTCCGGCTTGGGTCTTGATGTAATGACGACCCTAGGCACCTGTCGATATTATCCCACATGATTAATACCGGCTGCCCGGGCAGTATACCTTTTTCGGATATGGTAGCGATTAGCTTCTTGAATATGCTCAGTGGAATACTATTGCCTTCCTCGGCGTCTTCCAAGCGAATTTGCAGATAGCTTTTCTCACGGACCATCTTACCAAGCTCACGGAGTTCTTGGTCGGGTAGGCTCTTAATTACCGAGGAGTCCTCGGCTATATGTGAAACCAGAGTTAAAAGGTCGGTTTTGCCGCTGGCATCAGGGCCCTCTATCACCATGAAACCATATCCGTAATTCGAAGCCAGCCTCTTTAGTATCTTGTGTAACGCTTCCTGCCATTCTCTTCCGTATACATACATATTTGTCACGCCTCCCACCTATTATTCGGCCTACGCTAATCCGATCCCGAAGTATCCACAGTATAGCATTATATGTTCCCAATGGGAACATATAACACGCTGTTTTCCCATACAATTCAACTAAATGGCTCGAAGAAATGTTATCGGAGAAAGAGTCCGGCTAGCGAGAGAAAGAGCTAAGCCGCTAATCACTCAAGCAGACTTGGCGGCGCGCCTGCAAATTGAGGGGCTACGGCTCGAGCGTGTCGCTATCTCGAAAATTGAGACGGGATACCGTGAGGTTACTGATGTGGAGGCCATAGCAATTGCAAAGGCCTTAGGTGTGACTATCAGTTGGCTATTGGGCGATAGTGAAGAAATCAAAAGCAAGTGAAGTTTAAGGTGCTTCCTACCGCAGAGCAGCCTAGAAAGCTTTTAAATTAACAGATTCCTAGAGGGCGACAGAGAAGTCGATTATCAAGAGCCGATCACTGGAAACACAGTAGACTATAGCCATAGTCTTTTAATACCTCTTAAGCACTATAAAAACGTTCTTTTTTACCATTAACATGAATATAGGTATTCATCAGTTTGATTCCTGCGACTTCTTGATTTTATGATATAGTAGACACATTATATACCGGCATCATGGGGACAGGGCACTATGGATAACAGAGAAGCGGGAGAATATGACCCTAATATAAATAACCATCCCCCAACATGCACGTGTGCAGAATGTACCAACCGAAGACTAGGTAAGAAGAAACAAGCTATCTGGTCTAATTTAAGAAATTACCTTCCATTTAAGAAACTGGAACCAGAAAAACCTTCTTTACCCCCTGCAGGACCGATTACTAGAACCACGAAAGCCCAAAAACAAGCTTTGAGATGGCTACTACCAGCAGTACTGATATTTTCCTGTGCCTTGATTGGTTTTGGTATCAGTCTGTTCATAGGTACAGCTATACCACTCTGGTTGCTACTAGGATTTTCTCTTATTATTTCTATTGAGAAATGGTTTCATTATACAACTAGAAAGTATAAATATATTGGTAAGCTATATAGGCTATTCTTGAATCTCTCTATGTTGTGCCTGTTAGGTCTTACTATCTGGTCCGGCATCAAACTATTCTCTCAACTATATTTCAGCAGCCCACTTACAGGTAGTCTTGTCTTCTTGGCGGAACTTGCTTTCTTTATCTGGATGTGGAGAACCGTTTCTAAGAATAGTTGGCGTTGGCCTAGTATGAAACTCACGGTATTCCTACTCGTATGCATGGCTGTAGTATTTACCTTCGCTGGAGTTCCACCCTTATCTACCTACAAAGATACCCTAATAATTAAGTGGGAGGACTACCAGACTGAGCAAGCGGCTCAGCAAGCTGAGTTAGAGGCTAAAGAAGCTGCTGACCACCAGAGACGAGAAGCTGAACAAAAAGCTCAAGAAGCTGCGAGAATTGAAGAAGAAAGAATAGCGCAAGAACAAGCTGAACAAGCTAGGAAAGAAGCTGAAGCAGAGGTAGCAAGAATAGCTAGTCTTCGTAATCCTTCTTGGAGTCAGCTGAAAAGCTTCTTACTAAAGGACGATACAGATGAGATGGAATATATTTATCCTGTGGTAGTTTGTGCGGATTTCGCCGATAAGTTAAAAAGGAATGCGGAAGAAGCAGGCTGGAGATGTGCCTTTGTTTCAGTTAAACTTGAAGGATACCCAGACTGGTATGACTATGGCATTCCCTCTAACACAGAACATGCCTGTAACGCCTTTGAGACAATAGATAGAGGTCTAATCTATATAGACTGTACACGACCAGCATTATCAGGGTTTAGTGGTAATGCCGATAAATCTGTAAATGTAGAAATTGGCAAAGAATATATAACAACTAGCATCTTTCCAATGGCAGGTTGGTCATCCGTATGGCCAAGTATGGGAGTCGTTACCGAAATAGTGTCTATTAAGTGGTAATTGAAGAAGATTAAATTAGGGAGTCGTAACCTATATGCTTGTTACGTGGTATGGGAATTGGAGGTAGTATTTCTAGTTTAACCTTTCTATCACTACAATATACCTTCCTTTTTTCACGCACCGTTCTACTCCTAGCATTCAGGCGTGAAATTGAGCGCACCTTTTTATATACAATCATACGCTATAGTCTAGTTCCTTGATTGAATGGAGCATTATCTGGTATTGAATTATTTGGTATTTGCTTTTTCTACTGGTAGATAATAATATTGATACCAAGATAATGAATAATAGTAAAAAAAGCACCTCAACTAAGCTTCTATTAGACATACCAGAGGAAGAAGTCCATTTTGGCTTTAATGAGTATGCGTCTGTATTAGCTTCGACGATAATGGGAAATGAACCTCACTTCTCAATAGGAATCTTTGGTACATGGGGAAGTGGTAAGACTACACTATTGAAAAAAGTGGAAAGTATATTGGAATTATCCTCCCCAAGGAAGGCTCTTCCTGTATTTTTTGACGCATGGCGTTATCAGCACGAAGAACATATGATATTGCCAATCCTAAAAACTATTCAGGATCATCTTATTAACGAACAGAGTAACTGGGGTCAATTAAGGGAAAGAATGCCCCGTATTTTAAAGTCAATGTCTGCTGCTATTACCATAAAGACGCCGATTTTGGACCTTGATGTCGACAAAGCCTTGAATAGATACGGTCAATCAGAAGAAGAGATAAATAGCGACTATTATAACTGGTTAGATAAGTTACAAAGTGAGTTAGATTGTGCACGTCATAGTGACCCTGACAAGCGAATTGTGATTATGATTGATGACCTTGACAGATGTTTGCCTCCTAAATTAATAGAAGTTATAGAATCTGTTAAGGTTATGCTTGACGTTCCCGGCTTCGTTTTTGTTTTGGCATTAGATCCTTCAGTGCTTATAGATGCAATAGAAGCTCATTATGGTGCAAGCTCTAATATAAGTGGTAAAGACTATATTAAAAAACTGTTTCAGGTAGAATTTCGCCTTCCACCATTAAGACGAAAAGACGTCGTGGATTATATTGACTTGATATGTAAGAAGAGTGTGCATTCAGATAGAGAAACATCTAAAGCTTTGTTGGAATTGGTACCCATTGTTACAGGGAATAACCCTAGAGAAATAAAGCGATTCATTAATAGCGCGTTGATTGCAGTATCAGTAATGAGAAAAATAGGCGCAAGGGTAAAAACGGAGTGTCAAATAGCGTTTATGGCAATGGAATTCAGATGGCCTGGAGAAGTAGAAACTTTGTTAAGTGATGAAGAAACAAGAAATATGATGAAAAGTTATATTGATGTGAATAAACAAAGCGGGAAAACCGAGCTATCTACAGATAAAATGAAACGTGTAAAAGAAATATTTGAAAACAACATTGGGCTAAAAGATTTTCTGAGGATTCCACCAGCGAATAAATTACTAGATTTAAAGAATGCTGAATTAGGCGAACTTATATATTACACCTCAATGACTAGTGACGAGGGGGTTGATGCCACATCTAAGCAACGGTTAAAGGAGCAACTTGATGAGGTATTATCCAGTCTTACTCCCCGTGAGCAGCGAGTACTCCAACTCAGATTTGGTCTTGAGGATGGGCAAAGTCGAACTCTGGAAGAGGTGGGTAAGGAGTTCAATGTAACAGGGGAGCGGATTCGCCAAATTGAGACCATAGCATTGCGTAAGCTTCGCCACCCTAGCCGAAGTAGAAGATTGAAGGATTATCTTGAATGACTTAGGAGCTATCTGTTTGAGTTCAGCATAAAGCTTAATCAAATATATTGAGCTAATAGAATTTTCTACCTTTATTTTCTTATAAATGTTCGGTGTATCTGCACTTTGGAAAATTCGAGCAACCGATAAAAAGCCCACTTTTCCCATTTCTCTCAATAAGTTGATGACCGCATTTCGGGCATTTATTTTCGTGTTGTTTTTTTAATGACTGAACATGACGCCAATTACTGAGGATGTTCATTTCACCTTTTGCCGATTTCAATTTTTCACAAACAATTGAAATCTCGTCATCTGAAAAAATCACATCAGCATAATCCTGAATATAATCAGAACATCCTCTTATTCCACCAAGAACCACATTGCCTGGTTTCTTTGATTTAAATTCACAGCTACCCCAAACCATCACAATTGGGTGTATTTTTTCTTTACTAACATTAAGATATTTAACCAGACTCATTTGATGGCGATAATTTTGCTTTAAAGGGTTTTGGAATTTTGTTTTTGTTCCAAATTTATTATGTGTCCATTGGAAATCCTTTTCATTTCCGTAAATCCAGCCACTCCATTCCTTTGTTTCCACAACGAAGATTCCAAATTTTGAGACAATAATATGGTCTATCTGTGTCGATCCATATTCGTCATTTATTATTAAATTGTTAAAGGAAGTATATATTTTAGAATCCAGAAAAAATTTTTGCGAAAGTTGAGTCTTTAGTTCGCCTACAAAACCTTTTATCTGATGTTTAAAAAAATCCATTATTAACCCCTTCTATCTACAGAAATCTTGGATTAAGTTTAACACATACAGAATATCGGGATGTTTGTCCACTCTTGGGTACTCTTGGGCGATACCGTTTAGCTTCGCTGTAAAGATGTAAAAAGGAACCTTTTTACCCCTGAGGTAACATTGCACTATTTTATTAATGGTTTTATTTACATTTAGTTAGTGGAAAGTAGTTTTGAGTTATGGGGTCAAATGCTCATTCCTGAATACTACCAAACGGTCAAGTCACTATTCTGTATCACTTTAAGGCTGTCCGAAAACATTTTCCAAGCAAATTACAGCCGAATTTGGCTGAATTATCCCCGACACACTGTTTAATTTCAACATATATGTTGAAATTACTTTTATAGCGGATAATATATTAACTTGGACAGATCTTGACGGTAAGACTGACCGCGACTTGGCCTTTTCTGGTCGCTAACGTGCTGCACTTGACCTGAATACCTAAGTAAATCCACTAGTCTGAATGTGATTTGACCGTATCTTGAACGCCCATTTTATGAGAACACCCTACCTCTTTACACTTCACCCCGACTAACCGGACTCTGGATAATATCGGTCTAAGAGCCCTAACAGTTTGTTGACATTAATGGCATGTTATCCGCTGGTAGACACGTCAGAACAGTCGGCAGGGCTATCACAGGTCTCGTGAAGACGCCAGAAGTGTAGACGAGGGAAAGGCTATCGAAGAACCATGTTAGAGAGGTAGTATGGATTCGAGATAGATTACCCCCCAGTCTTGGTTGCAGCCAGAGGTAAGTATCCCCGTCTTTTGTTTCTCAAGTTAAAACAAACAGGGTAGTGCAGATGTTTTTTATTGTAGTTATTGCAGAGTTCTTTAGTACTTGAAGGCCAGTTACTAGCAAAACCAGATTCCTAAAATGGTAGAGAGGCTATACAGTTATTCCACCTGTTGGCGCTTGAATGACAAAGAGAAGTTTCTTGCTTTTCTTCAGTTTAGAGATGATGTTATCAAGATTTCCGAGGGATTCGCCTTTGGCCCGTACTGCCAATTCATCCAGAGCGATCATCAGACTTCCCCAGGTAACCCAGGTTCCCCCATGCCTGACGCTATCCCAAGGCGCGACCTCTAGGTTTTGCCCCAGACATACAACCCATTCGATTGCCCCTTGCCTCGTGAGTGCCCCATTAACACCTTTCACACCCGCATTCAGCCAGTCCTTTGTAAACATATGGGTAAGTACGGATAGTCCCGCAGCCAACAGTCCTGTAGAAAGTAAGTTGTTTGGATCCTTCTTGAGAGACGCAACCCCTCGGCTTTGAGCCAGGAACTTACGTCTAGCTTCAAGCTCATATGTTAAGGATTGGATTTTAGTGGACTCAGCCTGTCTTCGAAGTGCCTCGAACCTTGCAGAAGTCGCGAGTACTCGGTTTTTTATAGAGGCAAGCTGTTGGCTTAAGTCCTTAGTTGTCGTCTCCCAGTCTGTCCCTATCATTTACTTTTCCCCCCTAGCTGCTGACTGACTTTGGTCATGAGAGTTTCGAGTTCCTTGCCGGCCTCTTCACCTTTTTTTTGAATCGCCATCATCTCTCCCACTGCCAAGCCGGTTTCTAGTGTATCTTTCAGGATAGATTTCATTTTTCCTTTGATGACGTCGGTCTCTTTTTGTATTGAGGAAACGGCTTCTTCCCCGGCTTTGTGTATCTGCTCCGCAGCCCCGGAAGCGCTCTTGCCTACCTCTGCCCGGAGAACGGCTCTGTGATTTTTAAGTTCTGTGATTTCACCCGTCAGTGAAGCCTTCTGTTCCTTTTTCCCCTTAAGTACCTTCTCCTCTTCCTGAACGGCCTTCTGAAGACCTGAATAATTCTTGAATTGGCTAAGCGATGAGAAGAACGCGTCTTTGACCTGGTCCGCGCCAATATTCTCCTCCTCGGCGATGCCATTGATAAGCTTCACCAAGTGCAGAAGATCGGCCTCAGAGAGGCCTGTCTCCTGGAGCTTTATAAAGGACTCTTCTTTACTGCCTATTTCTAATTGCAGCTTGTCTCTCTCCTTGTGGAGGTTCTCAATTTTACCGCTGAGACTAGAATGTTTTTCCTGAGCCTCCGTTACCTTCGATTGGGTTTCTTTAAGTTCAACACACTGCGAATTAAACGAGCTTTCGGCCTCCACTTTTTTCTGTTCCAAGGCACTGACTTCCGCTGTGAGAGACTCCACTTCTGTGGTAAGAGCCTTCCTTTTCCCGTCAAGTGATACAAGCTCGCTCTCCATCTCTCCAGCCTTTTGCTTGAAGCTCTTGTATTCATCGGCGATGTCCTGAAATGGCTTACCCTCAGCTTCTTCAAGTTCGTGAAGATGCAAAGCCGCCTCGAAGAAATCCTTGGTCGGGAAGTCATCGGGAGAGTACAATTGCACCAGCTTTGCCCACTGGTCGAACTGGGACGGCTCAATCCCAAGTTCGGTAAATCTTTCGAAAAGGGTGATGCCGAGTAACGCTTGCGAGGGTACCAAATCATTTTTCGTAAGGTCAATCGACAGTTTACGAAGATTGCTTACCTCCTCGGAAGGTACCCCGGGAATGATTAACTGGCCTGCCAGGAGTTGTTTGATAATAGTGCTGATGCTCCCGTGCGATACCCCGGTAATTTGCTCAATCTCTGAGTAGCTATGGTTCAGGATAAAGAGTTGGGCTACTTCTATTCTCTTTTCATTTGATAGCTTATCCATTTGCGTGCCTCCTGAATATATTTTTAAGCCTGACTTATTATTCAATAATTAGTCGGGAGAAGTTTTAGTGGTTATTGAGGAGATAGCCAAGCCTCTTGATGCCTGTATAGGTGATTTGATATAGGTAACCCCTCTTGACACTATAATTGCGCTGACGGACAACCAGACTTTGATTCCGATATCGTCTCAATAGCTCGGAGGTATTGGTGAGATTTAAATCGCAGGACCAGGCAATATTGGACGAGGACCACCACTGCCCGTCATAGAGGCATGATAATATTTTAGTTTTTGTTGCATTATACGGCATCGGTAATACCCCCTGAGATGAACGGCTACTCGCTGGAATCATAGTGACTGGGTTCTACCATCTTTTGCCACCCCGTTATTTCCTCCGAGTAAGCACTCTAGCCTTTTTTTATTCGGGTCAGTCTTGAGCCCGGTTATCTTCCCGATTTCTCTTTTTGTTACTTTTGTTTCGCCCGTGGTGAGTTTAGTCTTGTTTAATTCGATAAATAGGCTTATCAGGCAGAGTGGGGTAAAGCAGTTCTATTTGATTCCTGCAATAAGCGATCAATTGCAGCTAATGGTACAACCACCCGCCTCCCGAACCTCAGTGTGGGGATAGCTCCCTCACGGGCCATCTCATAAGCAAGACCGCGACTTATGCCCAACATTCGGGCTGCCTCCGGAACGGTGATGGTCAATTTATTTTGAGATTCATTCTCCAAAATACCGCTCTCCCACTTGACAGTTTACGAATTATATGCTAGTTTATATTAGCACGATTAAACTTATGTGTCAAGGCGCATAACACAGGTATTATAGCGAATATCTAAAGATCGATAGTAAGGACTTGCTAGCAATCGAATATCAGTTTAAACAGGAGATAAAAGATGACAGAAAACAGACAATCATTAAAGCGCCCGCGTATAACCGGGGAACAAATCCAGGAAATGATGCGCATGCGCCGACGAGGCGAATCAATTAAGGCAATTGCTCAGGCTATTGGTTGCCACCGCCAGACAGTTAGAACGTATTTAAAAGAAAAGCGCGGTGATATTCTTGCTGAAGAAGCTAGAAAAGAAGTTCTCACGGGAGAATTACTTGGCCATTTCCAAGAACTGGTTAGCTTTGCACAAGTGGGACTCAAACGCCGTTTGGATGCGTCACCTCCGAAACAGGAGAGGAAAGTTCTAACGAGGCGCCAAGCCGGAGCTATATCTTTTGAGGGATTGCTAGGCATCCCATCTATAGGATCACCCGTATTTATGCACAATGAATGGATAAGAATGTATCGTCCTTCAGCTAAAGATGATTATTTGATAAAGTCACTTAGAGAGCACACGAAAGAATCAATGGTTTGGACATACTGGGACGAATGGCGGAGAAGATTAGCTGAATATGAAACTATTAGTCGAGATTATTTCGAGTGGTTAGAGGATAATGTTGAAACTGACCTTTATGATCGCATTGATGTGAGTCAGACCAAACTTGTGCAGATGTGGCTCTTTGGTAGTATTCTTCGCATAACCAGCGGCGGTGGTGCTGAGTGGCTGCAAATTAAAGGTCAAACTTTGCTAAGCACAGAGACTAAAGCTACAACAACGACGGGTAATGAGGCTTTTTTAATATTAGCACAGACAAAAGATAATTCCGGTCGTAAATATCTGCAAGAATATCTCTTCGATATATTACATCAAGCCCATGATAAACCCCAGTACAGCGAATTGCAGCAAATTACTACACAAACCATGTTGAAGGAACCGCAGCTTGAACTCAGGCGTGTTGCCAGAAATATTGACACTGCTCTGGCGGGCATTGAGCTTATGAGAGCTTTCCCGGGACGGTGTAGTCTCTGCCCAGTGTAAAAACAATGAGAGATGAATTCCCAGAGAATTTAAAGGGAGGTTACGTAGATGAAAGGTCACATTACACAAAGGTCTAAGGGCTCCTGGTCTATCGTAATAGACGTGGGAAAAGACCCGATAACAGGAAAACGAATCCAACAATGGCATACCGTGAAAGGCACCAAGAGAAATGCCCAGAGAGTCCTAAATGAGATATTGGTATCAAAGGAAAAAGGTACCTATGTGAAACCTACACGGCTTAGCCTCGGAGATTGGTTGGAGCAATGGTTAGATGGTTATGTGGCCATGAATACTACTTTAAGAACCCAGGAGAGTTACCGTTCAATAATAAACAGGCATATTCTGCCGTCACTTGGCTCAATAGCTTTAAGTCAACTGCAGCCTCAGCAAATACAGAATTACTATGCTCAAGCCCTTTCCAGCGGTAGAACCGACAACAAAGGAGGATTATCAGCCAGAAGTGTACTCTACCATCACCGTATTCTAACAGAGGCTTTAAGTCATGCTGTGAAGATGGGTACTTTAATTCGCAATGTCGCCGAAGTGGTTGACCCGCCACGCGTGGAAAGAGCTAAAATGTCAACTCTCACACCGGATGAGGTATTTATATTTCTGGATGCTGCTAAAGACACGCCTTATTATGTATTTTTCTCTACGTTAATCTGTACCGGTCTTCGTCGTGGTGAGTTACTCGCCCTTAGATGGCGCAATCTGGATTTAGATAGTAGTACTATAACAGTCGTTGAGACCGCTTATAAACTCGGCAATGGTGAATATATCATTAAAGAGCCGAAGACACCTCACAGCCGTCGTGGTGTGTCTCTACCCCCTTCCCTAGTGAAACTGTTGCGTGAATACCGGGCTGATCAGGAATTATTAAGGATTCAGCTAGATATCAACCTGAATAATGATGATTTTGTATTTATCCGGCCTGATGGCAGTCCCTTGAACCCAAATGCAGTTACACTTGCATTCAAGAGGGTTATTCGTAAGGCAGGGTTAAAACATATCCGTTTACATGACTTGAGGCATACTCATGCTACCTTGATGTTAAAGGCTGGCATCCATCCCAAGATAGTCTCAGAGAGATTAGGGCATTCAAATATTGGCATAACACTGGATACCTATAGTCACGTACTACCTGGCCTTCAAGAGGCTGCTGCGGAAATATTTGATAAGATGCTGGATGAAAACAGTTTCAAGGATAGCAATGTTAGCAAAATGTTAGCAAGTGGTGGTGAGGTCGAGTGTAGGCCGTACAGGTCTCGAACCTGTGACACCCTGATTAAAAGTCAGGTGCTCTGCCAACTGAGCTAACGGCCCGTGATTTCAGAATGCGGAGGGCAATAACCTCCTTTTTGGCTAGAGGAATCAGCGAAGCAACCCATTATCTTCAGCTCCGGCTCATTTAATTGAGTGAGGATTTCCGTCCCTCGTCATTATATAATAACATAATACCATTCTACAATAACATACGAGATGTCTAGTATGGAAGCGATTGCAACCCAGTCAGTAAAAAGGAGACTGTGGAAAATCATCAACAACACTGGCTTAGACTATGTCTTAAGAGATAATGGCCATAAAGGGGGAAAGGCTGAGAATTTAGCTTTGTGGAGCGGGAGATGGGATTCGAACCCACGGCCCTCTGCTTGGGAAGCAGATGCTCTACCACTGAGCTACTCCCGCCAAAATCGTATCTATTTTAGCCCTAAAATTTCCATTTGTAAAGAGGGAGTGCTTGTTTCGTCAAAAATGGTATGGCTTTGCCAGAAGACCAGAGGTTTCTTCCATAAGTCATAGTCTCGGTGCGCTGGTGGTTTATTAGCAGTCCATTATTATTAATAGCATCTAGTGTTGTCCTGTTTGGAATATTGCTGTAAACTTTTAATCCCGGGTAATATTATGCCAAGAAAGGCAGGAGCCAAATATAAGTGTTTTCAACAAAGATAGGAACTGTCAAGCTACTAATTGGTGTAGTCGTTGGGTTAATACTGCTCAAGCTGGCTGTTAGCTGGCTGACTGGGAGTATCAGTATCTTGGCCCAGGCAGCCGATAGCCTATTGGACCTGTTTGCTGGAGTAATTACCTTCTCAGCTATTCGTATTGCGGCTAAGCCGGCCGACGAAGAGCATCCATACGGTCATGGAAAGGTAGAGGACATTGCCGCTGTGGCGCAGGGAATTCTCATCCTTATTGCCGGTGGACTGATAATATATTCTTCAATACGCCGGATAATAGAGGGCACCACTATTGAATTAGCCGAGGCAGGGATAGGGGTGATGTTGGTCTCTATAGTAGTCAGCATCTTCCTATCACGTCATCTATTAAAAGTATCGCGGGCTACTGGCTCGGTAGCACTGGAGGCTAATGCACGTAATATTGCCACTGATGTCTACTCCGCCCTGGCAGTGTTAGTCGGCCTGATAACAGTACGCCTCACTGGCTTCAATGTTATTGACTCTATAATTGCTATCGGGGTTGCTATCTACATTCTAAAAATAGCCTACAATACAATCCGTAAACCACTATCAGGATTGATTGATACAAAACTGGCTCCTTCACAAGAGTCCGTTATCAAAGCTTGCCTGATGAGATACAGTCAGCAGGTGGCTGGCTTTCATGAGTTGCGGACACGCCGGGCTGGGAGTCAGCGTCACATAGACCTTCATCTAGTAATGGACAGGGACATTAGTTTGCAGCAGGCTCACGATGTCTGCGACCAAATTGAGGCTGAAATACAAACCAGCCTCCCCGAGTCTAGCATAACCATTCATATGGAGCCATGTAGCGATGAATGCGAACAGTGCTCCGCAGTCTGCTCCAGACGCCAAACAAAATGACTGGTGTTTTGACTTCACCCCTTACGATTCACTAATAGTTGGATGACTCAAATCCCTGGTGATTCCTGTTCAGCATTGCGTTCGACCGAGACCTTAACCAACCACAGATGTCTACTTGATTGAAGCCCGATAAAAATGCTAGACTGGTGCATACATATATGAGTTATACCATTACACAAGAGAGCTTTGACAGCCTTGCTTCCTGCTGGGCCAACCCAAGTCATTCTTTGAGGTGGAATTCGCTCTTCGTTTTGCCTGTCTGGTTGAAGGTCTGGTGGCAAGAGTTTGGGGCTGGAGCTGAACTGCATCTGGGCGCTATTAGACAGGAAGAGGAAGTCATTGGCGTTGCTCCACTGCTGGTGAGAGAGGGAAAGACCTCTCTCATCGGTAGTGCTGATGTCTGTGATTACCTTGACTTCATTGTTGCCCCAGGGAGGGAAAGGGATTTCTTTAGTGTCCTGCTTGATGATTTGAGAGAGAAGGGTATTAATCAGCTGGACCTGAGCCCTTTGCGCCCCGATTCTACAGTGCTCACTTACCTGGTAAGTATAGCTCAGAACCGGGGGTATGAGGTTCTCTGCCACCCTGAGGATGTTTCTCTGGAACTGGATTTGCCCCCTACCTGGGATGAATATCTAGGCATTTTGACTTTAAAGCAGCGACACGAGGTAAAGCGCAAACTGAGAAGACTAGAGGAGGCAGGCAATGTGAAATACCGCATTGTCGAAGACACCGGGGCTACTCGTGAGGCTATGAATACCTTTTTAAGGATGTTTGCCGAGAGCAGAACAGATAAAGCGGCCTTCCTGACTGCCCAAATGGAATCGTTCTTCAGGTCACTGGCAGATAATATGGCTGAGGTTGGACTGCTAAGACTTGGCATTCTTGAGCTGGATACACAGCCCACGGCTATGGTGATGTGTGTTGATTATAATGATTGTATGTATCTCTATAACAGCGGTTACAACCCCCAATATAATTCCTTAAGCGTGGGGCTACTTTGTAAAGTCCTCTGTATTAAAGAGAGCATCCAAGAGGGTAAAAAGAGGTTTGACTTCCTCAAGGGGGATGAAACCTACAAATACCACCTGGGTGGAGGAGAAGTCCCCTTATACAGCTGCCAGATAACTATCAAGTAACACAAGGGAGGAGAGCACTCTGATGCCAGTCAACCAACTGAGAATAGCTATGCTCAGTGCCCACAGCTGCCCCATAGGGAATCTAGGAGCGAAGGATACTGGTGGTATGAGTGTCTACATCCGGGAGCTGGCTCACGAACTGGGCAAGCAGGGACATTTAGTGGATGTCTATACCCGTGCCCATGACCCAAGAGACAGCCAAACTTATGGGCTTGGTCAGAATGCTCGACTTATTCACCTCAGGGCAGGGAAAGATGAGGAGATACATAAACTAGCCGTGTATTCCTATCTTCCCGACTTTGCCTGCAATCTAGAGAATTTCAGGAAGCATAACAACCTCCAATATGATTTAATACTCAGCCATTACTGGCTTTCGGGGTGGGTAGGAGAATATTTACAACAGCAGTGGAATGTTCCTCATATCATGATGTTCCACACGCTAGGTGCGGTTAAGAATACCATTGGTGTTGGAGATGATGAGCCTGAGCTTCGTATTGAGACGGAAAGAGGCTTGGCTCAAAATTGCCATCATATTATCGCCCCAACGGAGAAGGAAAAGGAAGAGCTTATCCGGCACTATGGCGCTTTGCCGGAGAGAATTGGTGTGGTGCCTTGCGGAGTAAATTTGGAGCAGTTTAAGCCGGTGAGCAAAGAGAGTGCCAGGCAGTATCTGGGTCTTGGTAACGATAAGATTATTCTGTTTGTGGGCAGGATTGACCCATTAAAGGGCATAGATAAGTTAATAAAGGCTATACCCTATTTACAAAATATTCAAGGACTAAAACTAGTGGTAATCGGTGGCGGTGAACATAGCCGACGTGAAATAGAACAACTACAGAAACTAGCCTGTAATCTCAATATACAGGATTCAGTTACTTTTCTGGGTTTGATAAAGCACGAGCAACTGCCTTATTTTTACAGCGCCGCTGACGCTTGTGTGATTCCTTCCTATTACGAAAGCTTTGGGCTGGTAGCCCTGGAATCTCTGGCTTGCGGCACGCCGGTAGTGGCTACTGATGTAGGTAACCTTAAGAGTATTATTCGCCAGGGAGAGACAGGGTATGTGGTAATAGACAATGCTCCCCACCACCTTGCTGACAAAATAGCTTTGCTTCTTTCCAGGCCAAGCACAGATACAAAATCTACCCGGTCAATTCGAGCATCAGTAAGCAGATTTAGCTGGTCAAATATTGCTGAGGCGATTATTAGGCAATGCCAACTGGTGCTGGCTAACTACCTTGCCCCTGTGTCCTAATTTATTACCTTTTCATACCACAGGCTGCTTTTCCAAACTTGGAAACCAATAGACTGGTAAAGAGCACAAGCTGCTTTGTTCTCGCTGTCTACGGTCAACTCGGCAACCTGTAAGCTCTTACTTTTGAGGCGGGCTAACCCAGCCAGCAGTACCTTTTTACCCACACCCCGCCCCCTGTGGTCCGGATCCGACCCAATCATATAGATTCGCCCTCTTCTTTCGCTGGCAGCTCCCCCCTCACAGGCTACCCGCGTCCAGCAATAGCCGACAACCTTACCTCCATCATAGGCCAGAACCACATCCTCCGGCGAATAGCTACTTGAATTAATGAAGTAGGTGACTTCTTCCACAGTGTTGGGATTGTATCCCCAGGTGTCAGCAAAGACACGATTTTGAATCCCGGTCAGTTTGTCTTCTTCACCCGCCTGCAGATGACGACAGCCGAGAGCAGCTTGCTCAATATCCTGCTCACTAACCTTTGCCATGTCTAGCCTCAATTCAAGGAACCGCCGGACACACTCAAATCCCAGCCTAGATAGCACTCTTTTAGCAACTGCATTATCCTCCATTATATTGACATGGGCTACTCTTGCTCCCAGTTCCCTGGCGCGGCGGATAGCGTAACCGAGGAGTTTTGTGGCCAGTCCCCTTCTGCGATGCTCGGGGTGTATCCAGCAGTCAACAATAACCCGCCCAATGGTCAGCTCCGGTGCCACATCCATATAGCCGATGATATCCCCATCTATCTCGACAATAAATAAGTCTTGCTCAGGGGAATAGTTTGGCCGGCCCAAGTGCTCAGTAATGACTTGTGGTGAAATGCAACGCCCAGTCGGCTCTAGTTTTTCAGCCTCAATATTTAATAGGACGTACTTATCAAAATCTTTAGGCTGATAATTCCTAATGGTATAAGCGGAATTACTCGTTTCGTTTGCTAGCATCCTCAAGCTGTAATTGTATCAGCCTGAGGAATGTGATACAATCTCTAACTGTGTATCTTGAATAAAGGAGGTTCAAGTATAATGACCAAGCCGGCGCAGGTGATGGTGGTTACACCGCATCCAGACGATGCTGAATTTGGTGTCGCCGGAAGTGTAGCTCGTTGGACAGGTGAGGGGAAGGACGTTATCTATGTGGTATGCACCAATGGCGATAAGGGCACCAGCGATACCAATATGAAGCCGGATGAACTGGCCAGAATCAGAGAACAGGAACAGCTAGCTGCGGCCAAGCTGTTAGGGGTGAGAGAGGTCATATTCCTGCGCCATCCGGACCAGGCTTTGGAAGATACCCCTGAGTTCAGAAAGGAGATTGTGCGCTTGATAAGGATGTACAAACCAGAGACAGTGGTAACTGCTGTCCCTTCCCGACGCTATATTTGGCATCGTGACCACCGAATCACCGGCCGGGTTACACTAGATGCCGTTTTCCCCTATGCCATGACTTTTCTTGCCTACCCTGATTTGCTAGAACAAGGGCTTCATCCTCATAAGGTTAAAGAGGTATTACTCTGGGGTGCTGAGGAGCCCAATTACCACTCTAATATTACGGATACCTTTGATATCAAAATTGCTGCCCTGCGCTGCCATAAGAGCCAGATAGGCGACAACCCCTCCACAGGATTGGAGGAATGGATGAGGGAGCGACATAAGATGCAAGCCCAGGGAGAGGATTACGAACTAGCTGAGGCTTTCCATCGGGTAGTGGCTTCAGCCTCCTTTACATTACTAACCGGGCTACAATTTTAGATGATTTAAATCGAATTACGATGAAAGCCCCCCAGGCTGGTCATGTGTCACTAATCATATGACGAGCACAATTGCTTGACTTTTCACTTAGTATCGGATATACTACCTACGGTTTAGAACTTATTGATATAATAGTTTTGGTAGTCAGTAGGTAACCAGACTTAGTAAGTCTGAGTGCTTTTTCAAGGACTTTCAGTTTTCGTTACACAGAAATAGATAGCTGATGAAGATTGCTATTAGTGGTAAAGGTGGAGTAGGTAAGACGTTATTAGCTTCTCTCCTTTCCAGGACATTCGTTGAATTCGGCTATTCCGTTATTGCCATAGACGCTGACCCTGATGCTAATCTAGCTGCCACCCTTGGCTTTCCTCATCCTGAGAAGATAACCCCCATATCCGAGATGAGCGCTCTTATTGAAGAAAGGACAGGGGTACGACCTGGCCAAGTTGCGCCCTATTTTAAGTTAAATCCTAAAGTCGATGATTTACCGGAAAAGTATTCTCTAAAATATAACGGAATTAAATTAATGGTGAT
>JABUBP010000069.1_pt1 | contig 19897 bp, 29 predicted proteins | sample 7240331 | NCBI WGS metagenome assembly JABUBP01 (sample SAMN07256347, study PRJNA390944) | subsurface metagenome | isolation source: Methane hydrate marine sediment | place: Pacific Ocean: Eastern North Pacific, ODP site 1244 | collected 2002 | reverse complement strand
AGGGCAAGCGTTCTATCTCAAGCTGCCTTAATCTTTCTTGGGGCAAGGCAAGACATATCAATCCACTTGCTACTCGAGCCATAAAAAGGATGGCGGCTGCACTTACTTCAGCCGCCGGCAGTGCCAAGTCGGCCTCATTCTCATCCTCAGAGAAGATAATGACGAATTTTCTCGCCGAGAATGCTTTGATGGCCTTAGAAACTCTTGAAAACATTAACTAATCTCCACCAAACCGTCTCTGTCTCTCGCTATAGGCCTCAAGTGCCTTCTCCAGCTCCCTAACATTAAAATCAGGCCATAGGAGTTCGGTGAAATAAAGTTCACTGTAAGCGGTCTGCCATAGTAAAAAGTTTGACAGGCGAAACTCACCAGCAGTGCGAATTAAGAGGTCAACATCAGGCATGCCATCGGTGTAGAGGTAGCGGCTGAATACCTCCTCGTCTATGTATCTATAGGAGGGAGCATCTTTATCTACAAACCAGTTACGGATCGCATCCACAATCTCAGCCCGACCGGTATAGTTAAAGGCAAGAGTAAAAATCATACCACTATTATTCTGTGTTAATTCTACCGCTTTATTTATTGCCTCTTGCAGAAAGTCGGGCAGCTCACCAAGCCGACCGATGTGGCGAAGCCTGACACCATGTTGGTCTAGCCAGGGAGCGTCCTGTTCTATCGAGAAAGCTAAGAGGTGAAATAAATCTTCGATTTCCCTCCCAGAGCGCTTCCAGTTATCGGTAGAGAAGCCCCAGACGGTTAGATACCTTACTTGGTGGTTAATGAGGTAGTCTACAACATTGTGCATGACTTCAGCGCCACGTTGGTGCCCTTCAAGCGCCGGAACTCCATGTTCTTTTGCCCAGCGTCTATTCCCGTCTGGCACAATTGCCACATGATTAGGCAAAGCCACTTGCACCCCCTGCCATCAAATTAAGTTTTGTCGCTTCATCTCTCGCCAGCTCAAAGACATCACGTAGGGCGCCTGGCCATAATTCTATCACCTCTTGTGAATTGAATAGAACGTAGGGCTTGTAGTCCTCAGGGTTGGGGACAGGTTGGCAAGAGGTATAGGTAGTCTCTAGGATTTCCCCGTTTGCCTGACACCAACTGTGGCCGTAGCCCACAATGGTACCTAAAACAGCATGGGCGTTGGTGAAGTTTCTAAGCAGGGAACAGGTAAGGAAAGCTGAATCCTCACAGTCACCAGTGCCTCGTTTAAGTGTTTCAGCCGGGAAACTCCACCACTCCCAAGGGTCTTCTCGATAGGAAATATTTTGGCAGACCCAGTCTAGGCATAACCAAACGTCAGGGCCAATTTGGCGGTAAAGAGCGATAACGTTGGGATCATCTGGCTGGATAAATTCTCGAATCTCATGCCACACCCAGGGGGAGCGAACTGAAACCAAGTATTTGTCATCAAGGTAGCGAACACGGTACCTGGGCTGGCCACGCCACCAATATGACACAGCAGCCAAGGCAACGGAAGCAGTGGCAAGGGCTACCGAACCTGCGAGAGCTAGAGAGACTTGGCCCTGTTCCTTCGCGGTAATCAAGGCTACTCCTTAGGTTTGGCCATAGCATATGCTACGGCAGCTCCCCCAACGCCGAGCAGACCGACTCCGCCCAATATGGCAAATGGCCACCAAGATATTGGTGGCGCCTCCTCAGCAATTAAGCGGTTTAAGAGGTCTCGCAGCTCCTGGTCTTCCATTGCTTCTAGGGTCTCTGGCGGAGTCTCCGGAGCTAGGTCGAGTATCATCGCGGTGAGGGTGTCGCGAGAGAATGTCTTTTTGGTTTCCTCGTCAAGTCCCTTGCGGTGGTAGACGAGGGATTCGACCGCCTTAAGGGCGAACACAATAGCCACAATGAACAGTATGGCCAGCACACCGATGATAATCAGATTCCATGCCAGCGGTGAGGCGGTAGCGGTCACCTCAACTCGGTAGTTGGTCCACCACGTCGGTGTGGTATCACGATAGACCTTTAGCTCAAGCAGCCTTGAGCCTTCCTTTTCCAGCTCGGTGACAAAGGAGTCAACGATTCTCTGCCCAAGCCACTCTGTCCCTGGAATCTGCTCCGGGGTCAGTTGAAACTCAAATATACACGTCTCGGCATTGCCTTCAAACACATAAGCCCAGGGATAGATGGTGTGCTGAATTTTCTCATAGGTTGGGGGTATGCCCACAATGTCTATGACATCAACTATTGTGGGATGCCCTGCCTCTCGATAATCGAGAAGGCTAACGCTCAGGTCATAATCAGTGCCAGGGTCAATATCGGAGGTAATGGGAATTTCAACACTTCTTTCGCAGGGGATAAAATCCGTGGATTCGGGAAGGTCTATCTCCACCCCATTCTTGAGGAGAACTTCTAACCACTCCGTAGGGAAGGCGTGGAGCTTCCCTATAGCGCCTTCGAGGGTAGTTTTCATCGCCAGCCCCCGGTAATCAAAGCCGACATTCACGCGAAGGGTATCGCCATAGGTAAGCTCGACTCTTTCTCCAGGGGCAACCCTCACACCCACAAGAGACTTTCGCCTAATAACCTCAATCGACGCAATATTCATCAGGTCGTCCTCCTGGGATAGCTATACTTTCGCGTAGCCGGTAATCGCAAAATCCTGAAACTCGGCGGCACCAAGAACATCAAGGACATTCAACAGAGTCGGGCTAAAAATGTCAGGCCCGGGCACTCCCATTATCTTAGCATACAAATCGTAGTTTTCTCCCGGGCTGCCGCCTATATAGATGTCACAAGCGATTTCGTAGGGAACCCAATCCATAGACTGCTCAAAGCTAACCGGTATATCATCCTGTTTATTGCCATCCTCATTAAACCACGTGTCCTGGCGGCCATAGCTAACATGAATCTCCCCACTTATGGCTGGGCCACGGTAGTCGACAGCCAGGTGGACTCTGACCGTATCGCCGACCATCACGGTAAGCTTTTCCCCAGGTAGGGCGGCTATGCCAATGCCTTGTAGTAGCGACTCAATGCCGTTGATTTTTATACCCATCTTAACCTCCTACGGTTTGATACTCGGCTATGCCAAAGCCACGAAATGAAGGTTCTGGCACTGCGGCTTCTACAGTGCACAAACGCCCAGAATAGGTATCAACATACTCCGGGTCATCGTAATTCATCATTAAACCTACCCATATGGTGTAGATTCCTGGTTTATCCAGGTCAAAGCGGCCTCCAATGAACTCATGGTCTCTGCCAGGCTGGTAGTAACCGAACGCCCAATCTACATACTCCTCAACCTGATAGCCGTCAGGGTCCTCCACTATCCATTTAATCCCTAACTTTTGAGGGGTGCCCATATCGTTGCGACCCCAGATATGGACTAGACCCCTTTCCCCCTGGGGGATATTAAAAGCTGGAATATTGGCTCGGGCTCCATCGTATTCCAGCTCTTTTCTGCTTATTGTCCCTTCAAACACCTCAGCCAAGGCGACATCTTTCTCTGCTTCATCATCCGAGTACCAGTTACCATCACCTGCCTGAAAGTAAGTATAGGCGTGAATGGTTACGCCCCTATTAGGCATAATAAACGAGCCGGAGAATGAGCGAGTTGCCCCGGCGGGGATCCACTCCTTGAGCCAGTCAATAAAGCGCTCTTCTGAATCCCAGATCCCGATAGCAGCCACATAGACATAGTCAGTCCATATATTCTTAATCTTGATGGTTACTGGCACCGCCTCACCCGCTACGGCGCTGCTCGGAGCTACGATATCTACAATATCGGTATACGTTCCTGCCAAGTTTACCCTCCTTTTGAAGCTAGAAAGGGGGTAGCTTCGAAAGCTAGCCCCTTTCCCTTCAATTCTACCCCCCTTTGGGGAAATGGTCAAGATTCACTACTAAGAAAGGTCTCCAACTCCTTTATTTCACTTTGTTTATAGGTTTTCCTCCCTTGCATTATCGGGCCTAGTTCTGGTAGCTGCTTAGCAACCTCAGCCAGTAGCATATCGGGGGTCACACCCATTTGAAAAAGAGCACTCAGGTCCCGCCGGTATGTTGCCTTCTTTTCAGGAGAGCAGCCGTTGAGGTAGGTGCCTACAATGCTGGTACCAGCTTCAGCCAGTGTTTGGAGAGTATCCAGACCCGCCTTTTCGATCTCCTGCCTGATTTGGCGAGCAGCTTTTATTACTACAAAATGTTGGGCGACTCGGCTGGTAAAAGTCATGTCCCCAGTAGCTCCTCCTTACTGTACTCCCTTCCACAATCAGGATTCGGGCATTTGATAGGCTGCCCGGCCCATCCTGAGGGTGGACTGAACTCGGTACTGCAGTCACCACATTTGTAGACCTGTGGCGGTGGCTCCACTGCAGGGGTTTTAGCCCCAGGGTTTTTCTTTCTTTCTCCTGCCGCTGCTGTGAGAGCAGCAATGCCATCGCTAAGGTTGTCCTTCACCGCCCCGGCTAGTGTTCCCAGGTGCTGATTTCTTTGCATCTCGGCTTCATGTTTCTGCTGTATTTTTAGCCTCTCCCGCTCATCCTCAAGCAGAACTTTCACCAGGTCAGTCCTGAGTCCTGATTCTCCGCCTTGGCCTTCTTGTAGCAGGCGTCCCCCAATGCCAGCTACGCCCAGCTTTTCTCTCAGCTTATCCCCCATAGTCAGGGCATTCACCAGGTCATCCACCATATCCTCAGGTTTTTTATTACCCCCAGCAACCTGGGCTACTTCCTCCCTGATAACGCCTCTTATCTGCTCGCTGGTGAGAGCTCCTTCACCACCACCTAAAAGCCGCTCCAATTTTTTGGCGACGACATCCTCTATTGCTTTGAAGAGCTTACCCTCACCGCTACCATTCCCCTGATTACCCGGTTTCGGTAGGCGCTGGTCGAGCTCGGCCGTAAACTTACTGGTGACTTCGCTAATTACCTTGTCCTCCTTTAGACCCTTATTCTCCGCCGCCAGCTCTTCTATCGTCTTCTCCTTGTTTTTAAGCTCTTCTGCCATGGTTCTTCTCACCTCCTCTGAGACATTAATGTTACCTTCACTGAGGGTCTTCAGACCCTGGGCTTCTATTGTCTGGGCAAGAGCTCTACTAATGGGGTTATTATCCTTGGCCGCGTCGCCAATTGCCTCCTTAAGCTCCTTGGCCTCCCGCATGAAATCTCCTACCTGCTTCAGGGTATCTCTCAGCCCCTTAAGGTTCTCTAGCCCCAGCTTGGTTTTTAATACGCTTCCCTTTTCCTCTGTTGTCATACCACTGCTACCTCCTTTGTTTCTTCCTCTTTGACGAATCCTGGAGGCACAGCTCCCACCAGTTCGGTTATTATGTCGGTGGACTCGTCGAGGAATTGCTCTAGTGTGTAGTCATCACCCAGTCCCAGGGCATGTCGCACTGAATCGTAGCGCACTGCTACTATTGGCTCCAGGGTCACCTTGGTCGTTTTGAGGGTAGCGCTGAAAAGGGGCTCCCCAGGTGGCGGCTCTTTTGGCTCGCTGGGTGGCTTCTGTGGTGTATCACCTTTACTGATGGCCAGCCTTACCTTCTTTACCATGGGTAGCTTATGTCCCTGAGCTTTCAAATCCCTGTTCTTTGCCCCGCTCTGGATGAGGTTATATATAGCTACCTGCTCCGCATTCCATCGTAGCGCCATGACGGCCTCCTTAAAGCAAAAGCCGAGAGACTTCCGTCCCTCGGCTATAGTTATTATAACACACTTTGTTGAAATGGCTACACTTTGGAAAATGGCTATACTTTTAAGTGGCTACACCTTTTTGGCTATGATTTAGGCTACAGTTTTGGCTACACTTTGGATACACTTTAGCTAGATACAGTGGCTACAGTTTAGCTACGAAAGCGTAGCCCTTGACAGAGCATACCCCTTCTGGACTAAAATAGAGGTAAGACCGAGGGACGGAGTGTCACCTCGGTCTTGGTGTTTATTATGAACCAGTTTCTTCAAAACATAGGCGTGGGGCTAGCCGGAAAGCTCATTGATTTCGGAGTAGCCAGGATAACCGGCCCTCACAGGACACCCCCCGAACAGAGAATAGAGCAGATTGACAAGATGCTGGAAACCCTGGAATCTACACCCGAGGTCGGTCAGCATTGGACTACTCCCCTTGTAGGAACGCCTGAGCCCCAAAAAGAGGCGGTTTCGGCACCGGTTGCGACCATTACCACTCATAACCCAAAAACCTCGGCCACAGCTGTGGCAGAACCGTCAGCGGGGGTATCTCCGGTGATATCCTCCCCTGGGGTGGTGGATGACGAATATTGCGTGGGATGCGGCCCAAACAACCACCTAGCCAAGGCACAGAGCCACATTGAGGAGGCTCTCAGGCTCTCTCGAGGAAAGGGTGAGGTTATCCCGGATATAGTAGCTCCCCGTATCCAGGACGCCGTGGCTGAGCTCGGAGGCTATGAGGACGGCGATATTAAGCATATGCGAGAGAGGGCAGTCAGCGCCTTGAAGGAGATCCTAGACGACCTGGCAATACAGACCAGGGACCTGAGAAACTTCCTGCGCTACGATATGAGCGGGCTGGAGCTGGGCAAGGGCACTATTGAGGACCTGGAGACGGCTGCCGTGTGGGTACGCAAACTCCGCCAGCTCGGGTACTACTCAGTTATGGTAGAGGTTGGCCAGAAGGTGAAGGCCGGGGAGCTGGGGTAAACTATGGCTACCGAGTTGCTGAGCAAGGTGCGTTTCGACCGTGCTGACATTAATAGTGCCATTGAAGCTGCTAGGCGGCTCAAGTCGGATAGGGACTTATACGTCTTCGCTACCCATCTGGGGTACACGATAGAAAATAGACCGCCACCTGGAATGCAGGCATACATCATAGTTCATCCAGATGGCACAACAGGAACAATAAAGCCAAGTGTAGGAGGTAACCCAGTGAGTGAGAGAAGGAGACACTACCATGGACCATACCTCGCTAACTGGCAGTATGGCGGTTACAGCTATATAGAGGAGGACCCGACTAAGCCGGAATCACTATGGCCACATGGTATGGTAGATTACGTTGACCCCGAGGAGGTAATAGCCATAGCGGAGAGGGAGGGGCTACCTACTATTTCCCTTGCCGGGGGATTTTGGGAGAGGATTGGCTACAAAGGCTGGGGAGAGAAAGTGAGTATTAGCGAAGCTAGAACAGCTCTGGCTAAAGCAAGAGAGCATATCCTGGGAAGAAGCACCTCCTCTGAGCAGCACAGCAACCCTGGAGACCAACAGGTGACAGGAAAGATTGATAAGCTCCGCAGCGAGCTGGAGGACCTGAGGGATGAAGCATTTAACCGGCACCGCGGGGTAACGCTCTCTGATTGGGTAACCTCCCCCGATAGTCCAGGCATAGTGATCAACGAGGAGCGGGCTAAAGCCACTCCCTGTAAGTGCTTTACCTATAAGGGGAAAGACTACTGCTATAGCCCGGGTATAATTGGCATGCTTGAGGCAGGACAGGTGCCAACATATTGCCCGACTAAAACATACGAAGTCCGCCCCGGTATCAAGCAGCGATTCGAGGAGTTTGCCGAGGCAGCCGAGGCAGCCCATGAAAGGATTGAGGAGATCCCCAAGGGGGAAAGGCTCATTCCCTGGCTGACCGAGATGGGCAAGGAGCTAAGAACTCGTGGCATTGAGGTGTAAACTAATATGAGCGAAAAAACGATAGACAAGACCCTCGAGAAGTGGCAGGGAAAGGTTAAAGAAGAGGTAAACCTGCCCGATACCGTGTCTAGTGTCCTGGACCAGGCCATAGGGATGATTAGCGCCGGTGATGAGGAGGCAGGCAAGTTCCAGGAACAGGTTGAGGCACTAATTCCCAACCTTCCCGATGAGGATAAAAAGAGAATGACCCGCTTCCTGCTCGACTTTAACTACATCCAGGGCATATGTCGACTGGGTGAGAAAGAGGACTGCAAGCAGGGAGTAACCATATTAACTGAGCGGGTAAAGGAGTTTAAGGACGAGGTTGAGTCGTCACCAAACCCCCTGACGCTCCTTGGCCATAAGGTCGAGATACCCAGTTAGCCATGCTGGGCAGCCCGAAAAATTCTGAAAAGAAGGAGGAAGTAAAGTGGCAAAGTTAGCAGTCTTTGAGGCAGCCATGAATATGGCCCTCAGCCCGTTCCGCGACACCGAGTTCGAGAAGAAACGGGTCTACCTCAGGCGCCCAGTTCCCTGGGACTCTCGGAAGGCAGGTGTGGCAGCCTGCACCCCGGCCCAGCATGCCCGCCAGGATGCCTTGGTTAGCGCCTCTCGAGCAGCTAGCGCAAAGTGTCCGAAGACAGGCACCATGTCGACCAACATCTGTCGCCTCAAGGCAATCAGTGCATCGCTTGGGGGTTAGATGGTCTAATCTGGGTACACTCACTAGCGGGGAAATGATAGGGGCGGTAGTCTATTAGTGACTGCCGCCTCTACGTTTTTGGATCTGCTCGTATGCTCTATTCAGTAGCTTCATCGCCTCTTCATAACCGCCTTTGTCTGGGTGAAAGATAACTGCTAGATTCCTATAGTTTCTCTTAACCTCTTCCATATTGGCAGTCAACGGAAGCCCGAGCACGGCATAGGCATCAGCCAGGGACATAGCTGACTCTTGCTGGGGAGCTGCTTGCTCTCCCCCAGGCAGCTCCCTGGGGCGCTGCTGAAACTCTTTGAGCCAGGCGGCGACTGACTTCCCGGTCAGCTTCTCAAATGTATCATTCACTAAATCACGAAAGCCTGCGATGGCATCAAAGGCATCTTGTAGTTCCGTCTTCCTTTTGCGCTTTGCCATTAAGCTCCTTTTCCAGCCACAGTTTCAGCTTGTGGTTCTATTTTATGCCACCAAAGGAATTTACTCAAGAAGGTCAGTTAATAACTATTTACTTTATATAATGGCTAATATATTGTAACTGCTATTGCCAGCCTCTATAATGCAAATATAGCCTCAATTAGCCTCACAAAAACATAGCCACAGCTAGGCAATCTAGCGTAACCTTAACAACTGAATAGAAGCACTAGCCCAAATACCGGACATTGAACGCTTCCCTAATCTATAAGGAAAGGGGGAAGCTATGACGCAAGAGGAACTATACCAAGAGATTAAGGCAATAGCCGAGCAATCCTATGACCAGCTAGAGGGTGAGTGGCTAGAGTGGTGTAACATAGCCAAACGCTTTGAGCACAAGGTAGAGGCACAAGATAGGCTAGACTTGAGGCATACCATTATAGTAGCCTTTGCCGACCAGCAAGCCCGTAATGAGAGGCTAGGCAAGCCCGACCTCTCATTTTACGGGATGCTACGGATAGCCTCTCATTGTGTAGCCGACTACTGGCGACAACAAAAGCGTAATGGTAGGATGATTAGCCTCAATACCGTGCTATATGAGGATGAGGATGGGAACGAGGTTGAGCTAATAGACACCCTAGCCGATGACAGTATTGATATTGAGGCTTGGCTAGAGCGTAGCACTTGGGAACTAGGCTACCCAATGAGGCTGGTGGTGATTGCCCACAAGCTAGACACTGGTAAAGCTCTATCAGGTTACGAAAGGCTTTACTTGTGCCGTTATCGGCATAAACATCAAAAAAGACTATTTTGATGATAACGTTTTACCCCTCTTAATCGCTTGTAGTAGTGGAAGCACCGATTATGCCAGCGGGTTGCGGGTAGTCGGTAGCTTACTACTAGGCGAAGCCGATAATCTTGCCCGACTATCGGATAGCCAAAGGGGGGAATAAACTGGAACAATTGAATATTGAGGGCAAGCGTTCAGGTGAGGGCTTTGTAGCTCATAAGGCTATGCTGATAAGAGCCTTGTCTATGGCATTATCCGCAAGGGTAGTGCTGATGGACATAACTATCGGGCTTAAAGGCTTTATCGGATACCTCAAGGCTTTAGGCGGTAGTAATGTAGTCAAGGTGATACCGTCTAACGGTAGTGCTAGCGAGTCGCAGGCTACCAGTAAGAGGCTTAAGGTTATCTGTGGAGCTAATATCAGTTACCTAGCCGATACTGACTGGATTGGTGATAATACGCCTCTTACCCTTTGCGATGTTAGGGTAAGCCCGTCTAATACCGTCAATCCTAATATCGGGGCTGGTGAGCTAGCCGATGCACTAAACAGAGTGCTACCGTTTACCGCTACAGATGAGAACCGACCAGTTCTTCAATGCGTTAACTTTGTGGCAAAAGACGGTAAGCTAACGCTGATTAGTGCCGATGGTTTTAGGCTAGCAATACTTACCCTTGATTATGACGGTGAGGGGCAAGCCCTAGTCAATGCCGATGAGCTTAAGGGTGTAGCCAGTGCCTTACGGGGAGCAAAACGAGCAAGGGTTAGCTTTGAGCCTAGTGGGGAGAGCCTTGACGGTATGAGCCTTATTATTGATACCGAGCTAATCCGCTATAAGTGGGTGAGCGTCAATGGTAACTATCCCGAATATGAGAAGCTAATACCTACCGAGTTTAACACCTTTGCTCACTTTGACACGGTTGAGGCAATCAAGGCTACCAATTCACTCAAAGCCCTGTCCAGTGGTAAGGACTACCCGATAGACTTGACCATTGGTGATGGTAAAATAGTTATGGCTAATCCTGATGATAAGGGTCAAGCCGAGCTAATAGCCGATACTGAGGGTCAAGGTGAGGTGAGGGTAGACGGTAACTACCTTGCTAGTGTGCTCAAGGCTTGTGGCGGTATGGTAGAATTTAAGCTCACCAATGCCTATAGCCCGATGCTCTTTAGCCAAAACGGTTATCAAGTGGTAGTAATGCCAATGTTGACCGCTGAGGCTAATAAGCAAGCCAAAGCCGAGAAAGAGGCACAAGCCGAGCCAAAGGCTAGCACTGAGCCAAAGGCTAAAGGCAAGGCTAAAGGCAAGCGCAAGGGTAAAACTGAGCCAGAGCCAGTAATCGAGCCAGTAGCCGAAGCCGAGCCAGAAGCCGAGCCAGAAGCCGAGCCAGAGCCAGTAACCGCATAGAACGCTTACACTCATTAAACAGCCAACGCAGAGAAGCGGGGGAGACCCCGCTTTTTTGCTTTTTTCAGGGGGTTTTGCTCCCAAAGCGTGGGAGTGAAGCCCCCTCTTTTGTGGCTAGAAAGGGGGTAGTATGTCACTAAAAGACCTCAGCGGTAAGAAGGCTATTGACCTTGAGCCAGAGGACTTTGAGAAGCTCTTTTGTCAGCACTGTCACGAATATGAGGACTGCCCAAGAGACTTAAAAAAGATGCTCGGGTGCAAGGCTTTCGTGGACACCGGGGTTTGGGATGCCTTTTATCGCAGAGACTAAAAACTGAATAGCCTGCCAGGAGAAAAGGGTATGGGGTCGGGAATCCCAAGATAACCGACCCCCTCTTTTTACCAAATTCGGCTCAGAAAGGAGGTGAAACTATGCCTATAAAGTGGAGCGCGGTCAAGGTTAGTGAGGCGATGGATGAAGTAGAGCAACAGGTTCTCCTAGCGGACCAGTTTATTGCTGAAGCTAGGGTAAAAGTCGCTCAAGCTCAGAAGATAGCCAACCTGCCTCAGTATATTGACCAGAGGCTTAGCCGCCTAGATGACCAGCTCGGACGGATGGAATATATCAAGGGAGCTATCACTAGCGTCCGAGAGGACATCCCCGACGGAGCGATAGAGGCAGAGCAAGAGCGCGGTAAGCACGGTAGCACTCAGTCGCTGATGTAAAGTGTCGCAAAGTGATGCAAAGTGTCTCACTTTGAACGGGCTACCATGCCCAAAATCTCAAGAAAGGAGGTGATATTGTGGCACAGACTAACATAAAGTTCCCGCTCGGCAGAACGGTGATGACGGCCGGAGTAAATGACCAGGTGGCCGAGAGCACAGAGTTTTCTAAATTCGTGCTTGAGAGCCTGGGGAGGCACACCCGGGGGGACTGGGGCGATATGTCCCAAGAAGATAAAGCGGAGAATGACCTGGCTCTTAAAGCTGGTAACCTCCGAATATTCTCAGCCTACGAAAGACCCGAGCTGCCTAAAATCTGGATAATAACCGAAGCCGACCGGAATGCTACCACAATACTATTCCCGGACGAATACTAAGAAGGCGAAAGGAGATAAAAATTGAATAAGGTAACCATGGAGAAAGGCATCTCCGAAATCGTTGGTGTCTTTACGGATCCCATTCTCGTCTTTCCTGGGGGCTGGGGCGATACCCTCCCTGAATGGCTGAAGGGCGCCATCACCATGGAAAGACTAATGATGAATGTGGAAGCTCTCAAGACTGGGCAAATGACCGGGACGGATGCTGAAGCTTGTGCTTATCTCTATACGGCTGGCCTTACTCAGGCCCCGGACCACGACTGGAGTCAAATCTACTTCTACATCGCCGGCAAGGTCTATGAGAGACACCGCACCAGGGAATCAGGAGTTACTATGCCAGACGATATCCGGGTGGACTCCCTGGATGATGGCCAGATGAGAGACCTCAATCGGCTCAAGGAGTGGCTGTATAGCAGGCGGATTCAGGCAAGGCAGGACAGAGACCGAGCCGAGAGGCGAGAGAAGCGAGAGGAAACGGCAGCCGCAAGAGAGGCAGCACAGCCGGCATTGTTTGACTTCTAGTATATTACTAGGGGTCATATACTGAGGGGCCGGGGGATTCGAACCCCCGACCCCTTTTTTGTCTTTTTCACTCCTCAAAGCAGAAATCGCCAATATGATGATAACGTTTTGCACCTCTAAATCGCTTATATTAGTAGGAGGTGTGATTATGGACGACAGACTGAGACGGCAGCTAGGGGAGATACTGGAGAAAGCAGAGACAACGGACCGGGTGCGGACCCTTGAGTTTTTTGAAAAAGCCAAGTCTATTGAACCACCATCGGAGGAAGAGCGGCGCTGGCTCCTAGAGCAATTTCGTATCCTGGCCAAGGTAGTCATGTGGTCAGAGGAAGACAAGAAAGAGGCCAATATGGTGCTCACACTGAATTTGTTTACCATGGGGAGAGCTTATGAGCGTTACTATGCTCAGGAAAAAAAAGCTATAATGGAGGGGGGTGAAAAGATGCCGGCTAAAGTGCATATGTCCAAGAAAGAATTAAACGACTTGATAAATGCCGGGGAGAAAGCAGGGACCGATACCAGCCAGCTTAAAACCTTTCTGGCAGAGCTGCCGTCTGAGAAGGCTAGAGCTAATCCCCCACCTGTGCCCGTAAGAAGGTTGGAGCCAGAGCGGGCTGAGGAATTGGTAACCGGTCCCGAGCTGGAAAGGCTACGGCTCTTGGCTTGCCCCCACATAAGAAGCTCCCCCTACTGGGAGGATTTTGTCTCCCGCCGTGTCTTGGCATGCTCAGACTGCCGGATGGCAGGACTGCCATTTGGGGAAAGGATACAACCAAGGTTACTCTAGCGCAGGGTATCCCTCGAGGAGCCATAATTGTCTCCAGTTCATCCATGCCTCATGTAGAGGTACAGCTCGGCCCTTATCTGTCAGCCGATAGTACCGCATTACCCCCTCACTCAGCCAAGGCACCTCAGATTTCTCTATTGATTCCTCTCTCCCGGAAAACTCGACCAAGCCAAATAATCGCATTTGATGTAAATAATTCAGGAAGGAGTGAAAGGTGGGTGGCCTTAGCCTCTCCCCACGCTTCCTGCCCTGGTTGATCTTGTCATACTCATCATGCAGGGCTTTATGGATCTCTGAGGGATGAGCCTCCTTAGCTAGCAAAAAATTCCGGATGAACTGCCCTGTGGGTACCCGCCACACTCTGCGTGCTTTTACTTCAGCCATTGTCCTCGTCCTTGAAGATAGGTTTCAAGCGCTCCTTCAGCTCCACCGGTTTTATTGCCTGGTAACGCCGAGTCGTGTCAAGCTTCTTATGACCCAGCAGGTCCGCAATATCGGTTATCTCCTGGCCAGCGATGCGACGCAGCGCTGCCGCCGTGTGACGGAAAAGATGAGAGTGTAATCTGTCTCCCATACCAGCTCGCTTGCTAAGTTTTTTCAGCCAGTGCCAGACATCGTAATACTCAAAGGGAAATAGCCTCTTATCCTTGGTGTGTCTCCAGGAGAGGTACTTCTCGAGGGCATCAAGGCTCTGCCGGCTGATCGGAATCCAGCCCTCTTTTTTCGTCTTCTCACGGTGGGCAAAGATGAAGCCGCTCTCCCAGTCTATATCCTCGTTGGTCAGGGCCAGGAGCTCGGAGATCCTGAGCCCGGTGTCACAAAGAATAGTAACCAGGGCGGTTTCCATGGGGGTCCGGCAGGTATCGAGCAGCTTTTGTATTTCATCAAGCTCAAGGTAGTCAGGGATGCCCGGGCTCTCAGCAGATGGCAATAGTATAACTATATCCCTTTGCTTCAGGTAGTCAGAGAAGTACCGGCGGAGGGCGAAGCCGTGGGAGGCCACAGTTGCCGGCTTTCTTCCCCTATCGAGGAGCTGCTGTATCCATTCCTGGGCCAGCTCCGGGGTCGGCTGCCGCCCATCCAGGAATCGCTGAAACTGCTCAAGGGTGCTGCGGTAATCCTTCTTCGTGTTCTCGCTTACCGGGCTCAGCGTGCCCCTGCGATTAAGGTGGTCAATGAAGTCATCGATTTTGAGGGACATGGTTACCACAATATAATTTTCTTATATTGTAACAGGAATCAGACGGCAGGGCTAGTGTATTACTAGGAGTATATTACTAAGGGGTCGGGGGTTCGAATCCCCCCTTTACTTTATCGTTTTGCCACCCTAGCCTCTTAACTTTTCTTCAACTCCTTCCTGTTGAGTCAGCGAAGTTCTATTATGAATCTGTTATGTCTGCCGCTTATCAGGAACGCTGCCCACTGCCTCGATAGCCTTCACCTGGCCTTCCACCACCTCTGACGACCTTCAGAGCGAGGGCGAGCCTCATTAACAATAATTTGTTGTCCCTTCAACTCCTCCCTGTTGAGGCCGCTGATTGCAGCCTGGGTTTCTGCTTCGTTAGGCATCTCCACGAATCCGAATCCTCTGGACATGCCGGTCACCTTGTCTCTAATAACAGTGGCATCTGCGACCTGCCCAAAGCGTCCGAAAGCATCTCGTAAATCCCCCGCAGAGACCTCCAATGGTAAATTGCCTACGTAGATATTCATTTTAACCTCCCAGGGCACCCCCATATAGACTGAGCTTATGCTTTTTGAAGAAAGGCATACGATTAACCCTCAAACCGCTTAGACGTGATTGGACTATTTGAGGAACATCCCTGCTCTTTACTCGCTGGTAAAGGAAGTTTCCCGGTTCAATTAAAACCAATGGACCCCTCGCGCAGAGCCCCAGGCAGCCAGTTACCCTGAGGTCTACCTTGGTGTCTAGCCCTTTGCTGTTTAATTACCTTGCCTATGTTACTCAATTTCCGCTTCCTTGAGAAAGCTATCGATGTCCTCCTGCTTAAGCCTTCTATCGCCCCGGGGGCCAATACGGTATGATTTTAATAGCCCCTGATTGCTCCAGTGTCTTACGGTATTAGGATGTAGACCAAGGAGCCGAGCTACATCGCTTGTTGTGAGCATAACTTTAGAGTTGAGGTCAGGCTTTTGTGTCGGTTTCCCCTTGAGAATTTGCCTCACCCGCTCCTTGCTTATCCCGAATCTGCGCCCGATTTCGGCATAAGTCAGGCCAGCCTCTCTCAACTTAACTACTTCATCGCGTCTTGCCATTGTCCTGATCACACTTAGCACACACCGCCCTGATGGCAACGGCAGCTTGTGGAATCCTCTCTTTGCCCAAAGCATAACTCGGGGGTAAGTCCCCTGGCGGGGGGGGGGGGTAGCAAGGCCTCTGTAATCGAAGGTGCGTCAGACCTTGTCTACCCCACCCCCCTCAGTCTCTTTCATTCTGGTGAAGTCATACCAGATTTGACAGGAGGAGCAAAAACCCTCCTGGCAGAATATACGCGGATTTACACAGCACCAGGTACCTTTATGATTTACTGGTAAATTGTTAAAATCTATGTGTAGATAATGACCGGGATATTTCCTGATGTTTAATGCCTTTAATGTGCCCTCCCAAAAGGCACGCCAAAGCATGATTTTGAACCATGACCAACTCCATTTTTTTAGTGGTTTCATTCTTTCATCGCCTTTTCATAGCAAACCTGTGTAAACACCCCATATACCGATTATGAAACCAACTAGCATGATGCCAGCAGCAACTGACGCTATTAGAAGATTGTCATAGTATGCTATAGCAGTTATTAGAGCGCTAATATAGATAAAAGCACCTATAAATATGGCGAGATAGCCAAAATTGATTCGCTTTATCACTTTCAAATTGTTTCCTTTCGGCATAAGGACACCACTCGCCCTTGTGATACTCTGGCTCTTCCAAAATAGTTTAGACCCTCCTTCTTATCCAGTAGAAAACACCTCCCAATCCGACTGCTACCCCCGCGGCTATAATCCCGCCAACGAGAGGCCAGTTGATTGGTTTGGCCGGCGTTGGTGGTGTTGGTGTGGGTGCTGGGGGTGGTGCAGGAGCTACTTCTTCCTTTACCGTAAACGAACCGCTAAGCCCATTAACATCGACTGAGTAGCTAGCAGCCACATCCTTTGCCGTGGTGAAGGTTACCTTCTGGCTGGCGCCAGCATCGAGTGTCACCTCCTTGGTTGCTTCTACAGCACCGTTTATCTTAAAGGTTGCAGTATAGCTGCCAGAGGAGTTACCAGTGTTGGTGACACGGACGCTAATATTTATGTTCTCCCCAATACTGACTTCCTCAGGAGCTATAGAGAGTTCAGAGACAGAAAAGTCCGCTGGAGCCGCAACAGCACCAGCCAGAATGGCAAAGATACTGAGGTGTCTTACCTTAATGGTGATGGTATTGGCCAAAAGGTCAACTACGGAATCCAGTATAATCCATTCTTCAGCTTCCTCATCCCACATGGCCATAACCAGGTTTTCCTCTTTATATCCATCAGGTATATCATCCGTGTCATAGCTGATGATGAGAGTAGCTGAGGGATCAAAGGTAGCCCCTTCAGGACGAAATTCACAAGCAGCAACAAGAACGTAATCTTCAGGCATCGGTGGCGGGTCGTCTACAGCAAGTACTATTATTCCAGACAGGGGGTGTCCCCACTTGTTTAAGGCTTTTGCGCCCATCTTTACCACCATTTTGCAACAACCACAAGGTGAGAGGGCAATAACATCTTCACAAGTTATTACTCCCTGGCTGTTAATGCAACCCCTTAGCAAGGTTAAGCCGGGAAACGGCACACCGCCTCCACCACCACCTCCACCGCCAGGGGGAGGGGGCACAACCGTAACCTTGAGGTCAACCCCAGTTTTATTATCACTGGCCTGAACTGCTGGGCATAGGCAACACAGGAGCACAAGCGATACTGTTATAGCGAGTGCCAACCTGACTAACTTCAATACCTTTGTCTCCTAGCTAATACGATGATGAGAGTTATTACTATTATCGTGCCGGCAGCAATCCCGGCTAATAGAGGTATATTAAGCTCAGTAGTCTCGGGTGGGGTTGGTGGCGATCCCGGCGGTGCTGGCGGCGTTGGCTCCGGTGGCGATTGCTCTGGTAGTGGCTCACCTGAAGCTACGTGGTTTATCGTGGCCTTTACCTTTATCCCCATAGCCACTGTCTCGCCAGTCATGGCCAGAAACCTTATCTTACCGTTGAATACCTGTGAGCCAAGGGATTCATCGCCATAGAGGGTTAATACTATCTTGCTGCCCTCTTCTGTAACTGGCACTGTAGTTGGCTCAACGGTTAATGGTATATCCTCAAGGCTTATCTGGAGGTCACCGGTAAAGTCATTAACAAGGAATTCCACCTCGGTGCTGCCATCAGCCGGGACATCAAACTCAACCGACGGTGGGCTAATACTTAGCAGCCCTTGAGCCAGAACTGGGCTAGCACAAAGAGTAATTAAGATTACTGTGGTAAATAAAGCTATAATCCTTTTCATTTCCATCCTTTGAGAGGGAGGGGGTGGCTTAGAGCCACCCCCTTTATTTCGCCTTATGGTGCTTGCTCAGCCCAGAAGACCAGGGTTGCCGTGTAGCTACCAGGCGCTGTGCCACTGGGCACAGTGAGAACTAACTCAACCTCTTTAGGTGTGCAAGGCACAAGAGGAGTATACGACCAGCCAACTACTATAGAAGTGCCGTCTATTGTCAAGCCGCCAGGTGACGGTGCAGTGTAAACACCGGTTGGCGATTCGTTGATTATTTCTGCTGTAAGCCCGACGTTAACATTCCCATAGTTGTGAATGCTAACGTGCCGTGTGCCTGAGGGTGCACCAGGAACGACATCGCCAAAGTCCACCCATGTCGGGCGTACTGAGATACCAATCTGTGGTGTATAGCCAGCAATCATGCCAACTGAGCCACTGAACCTATCCACCATCGCCTTTATTGCCCAGGCTGCCTCGGAATCCACCTCTAGATTCTCAGCGCCGGCTCCACCTTCAGCAAACCAGCCGCCGTCGCCCTTCAGGGTCTGGGCCGACAGCAGCCAGTCAACAGCCTCTTCTGCCGCAGCGACAGCGTCAGACTCACCCTGACTGAGAAGTGCCATCACCGCATAGGCGGTATTCTGGACACTCATGTCGGCTGGGGTAGCTCCATGGTATTTCCAGAAACCATCTCCATCCTGTACGTTTAGCAGCAGAACTTTCAGTGCCGCTACCTTCTCCGGGTACAAGCCTACCTCTTGAAACGCCTCTATTGCCCCAGTAAGGCCAGCGACGTAATCTTCCTGACTGGTGTCTCCGCTATTAAAGTAGGTTCCAGCGGCGTCATCAACGGAATTATAGATTACCGTGGCAATGCTTATTGCCTGCGTGTCATAGCCCTCGCCGGGATAGTAGGCATTCAGGGCCAGAGCAGCCTTAACCGCTGCCTCAAGGTCCCAAGGAATAAGGGTATCCCAGCCTTGGTCATGCCTGGCATCCCTTACGTACTCTGCCATTCCAGTAGCAGAGGGACCGAGGTTGGTTACTCTATCGTCCCACCTGGTCTTGGCAAGGGCAGCGATGCTGGCCGCGGTGGTGCCAGGTACCTGTGTTTGGATCGCGCCCAATAGGCTGGTATCATGAGTGGCATGCATGGCAAGCCAAGTCATGAAGGTAACATCGGGAAAGCTGTCCACTCCCTTTGTAGTCTCTTCCTCGCCTGTCCAGCCTGGCGGATTGTCGACGGCATACTTATAGGCCTTTGCCAATGCCGTTTCGTAGGCGGCTTTGTCCTCCAGCTCGTAGGCCTTCAGGATGCCCATGGCGGTTATGCCCAGGGTGTTGGTGCAAGAACCCGTAGCTGGGTCACCATCAGGCTGCCCCCAGTCAAATCCGCCATCATCGTTCTGGAGGGCTGCCAAGTTGTCTGCTGCTTCAAGCACAGCGTCGGTGTAGGTTGTTATACCTGCAGAGGCCGGTGCTGCCGTCATCAGGCTCATGCTAAGCACCAGCACCAAGGCAAACAAAATACTAAATACTTTTCGTTTCAATGCTCTATCCTTTCTAGTAGATTTTTATTCCTCTCCCTCCACTTAGGTTATTTTTTATAGGCATCACCTCCTTTTGACTATCTCAGCCCTCCCCGGACTGAATAATAGGGCAGGGTGCTGACCCCGATTACAGTCAAGGCTCCTCACGGGACGGGATGAAAAGCAGGCTTAGTTCAGACCTGGCCTTGATTTCCCGCAGCACCCTGCCTTATTTCTATCTTGACAACTGAATTGGAGTAATGCTATAATTACAAAGATGGTATAAGTCACCATCGCCCTACCTTTCTTCTCGGAGAGACCTGCCAGTAACAGGTCTTTTCTATTTTCGGCTCCCTACTCTTGAGGCACTTTCGGATATCCCGTGCTCCTTTCTCCAGAAGTCAACTAGCTCTTGAATGGCGCCGTCATAACTCTGCCCCGGATGCTTAACTAAATCTAAGGTATCCTTGGTTCGCTGCAAGATAGCGATAGTTGTTCGTTTGTATTCGTCTATG
>JABUBP010000068.1_pt1 | contig 19904 bp, 19 predicted proteins | sample 7240331 | NCBI WGS metagenome assembly JABUBP01 (sample SAMN07256347, study PRJNA390944) | subsurface metagenome | isolation source: Methane hydrate marine sediment | place: Pacific Ocean: Eastern North Pacific, ODP site 1244 | collected 2002 | reverse complement strand
AATCTTTTTTCTTCACGCTGATACTAAACTGCCCGAGGATGCTTTCCAGAAAATCAGGCGAGTTTTGGAAGAAGGCAGGTATGTAGGTGGAGCCTTTTATTTGAGGATAGATTCTGACAGAGCAATTTTCAAGCTCATATCCCACATTACTTCTTTCCTTTCCCGTCTAACCAGGATTCCCTATGGTGACCAGACTATTTTCATAAAAAAAGATTATTTCAATAGAATCGGGCGCTACGGTGATATTCCCGTGATGGAAGACGCAGAACTAATGCGTAAAATAAAAAGAGAAAGAAAAAAGATTTGTATCATCAGGGATAATGTAAAGACTTCCCCCAGGAGATGGGAAGAGAAGGGAATTTTTTATACAATTTTGATAAATCAAATGATAAGAATACTTTATTTCTTGGGAGTTTCTCCGGATAAATTAACAAAATTCTTTTATAGAAGGTAAAGGATAAGCGGGATTGTACCCGGATAATCTGCTTACTATCTACATTACGACAAGCTTACTGAAGGGAGGTAAAAATGGTGTACGATTTTAAAAAAACAATGGAAAATATAAATCCAGAATCATTGCGTTTCAGTAAACTTGAGACCTTACAAGTAAACCTGGGTAATATGTGCAATCAATGTTGCATGCATTGTCATATAGATGCAAAACCTACAGGTAATAAGATTATGCGTAAAGAAGTTATGAAAAAAATCATAAATTTTATTCGAGACCATAAGGGAATTGTTCTGGATATAACGGGCGGGTCCCCAGAACTTAATCCCAATTTCAAATTTTTTATTTCAGAGACTTATGGATTGGTTTCTCGTGTTATGGTCAGGACCAACCTAACTGTATTCTTAGAGAAGAGTATGGATTCGATTCCCCGGTGGTACAGGGACCATGGAGTTATAGTAATAGCCTCTATGCCCTGTTATACGGAAGAAAATGTCAGAAAGCAGAGAGGAAAGGGAGTTTTTGAAAAGAGTATAAAAGCCCTCAAGAAACTGAACGAGTTAGGATACGGCAAGTCTCTGGAACTGAACCTTGTATACAACCCAGGCGCCGATTTTTTACCTGCCTCTCAGAAACAACTGGAAACGGACTATAAAAAACAGCTTTTTGAAAACTATGGGATTATATTCAATAACTTGTTCACGCTCACGAATGTACCGCTTGGCCGATTCAGGAGTTATCTTAAAGCGAATGGCCGACTTAAACTGTATATAAAGTTATTGGCGGATAATTTCAATCCCGAAGCTGCCCAGAATATTATGTGTCGAACTCTTGTAAGTGTGGACTGGCAGGGTATTTTGTACAATTGCGATTTCAATCAAGCGGCAGGACTACCTATAAGAGATAGATTTGGAAAGATAGTGGAAATCGACAATATACAAGAGGCTATTCAAAGCGGACAAGATATTGTAACTTCTGAACATTGTTATTGCTGCACGGCAGGTGCGGGCTCTAGTTGTACAGGGGCATTGACACAGTGAATCATATAATACCTTTACCAGGATGATTGAAAACTAAATGAGCAACAGTAAATAGAATGAGTGATGGGAAAGGAAAAGGATAATATCAGTATGCCTAATCTATCGAAGGATAGATGTGTACTTTTTTATGTAAAATATCCAGAAAAGGGAGAAGTTAAGACGCGGCTTTCTTCCTATCTGGATGAGACCATTACAGTAGAATTGTATCGTAATTTTATACTTGATTTACTATCAAAATTAGAGAAACTCCCAGTAGAGTTTTGTATATGTTTTTATCCGCAAAATGCAAAGGAAAAATTTGTGGAATGGCTGGGAAGGCGCTATTTTTATATTCCACAAGAAGGAGAAGATTTAGGACAGAGGATGAAAAACAGTTTCCTTCAAGCCTTTGCCGCAGGTTTTCGCAGGGTTATTCTTATAGGAAGCGACAGCCCAGATTTACCTTCCAGCCTTATTAGTGAAGCATTTTCATTTCTCAAAACGCACGATGCGGTAATAGGTCCTACTTTGGATGGTGGATATTATTTAGTTGGTTTTAATAAGGGGTCTTTTTTGCCTAAAGTGTTTGATGGAATGAAATGGAGTACCAGTAAGGTATATGAAAACACTCTTAGTTTTTTTAAAAAAGGAAAGCACAAAATTCATATTTTACCTAAATGGCAGGATGTAGATACAATTAATGACTTGAAAGAACTTTTTAAGAAAAACAAAGACACCGAGTTCGGAAAATCAAAAACAATTCGTTACCTATTAAAATATAAAGATATGTTCAAGTGAAAGTCACAAATACCTTGGAAATCCAGACAGGGAGGCAAGTTTAAGCAATGACAGAAAAATACAAAAAACTTGAGGATTATGGCATTATCGGCAACCTGGAGACCTGTGCTCTTGTAGCTAAAGATGGCTCTCTGGACTGGTGTTGTTTTCCTCATATCGAATCACCCAGTGTGTTCGCTGCGATTTTGGATATTGATAATGGAGGCCATTTCTGGATAAAGCCTAAAGGAGAGTTCGAATCGCAGCAACTTTATGTTGAGGGAACAAACATAATTGAAACTAAATTAAACACACCTTCGGGGGTCTTACACATCACTGATTTTATGCCTGTTGAACTTGAGGGAGGGAATACTGTTAAAAAACACCAGGCTATTTTGAGAAAGATTACTTGTAGTGATGGGAGAGTAGAGTTGGAGCTTTCTTTCAAGCCCCGTTTTGACTACGCCCGCGCAGTGCCTTCCTTGAACCTAGTTGAAGGGGGAATTATTGCTAGTTGGCAGGATAAGAGATTGCTCCTGCAGTCTCCGCTTTCACTCAATATTTCTAATGATGAAGCTTTGGGGAAATTCAATATAAGCCAAGGAGAGACTTATTGGTTTGTTCTTCGCTACGGCAGTAGTGAACCTATTTCCTCTGAGGAATGCGAAAGACTCCTTGAGAAAACGAAGCAGTTCTGGTTGAGCTGGGTACACCGTTGCGAAAGCTCCAAATGCGTCTTCGGAGGGCCCTGGCATGAGCGTATTGTGCGTTCCGGGCTTATTTTAAAGCTGTTAACCCATCCTGCGTCCGGGGCTATAGTCGCTGCGCCAACGACTTCCCTTCCTGAAGAGATAGGGGGCGTGCGTAACTGGGACTACCGATTCGCATGGATTAGAGACGCCTCGTTTACGGTGCAAGCGCTTTTTAATCTGGGACACGTTCAAGAGGCAATGGATTACTTCAGATGGCTCAGAAACATTTGTAAATCTAGTGTAGCCTCTGAGATTAAGGTTATGTATGGTCCGCATGGAGAATTGGACCTGGAAGAACAGGAACTGGAACACCTGTCGGGATACCGGGACTCTCGTCCTGTGCGCATAGGTAACGCAGCAGTAAAACAAAGACAGTTTGATATCTACGGAGAACTCATCAACGTCTTTTATGAAACCAGCCGTTATGGGGAGGATATTTCCCTTGCTGACTGGCAATTTATTAAAAAAATTTCGGATTACGTTTCGGGAATATGGAATACGGAAGACTCTGGTATCTGGGAAGTGCGAGGTGGTCCGAAACACTTTACTTACTCCAAACTAATGTGTTGGGTTGTCCTGGACCGGAGTATCAAGATAGCAGAAAAGAAAGGATTTGATGGTTCTGTTGAGAGGTGGAAAAATGTGCGTAATCAAATGCAGCAAACCATTCTGGAAAGGGGTTTCAGTCGGAAACTCAACAGTTTTGTGCAGGCATTTGACTCAGAAGTATTAGATGCCACAAGCCTATTAATCCCGATGATGGGATTTCTTCCATTTAATGATTCCCGCGTCATCGGCACTATTAAGGCGACTACGGAACGGCTAACGACCAATGGATTGGTCAACCGCTACGAGGGAGACGATGGTCTTCCGGGTAAAGAAGGAACTTTTGTTCTGTGTACGTTCTGGTTAGTGGAAACCTTGGCCCTTTCGGGTCAGGTGGAAAAAGCAGAAGAGATTTTTACCGGCTTACTGAAATACATAAGCCCTCTGGGATTGTTTGCTGAGGAAATTAATCCTGTTTCAGGTGAACAGTTAGGAAACTACCCCCAGGCTTTCAGCCATATTGGTCTCATCAACAGTGCTCTCTACTTGGGCATAGCAAAAGGAAGAAAACAGATGGGACCCCAACCTTTAGGGACATAGTGGAAATGAACATATCTTAATAGCCCCCCAGGAATGTTGTAAGTCACACCAGTTTAACAATTTTCCCAAAATATCAGTTTGACGTATCGGATTAAGTTTAGTAAAATAATTCATTGTTGTTTCTTACTATCATCTCATAAGGGTTCAAGTATGATTGTCTACATAATTGTAGGATTTATCGCTCAAATAATTGATGGCGCTCTGGGAATGGCATATGGAGTCACTTCAACTACTTTCTTACTAAGCATGGGCATACCACCGGTGGCAGCAAGTGCAAGTGTTCACTCTGCAGAAGTATTTACAAGCGGTGTATCTGGGCTTGCGCACTTAAGGTTTGGGAATGTGGATAAGAAACTGTTCAAGAAGCTCTTGATTCCAGGAATAATTGGAGGAATTTTAGGAGCATATATTCTTACTGTTGTGCCGGGAAAAACGATAAAGCCCTTTGTTGCGTTCTACCTGCTTATAATGGGTTTGATTATACTTCGAAAAGCATTCAAAAAAGTTGAACAGAAAGAAGTGAAAACCAGACTAGTACCGTTAGGAGTATCCGGGGGATTCTTCGATGCCATTGGAGGTGGTGGCTGGGGTCCAATAGTAACGTCTACTTTAGTAGCCAGAGGACATAATCCCAGATTCTCGATTGGCTCAGTCAACCTGGCAGAGTTTTTCGTAACGGTAGCTGAAGTGGCAACTTTTTTGACAATAATTAGATTAGTACATTGGCAAATAATTGTCGGTTTAATCATTGGGGGAGTCCTGGCTGCTCCTCTGGCAGCTTATGTTTGCAAGAGACTCCCTTCCCGGGCATTGATGATAATGGTCGGATTATTAATTATGGCTTTAAGTATAAGAACGATATGTTCTGTTCTATTATGACGAGGAGTGAGAAATGATTGTTGCTGTTATTGGTGGGAATTATTGTAGTCGAGAAATAGCCAAGATTGCTTATGAAGTGGGAAAGAGAATTGCCCAGAGAAAGCATATTCTTATATGTGGAGGATTGAGTGGGGTGATGGAAGCAGCCTGTCGGGGAGCAAAGGATGGAGGGGGTTTGACAATAGGTATTCTTCCAGGCAGAGATAAAAATGATGCTAATCGCTTTGTGGATATACCCATTGTCACGGCAATGAGCCATGCTCGAAATGCAATTATTACTCGCACTGCTGATGTTTTGATTGCTGTGGACGGAAGGTATGGGACTTTATCTGAGATTGGACTGGCTCTTGCCACAAGCAAGAAGGTGGTGGGAATCAATACCTGGGATATTGAAGGTGTAATTTCTGTGGGAAGTGTGGATGAGGCAATGGAGGAGATAGGAGAGGGATAAGAGGGGTTTACGTCCCCCCTCACCTTAATCCTCTCCCCCAAGGGGAGAGGAAGAGAACAATTAAATGTCTTCCCCAAGGGAAAGGAGATTTTCCCCCTCACCTTTATCCTCTCCCCCGAGGGGAGAGGAAAAAAAGAAGTAAATGTCTTCCACGAGGGGAGAGGAAAAAAAGAAGTAAATGTCTTCCCCAGGGGAGAGGAAATAATGAAAAAGGAGAGGAGATAATAAGGGGTAAAAATAGTAGTTTTGGAGGGAGAATTGAGAGCAATTGTTCAGAGAGTATCTGAAGCGAGTGTGAGTGTTAAGGAAAATGAATCGTTGAGAGAGATAAATAAAATTGGGAAAGGGTTGGTAGTTCTTCTCGGTGTGGGAAAAGAAGATGGCGATGAGGATGCTGAATATCTTGCGGAGAAGATTTCCAACCTGCGTATCTTTCCTGATGAGAACGATAGAATGAACCTTTCCATTCTCGATGTGGGAGGGGAAATTCTGGTTATTTCCCAGTTTACCCTGTATGGGGATTGTAGAAAGGGGAGAAGGCCTGACTTCACTTCTGCTGCTCCACCAGAGATAGCAGAAGGTCTATATGAAAAATTTATGGAAAAGGTGAAAGCAAAGGAAGTAGAGGTTAAGTCTGGAGAATTTCAGGCTCGGATGCTTGTGGACATCCATAATGATGGGCCGGTGACTATTCTTCTGGAGAGTAAATAAATCCCCCTCACCTTAATCCTCTCCCCCAGGGGAGAGGAGATAAGAAGTAAATGTCTCCCCCGAGGGGAGAGGAGATAAGAAGTAAATGTCTTTCCCAAGGGGAGAGGGGATAAGAAGTAAATATTTTCCCTGGGGGAGAGGAGACTTGAGGAATAGTGCGAAAGAGATTATTTTTTTTATTATTTTCAATCGTAGTGATTATGGTTATCCTGGTTGCCTACCGCTGGTCCTCACCAGATATCTACCTGGAAACAAAGAAGAACACCCATCTCCATTACGACTTCGTTGATATTTCTGCTCGGGCAAGGAATAGACACTTTAAAGAGGATTTTAAACAGAGAATTCTCCCTGTCATAATCTACAGGGGAATATCTCCTGTTCCTACAATTGGTAAAAAATGGTCTGTGGGATTGAAGTACGATGAGAATGATGGTCGCTGGCAAGGAAGATGGCCGGTCCCCTGGAATGCTCCTGAAGGAGAGTACAGGGTTAAAATCTGGTTACCTCCTGAACCAAAAAATAGAATGCGCCTACGGGAATGTAGATTTTTCATTGCCCGTCGGAAGCCTCAAAAGTTGAATCCTGGCTTATGTGTTATGACCATGGAGAATATGCGTTCATTGAAAACAATGAGGGTGAGGGGACCGGATGGAGAATGGGGCGATTGGAAGAAGCTCTTCGATTGGGTAGAGTTTTCTGGAGCTAATACTTTCTGGTATATGGCAGGTCAGACTTCAGCTTATGTGGAGAAGTTGTCTGATGATTTTCCCTGGAACAGAGAAAATCTCGATTTTATCGATGCTTTAGCTAAAGAGGCTGAGAAGAGGGGTATCGATTTTGGCTATTGGGTTCAGTGTTACATCGTCCTTGGCCCCAGAAGATATAGACCTAATTATGAGTATGGGTGGGGTTATGAATATAAGCTGGAGAAATCTGTTCCTACCCGTGGTATCTCTGTCGGGGATAAGAAGCGGATAGAAGACATAATTAAATTTATTAAAGGATTAAACAGAATTGAAGAAGTTGATTATATTGGGTTGGATTATATTCGCACAGCAAAAGGTGGGCTGGAGTTGGTGGATGAGTTTGTTAGAGAAATGGAAGTGGATGTTCCTGAGAAGTGGGAAAAATTTTCTAAAAGGGAACGAATGGAGTGGTTGGGAAGGATAGCGGAGCGTACGCGGGGAAGAGATATCCCGCTTATAGACCAGTGGAATTGGTGGAGGGCAAGACAAACAGCAATAATATTGAAGAGAATAAAAGAGGAGGCAGGTTTTACCAAGCCCCTGTGGGTGTTCAATCTGAGCTGGGAGAAGGGTTGGCAGCACGGTCAGGATGTGGTGATGAAGAACGATGCTGGCGTGGACATCATCGCCGTAATGCTCTACGAGTCAGACCTTAAGCAGTTAGATTGCTTGATTGAGGACTGGAAGGAATATGTAAATAGGGGAGATGCCAATTTGATTGTTGGCGATGATTACGATTGGCCACTCCATCAATATACTCTGAATCCTGCTGGGCCGGAGGATTTTTATAACCGCACATTAAAAGCAATGAAGAATATTTATGGAGATGGTCCAGTCTCAGGGCTATTTACTCATGACTTAGCACGGGCTCTCTGGGGAAGGAGAGGTCCCTATTCACCTCAAGAGTGGATATTGGCTGGCGCCTCCTGTTTTTCACGACTAAGGGAAAAATGGGAGATAATTCCTATCCACACTGAGATTGAGATTCCGGAGAAGGTTCTTTTCAATACAGAATTTCTTGCAAATGTAGTGGTGAAAAATTGTGGACCCCTTGAGGTGAAGAAGATAGAAGTTTCTATACTGCCTCAGGAAGGAATTAAAATTGTTTCTGGAAATTATAAAGAGATAGAATCCCTGGCTCCTGGGGAGACTGAGAGAGTGGAATTCAAGTTAGAGATAGATGAGTTCGATTATGAACGGGGATTTCGACATATGGTAGCCTCAAGGACAGAGTGGGAATCTGGTGAATTTCCCGGTTATGCTTTTAAATATCTGAGCTTGATTGAGGAGCCCCTTCTGTTTCCTGCCACAACATTTGCAATGTTGGAATGAAATATGGGTAAATGGCTGTTAAAAATAATTCTAATATGTTTATTATCGATTTTCCTTACAGGGTGTTTCTCAGAAGGAGAAAAAGGTGGAAAAAAAGGAGCGGAGATGAAGATTTATCTTATACCAATTGGAGATGTTGAGAAAGATACCCTTTTGAAATTGTGTTGGGTTTTGCGAGAGAAGTTTGAGGCAGTCTTTGAGGTGGGTGAGCCATTGCCACTTCTTGAGGATGCTTACAGGCCTCGGCGGGGACAATATTTTGCCACTCCTATCCTGGAAGAATTAAAACAAAATATCCCGGAAGAGGCGGATAAAGTCTTGGGTGTTCTCGATATGGACATCTTCGTTCCCGCACTGAACTTCATCTTTGGTCAGGCAGACCTGGGTGGAGATGCGGCTTTGATTTCTTTAACTCGCTTGCGGGAAGAGTTTTACGGAAATAGCAAGAATGAGAAACTCTTCTTGGAGAGGGCACTTACGGAAGCGGCTCATGAATTGGGACATACTTTCGGTTTAAGGCACTGTGACAATCGGAAATGTGTGATGCGCTTTTCCAATGATATTCGGGACACTGATATAAAAGGAGCAGATTTTTGTGAACAGTGCAGAGAAAAACTGGAGATAAAGCTAAGATGAGAAAAAAAGTTATTCTTTTTTTGATAATGTCCTGTTTAATGGTCCTCAACTGTTGCCGAAAAAAAGAGGTCAGAGTCAATTATAAGGAGATGGAGAAGAAAAGAAAGGCAATGGTAGTTGAGCAGATTGAGAAGAGGGGAGTAAAGGATAAGCGGGTTCTGGAAGCAATGGAGAGGGTTCTCAGACACGAGTTTGTCCCGGAAAAATATAGAGCTTTTGCCTATGAGGATTCTCCTCTTCCCATAGGGGAAGGTCAGACTATTTCCCAGCCTTATATTGTTGCCTTAATGACAGAATGTTTGAATCTGGAAGGCGAGGAGAAGGTATTGGAAGTGGGCACGGGCTCAGGTTACCAGGCAGCTATACTTTCCGAATTGTCTAAGGAAGTTTATACAATTGAGATACTGAAACCGTTGGCTAAAAAGGCGGAAGAGCTTCTTAAGAAATTGGGTTATAGAAATGTGAAGGTAAAGTATGGTGATGGGTATCTGGGTTGGGAGGAGTATGCGCCTTTTGATGGAATTATAGTGACCTGCGCACCTGAGCATATTCCCCAGCCTCTAATTGACCAACTTGCCGAAGGTGGCAGGATGGTGATACCTGTGGGGGAAGTCCATTTTACCCAGTTTCTTAAGCTCGTAGAAAAAAGAGAAGGAAAAGTGACTATGCGTAATGTAATTCCTGTCAGGTTTGTTCCTATGACTGGCGATGAGGTGGAAAAGCAGAAGAGGTGAATTACACAATGGAGTATCAGGGCTTCATTACTAAAGATTCTGTTCCTTTCGACCCTCTTGAGTTAGCAAGGGAGACCGAAAAGCTATGTATAAAGAGTTCTTCCCGTAAATATACGAATTTCTACTGTACAGGGGTATATGGGGGAATTTCTACTGGTTATCTTGTGGGTTGCTGTTTAAGATGTGTGTTTTGTTGGGTTTCCTTCTCCCGCGATTTCCCAGACAAATATGGGAAATTCTTTACTCCTGAGGAGATTTTTGAGAGGCTCGTTTCCAATGCCAGAAAGGCAAAGGTTAAGAAATTACGCGTATCTGGTGGAGAGCCAACTCTGGGGAAAGCGCATCTACTTAGACTTCTGGACTTGGTTGAGGATACTAATTTCTTCTTTGTTCTGGAGACAAATGGGATTCTTTTGGGTAAAGAGCCAGAATATGTGAGGGCTCTAAAGAAATATAGAAATCTCTATGTCAGAGTCTCCATAAAGGCGGGCACTCCCGAAGGGTTTGAGAGGAGGACAGGGGGAAAGGGTGAGTTTTATGAACTGCCCTATCTGGCTGTGGAGACCTTGAAGAGAGAAGACTTATACTTTCGGGTGGCCCCAATGAGTGATTCCCGGTTGATGCCTAAAGAGGAAAGAAGAGAAATGATAAGAAAATTGAAGGAGATTGGCTATAAAGACTATCTGGAAGAAGAGACTTGTGATCCCTATGATACTTCGGTTAAAAGGTTGAGAAAGGCTGGCTTTTCCATATTTTAGCCTTGGAGTCCTCCCGAAAGGGAGGTATGAAAGGGACCCCCCGATGAAATCGGGGGACTCCAGGTTTTTGGAGTCCTCCCGAGAGGGAGGGATATGTTGAAAGAAGCAATTCTTTACCAGGTTTTGAAAGATGGCAGGGTGGGATGCGGCATCTGTCAGAGAAGGTGCACAATTGCAGAAGGAGAGACCGGGTGGTGCAGGACGAGGAAGAATGTCAGAGGGAAGCTGTACACTCTTATATATGGCAGGGTATCCACCTGGGCCATATCTCCAATAGAGAAGAAACCTCTCTTCCACTTCTATCCAGGCTCGAGATGGCTCTCTTTAGGTACTCTCGGCTGCAATTTTCGCTGTCCAGGTTGCCAGAATTACGACATCTCCCATGTTGATTATGAGGGAGAGGCTCAATATTTTTCTCCAGAAGAGATTGTAAAACTGGCAAAGAAAAGACACTCTCTGGGAATCTCCTGGACTTACAATGAACCAACAATCTGGTTCGAATATACCTTAGATTCTGCTAAACTGGCGAAGAAGAAGGGGCTACTTACAAATTATGTCACCAATGGCTACATTACACCCGAGGCGCTGGATGAGATTGGTCCATATCTCGACTCTTTCAGAGTGGATATTAAAGGGTTTAGAAAAGAGAGTTATCGGAAGATTGGAAACATTCCCGATTTTAGTGGAATTCTCGAGGTTACCAGAAGGGCAAAGAAAAAATGGGGGATGTGGGTAGAGGTTGTAACCAATATTATTCCAGGATATAATGACGATAGGAAAGAGTGGGGAGGGATTGCCTCCTGGATAGTTGAGGAGCTTGGAGAGGATACACCCTGGCATGTGACTCAATTCGTTCCCTATTTGAAATTATCCCATCTTCCCTTCACATCTGTAGAGACCCTGGAAGAGGCCAGGAAGGTAGGGCTTGAGAAGGGTCTTCACTATGTTTACATTGGCAATATTCCCGGACATACGGGGGAGGATACCTATTGCCACCACTGTGGAAAATTAGTTATTAAAAGAGATGGGTTCTCTATGGCGGAGATGAAAATTGAAGATAGTAATTGCCCGTATTGTAAAAAACCCATCCCCATAAGAATGTGAAATCGTGACTGAAGTCCTCCCGAAAGGGAGGTATAACCGGACCCCCCGATGAAATCGGGGGAGTCCAGGAAAATGTAATGAGAGTAGTTATGGTTAAGGTTGGTTGTTGTGGATTTGCCGTGGCCAGGGAGAGGTATTATGAGAATTTTGAAGTTCTGGAGATACAGAAAACCTTCTACCAGTTTCCCAGGTTGGGAACTGTCCTTAAGTGGAGGGAAGAGGCTCCTAAGGGATTCGAATTTACCTTGAAGGCTCCCCAGTTGATAACTCACTTGCCGTCCAGCCCGACCTACAGGAAACTGGGCTATTCAATTCCGGAAAAAGAGAAGGCAAACTATGGGTTCTTCAAGCCAACCGATATGGTCTTTGAAGCGTGGAAGAAGACTTTAGAAATAGCCCAACTTCTGGAAGCGAAAATAGTTATTTTTCAGATGCCCCCCAGCTTCCAACCCACAGTGGAAAATAAGAGGAATATGAAAAAATTCTTCAGGAAAATTAAAAGGCAGGGTCTCCGTTTACTCTGGGAGCCAAGGGGAAAATGGGAGGGGAAGGATATAAAGAGTCTCTGTTCTGAACTGGGACTGGTTCACTGTGTTGACCCTTTTAAGGCTGAGGCTATTCCTGGAGAGTTTGCCTATTTTCGCCTGCATGGGATGAGTGGGTACAGATATCGTTATACTGATAGAGACCTCAGAAAACTTAGAGTAAAATGTAAAGAAAAAAAGGAAATATATTGTATGTTTAATAATATCTATATGTTTGAAGATGCCTCGAGATTCAAGAAGGTGATGGGGAAATAGCAGGAGGAGTATGGAGTGTCTCAATTGTAAACAGGAGTCTCCCTTAATTGCGAAAATTCTGGGCGTCTGTGTGGAATGTATAAGGCAAGACTTCAAGAAAGTTCTGCCTTTAATAGAGAAAGCCCATAAAGTCTCAAGAAGCAAATTTTGCCTTCCGGAGGGAATTCCCAGGGATAAAAGGGGAGTAAAATGTAATATCTGTGCCAACGAATGCCAGATTCCCCAAGGAGGTTTTGGCTACTGTGGCTTGAGAACTAACCATCTGGGAAAGTTGCTCCACCTGGTAAATGGAGAAAGGGGGAGCCTTTCCTGGTACTACGACCCACTGCCAACCAATTGTGTGGCTGAATGGGTTTGTGGAGAGAAAGGAAGCTATGGATACAAGAATTTAGCGGTGTTTTACCATGGCTGCTCTTTCGATTGCCTGTTCTGCCAGAACTGGCACTACCGGGAGGAGGTTGAACGAATAATGGAGCAGGCAACTCCATCCGTTCTGGAGAATCCTGAGAACTTGAAAGACGGAAATTTCGTAACTTCAGAGGAGCTGGCTAATTGTGTAGATGGAAGGACAAATTGCATCTGTTATTTTGGCGGCGATCCTACTCCTCATATATACCATGCTTTAGAAACTTCCCGGCTCGCTTTGCAGAAGAAGAGAATGCGCATCTGCTGGGAAACGAATGGCTGTATGAATTCTAAATTCTTAAAAGATATGGCAGAACTGTCTCTTGATTCGGGTGGCTGTATAAAATTTGATCTGAAAGCTTTCAATGAACAGGTAAACATTGCCTTATGCGGGGTTTCTAACAGAAGGACACTGGAGAACTTCTCTCATCTGGCTGATTATACTAAGAAGAGGAGGGAGCCGCCTTTTCTTGTGGCTTCAACGCTTCTCGTGCCCGGTTATATTGACAGGTTTGAGGTCTCCAAGATTGCTAAATTTATAGCATCCTTAGACTCGGAGATTCCCTACTCTCTTCTGGCTTTCCATCCCCATTTCTATATGTCGGATATCCCTACAACCTCCAGAGTCCACGCTGAGGAATGTTTGGAAGAGGCAAGGAGTGTTGGTCTAAAAAGAGTTAAAATAGGTAACATTCACCTTTTGAGCGATGTTTATTAGGATGAATGTCAAAGGAGTTTAAAATGTGTTTTACAAGAACTTTTCTTTCTTTTGTCTTTCTCTTTTTCTGTATTTCCTCTCAAGGGGTAGCAGAGGCTTATGAGTCTAAGGTTCGTCGAGCTCGCTGGAGTGGCCAGTTCTATGACAGCTCACCCAAGGTATTAAGAGATTCCGTTGAGGGTTTTCTTAAAAATGTCGACCAGGAGAAACTCCCCGGAAAATTGATAGCACTAATTTCACCCCATGCAGGCTACGTATATTCAGGTCAGGTGGCAGCCTATGCCTACCGTCAGCTTGAAGGGGAGAATTTTGACACTGTAATTCTTCTGGGACCGAGCCACCGTGTCCCTGTTAAGGGGGCTTCTGTTTATGCTAAAGGGTGGTGGAAAACCCCGCTGGGAAAAGTTAAAGTAGATTCTGAACTTGCTAAAGAAATTATTAGTAAACATCAATTATTCCATTTTGATAAGAAAGCCCACAAGGATGAACATTCCCTGGAAGTACAGCTTCCGTTTCTTCAGGAGACTTTAAAAGATTTCAAGATAGTTCCCATAGTTGTCAATGATAGTTCTGAACAGTTCTGTCAGCTTTTGGCAGATGCTATTGTGAGTTCAAAAGGCAAGAAGAAAATACTCATAGTTGCCTCTACAGATATGTCCCATTTTCACCCCTACGGCAGGGCATGTCTGATAGATGGAGTAGCAATCCGGGACTTAGAGAATTTTAATCTGGATAGTTTAAGGAAACATCTCAGTGGTGGAGAGGCAGAGCTTTGCGGTGGGGCAGCTGTATTTACTGCAGTTCTGGCAGCAAAAGCATGCGGGGCAGATAGAATAAAACTATTGAAATATGCAAATTCTGGAGATGTGACTGGAGAAAAGGGAAGAGTGGTGGGGTATGGTGCTTTTGCCATAATGCACCTGAAAGATGAAGAGATGACTCCTGAATTGGAGAAAGAAAAAGGAGGTAAGAAAATGTTAAATGAAAAACAACAGAAAGTTCTCCTGGGTATCGCACGGAAGACAATCGAGGAGTATATTCGGTCCCGGAAGATACCAGAGTTTAATGTAGAGGACCCTATGTTGAAAGAGAAAAGAGGTGTCTTCGTAACTTTACGTAAAAAAGGAATGCTTCGTGGCTGCATCGGGTATATTATGCCTCTGGAAGAACTGTACAAGGCTGTTTCCAAAATGGCAATTCAGTCATCCACCGGTGACCCTCGTTTTCCGCCGGTGAGGCCCGAAGAGTTAAATGAGGTAGAAATTGAGATTTCTGTGTTGACGGTGCCAGAAAGAATTAACAGCATAGATGAGATAGAAATGGGGAAACATGGTGTGATTGTAAAGAGAGGCTCTAATCAGGGAGTCTTTCTGCCCCAGGTGGCTACTGAAACGGGCTGGTCAAAAGAGGAGTTCCTGAATCGGCTCTGTTATGACAAGGCGCATTTGCCAGCGGATGCCTGGAAAGATAAGGATACAGAAATATATACTTTTTCCGCCCAGGTCTTTGAAGAAGAGAAATAGATATAGTACCAAAAAAGGAGAGAGTTGAATATGTTGATTGTAGGTTTGACAGGAGGAATATCTTCAGGGAAAAGCACGGTCCTCAAGATATTCAAGAATTTTGGTTGTAAAACTATTGATGCCGACGAAATTGCTCACCAGTTAACCACGCCAGGCACAAAAGTTTTGAGAGAGATAGTCAAGAAATTCGGCCAGGAAGTATTAAATAAGAAGGGGACATTGAACCGAAAAAGACTGGCTGAGGCAATATTTAGAGATAGACAGAAGAGAAAATCTCTAAATGTAATTATGCACCCTAAGATTATTGCTGAAATGAAAAAGAGAATAAAAGGAGTTCAAAAACTCACAGCACAATCGAGGAGGAAAATTGTCCTGGTAGATATACCTCTTCTTTTTGAGGCTAAACTCGAGTATTTAGTGGATAAGATAATTCTGGTTTATGTGCCTCAGAAAATACAAATTGAGAGGTTGCAGAGGGACGACAATCTTACTCTTAAGGAAGCCAGGGCCAGAATAAGTGCGCAAATTCCTCTCTATAAAAAGAAGAAATATGCAGACTATATAATTAATGGTGACTTGGATTCTACCAGTTTACGAAAGCAGGTGGAATCAGTCTATAAAGAGCTAATTAGTTTATGATTGTAGCTCTGCGTTGAAGGGGTGGCACGCAGTTTACCCCGATAAAGCGGGGTGGCCGCCCAAAGGAAGGGACGGCATGCCGAAAAATCGGCATAAACTGCGTCCGTTCCCTACAGGGAAGCAAAGCTTACGAGGCTGTGTCGCAACCCTAATTTTGGTAGCCGCAGGCTTTAGCCTGCGCAATTTCCCCGTCGAGAACGCAACCTGAAGGTTGCGGCTACCAAACAAAAAATCTAATTATGACACAGCCTCTTACGCTTTGCTGCTACAAGAATGGTATAAAATGGAAATAAAAAGTAAAAAATACTGGTTAACATTTCTTGCCTTAAGTGTTTTTTCCGGTTTTCTAATTCGCTTTATTTTCTTATTACATATTCCCATGATTGAAACCGATGGAGTATTTTATGCAACACCGGGAAGGAATAGATGCTTATTGGCCTCCCTTTTATCCCGTTTTAATTGGGCTTTCTTCTTTTATATTTAAAGATTTAGAATTTTCAGGAAGGATAGTTTAAGCAATAATAGGCTCTATTTTAATAATTCCAGCATTTTTCTTAATCCGTGAAATCTTTCAGGAAAAAGTTGCCAAACTTTCAGTTATCCTGATGATTTTTCATCCCCGACTGGTGATTTCTTCTCAGCAGGTATTAACTGAAATCACTTATGCCTTTTTAGTAGTCACAGGAATTTTTACAGGATTGATCGCTTTCAAAAAGAAGAAAATATGGCTTTTCTTACTGGCTGGTCTTATCTTTGGTCTTTCCTATCTTACCAGACCAGAAGGATTTTTAATTTATATTTTGATGGTATTCTGGGTACTATTTTTTCCTCAATTGTTTTTGAAGAATAACCAAACTAAAAATAAAAGAAGTTTAATATTCCTTACTTTTAGTTTAGGCTTTTTTATATTTGCGCTGCCCTATCTCTTTTTTGTCAAAAAAGAATTGGGATATTGGGCAATTAGTGAAAAAAGTAGCTATAATTTTTACACCTCTTTTCGGTCAGAATACCAAAAATATGGATTAGCTCCTGCCCATCTTCAGACCAGCCATCAGGAAAGTAAAGAAATAGCAATAAAATCGGATAAATTTAATTATAAACCGTTTTCTTTCGTTCTCCATCATCCCTGGACTATCGGGAAAAAAGCAATGAAAAATATTTTACGCATCCTCTTTGACAGAATACCGAGCAGTTTGACCTACAATTTTGCTCTGGTTTTGCTTTTCGGTATATTCTTAAAAAGAAGGGGAATACCCCGCAAAAAGGAAGAAATTTTTCTCTGCTCTTTCGTGAGTTTAGCAATTTTACAATATTCTTTGTTTACTATCCATAGCCGATTTTTCACATTTTTACTCCCTTTATTAATTGCCTGGACAGTTGTTGGATTCCTTGAATTGGAAAGGACTATAGGAAGAAAATGGGGAAATTATGTTTTTCTTTTTATGGTTTTGCCATCGATTTTTTATTTTTCCTATAAGTCAATGACCAAAAAATATGATTTGGAGCATAAGGAAGTAGGAATCTGGCTAAAAAATAATGCAGAGAAATTTTCTGTGATTATGTCCAGAAAACCGTATGCCGCATTTTATTCAGGAAACCTCATTGCTTCTATTCCTGAGGGCTCTTATAAAGAGGTAACTATCTATGCAAAAGAGCGCAAAGCTGATTATCTGGTGATAGACGAACGATACATTCCTACACGAAGACCAGAGTTAAAGTTTTTGCTTAATACTTATTCTCTTCCCAAAGAACTGGAAATGGTCTATCAGGGAAAATATGAGGGGAAAAGAATAATAATCTATAGATGGCTTCTTTAACCCGGATTTTTCATTAGGAAAATCTGTCTTTCCCAATCTAAACGACAGTGAAATATTTAAAGGAAAAGTTATTCAGAATAGATTGGGTTTCTCCCACTTTTTAATTTATGGTAGTTAATATGATAATTGACAATATCTGCAATAATGTGAGTAATATGCCAATTTAAAAGTATCTCTGAACTAGTTCGGATATGAACAAGTTATATGACATTGAGTTCCAGAAAAGGAGAATACTTACATGTATTTTTGGAATCAGCCTGCCTTGGAAAAGCAATTGGCGAATGAAGAAATATCTGAATGGGATAAAGCTAAGTATTATATTGCTTTTGCCATTTTAAATGTACTTGGCTCATTGAGTATTTACATCCCGTTCCCAAGTTATAAACAACAGGGTATTGAATCACTTATTGGATTCTTCGTTACAATTGGGTTTGTTGTAATAGTTTTCAAAGGTATTAAATCCGTGTTTATGGTTAATAAGAAAATAGATAATTCGCACTTTATAGAACGGATTACTTGTTTATCCTTTCCCTTAGCAATTAAATTTATCATTGTCCTTGTTACGATAATTCTGATTCTGGCTTTTGGAGGAGATGCTGTAAAGCGAATATGGGTGTACGGAGACATTTTCTCAAGAATATTGATAAGAGTCTTGAATTTATTCTGGATTTACGTATTCTATATATTTCTTAGAAAGTCTTTTACAAGATTTGGCGATTTTATCTGCAGGAAGAATAAAAAGCTCAACGTCACATAACATGTGATACACATTTGGCTTACGCCGACCCTTCAGGAAATGTTTCGCATTTCGTATATCATTATCCCTTAAATGCTATAGTTCAGGCCATTTAGAGAGGAGGTAACAAATATGTTAAAAAAATATTTATTAGTAATGACAATAGTTTTCGTACTATTGCTACCAGGATGTGTTGTAAAAGATAATATCCCGCCGGAAGTCATCGGCACGATTCCTCAAAATGGGACACAAGATGTTGACCCTGCACTAGCGGAGATATCGGTAACTTTTAATGAACCAATGATGGATGAAAACTGGTCATGGTGCTATGAAGAAAAGGACAAGTTTCCCCCAATGGGGGGTCAACCATATTATATAGAAGATAATACAAAGAATGTATTGCCGGTAAAGCTAAAGCCGAATAAAGAATATGTTATTTGGATAAATACGGTAAACTTTAAGAATTTTAAAGATAAAGCTGGCAATCCAACAGAACCGTATAGATTCACTTTCAAAACAAGATAAAATTGAGGCCTGAACTACAAGGCTCTAACGCGGTGTAAAAGACCTAGGGTAGAGATGGCCTTCGTCAAAATAGCGATAGCTCTGCTAAAAAGGGAAGCAAAGCTTACGCTTTGCTGCTACAAGAATGGTATAAAAGGGGAAAAGAATAATAATCTATAGATGGCTTCTTTAACCCGGATTTTTCATTAGAAGGAAAGGAGGAAAGTCATGAAAACAAGAAAATTAGGCTGGACAGACCTTAACCTGTCGAATATTGGACTGGGTACGTGGGCAATCGGAGGCAGTGGCTGGAAATTCAGCTGGGGTCCCCAAGATGACAAAGAGTCAATTTCCGCCATCCGGCGCGCACTTGAATTGGGAATCAACTGGATAGACACAGCAGCAGTTTACGGACTTGGCCACTCTGAAGAAATTGTGGGAAAAGCTATCAAAGGATTAGGTCATAAGCCTATCATTGCTACTAAATGCGGACGGTTGGGAGATAGGAAAGGAAACTTATTCGGGCGCCTCAAAAAGGAAAGTATCCGTTCTGAAGTTGAAGCAAGTCTGAAAAGACTCAAAATAGAAGTTATTGACCTGTACCAGATTCACTGGCCAGAGCCTGACGAAGACATTGAGGAAGCCTGGACCACCTTAGGAGATTTGATAAAAGAAGGTAAAATTCGTTATGCCGGGGTGTCTAATTTTAATATAAAACAATTGAAACGTGTCCAACCAATTCATCTTGTAGCCTCTTTTCAACCGCCTTATAGTATGCTGGAGCGTGGTATTGAGGGAAAAATTCTCCAATACTGTTCAGCAAACAATATCGGAGTAATCGTCTACAGTCCCATGCAGAAAGGCCTTTTAGCAGGGAAATTTACCAGGGAGCGCGTGCAGAATTTGTCTCAGGATGACCACCGACGTATAGACCCTCGCTTTCAGGAACCCGAGTTGAGTGCTAATCTTAAATTGGTTGAAGACCTGCGGCCTATTGCCGAAAAGAGTGGTAGAACTGTAGCCCAGTTAGCAATAGCCTGGGTCTTGCGGCATCCTGAGGTAACTGCAGCCATTGTGGGTGCAAGACGTCCATCTCAGATTGAGGAAACCGTTGTTGCTGGAGATTGGGTGCTTTCTAAGGAAGATGTCGCAGCCATTGAGGCGTTACTTGACCGGCGTCAAAAGGCGTCGTATCAATAATGTACTTGACAAATTTAGTCTCTTATGGCATTATTTGAATCAGACAACCGACGGAGGAAGAGGCTATAG
>JABUBP010000067.1_pt1 | contig 19918 bp, 17 predicted proteins | sample 7240331 | NCBI WGS metagenome assembly JABUBP01 (sample SAMN07256347, study PRJNA390944) | subsurface metagenome | isolation source: Methane hydrate marine sediment | place: Pacific Ocean: Eastern North Pacific, ODP site 1244 | collected 2002 | reverse complement strand
AGCGAGCACGAGAAGCCATCAGGCTTCGAGGGGGTAGCATCCCCCCTCCCCTGCAACCCCTCCCCGCTTCATAAAACCATGCAATTCCCTCATGTTTAAGTAATCCCGGAAGATATCTTTACAGACAAACCGGAGGAATCTCCGGGCAGGAAACCGATCTGGTGGTTTTTGATGGAGTCTGGAGATCTAAAAATTGCGTGGGCGCGGCAGTATATGCCGGTACTTTCGTCCATTCGGAAGCGGTTTATCGAGGAGAAGCCGTTCTCGGGCATGACTGTCGGCATGGCCCTCCACGTCGAGGCAAAGACTGCGGTGCTGGTCGAGACCCTGGCGGCAGGCGGTGCGGAGGTGCACATCACGGGGTGTAATCCCCTCTCGACCCAGGATGACGTTTCGATGGCGCTCGACACCCGGGAAGGGGTTCACTCCTATGCCCGGCGGGGCGCCAGCGTCGAGGAGTACTACGCGGCCATCGACCGGGTGCTCGACGCCCGCCCTGCGATCACCATCGATGACGGCATGGACCTGATCTACCGCATCCACACCGAACGGCGGGAGTTGCTGGACTCGGTCATCGGCGGGTGCGAGGAGACCACGACCGGTATCCACCGGCTCCGCGCGATGGCACGGGACGGGGCGCTCGCGTTCCCGGTCGTCGCCGTCAACGATACCCCGATGAAGCACTTCTTCGACAACGTCCACGGCACCGGGGAGAGTTCGCTGGCATCGATCATGATCACGACAAACGTCCTCATCGCAGGCAAGCGGTTCGTCGTTGCTGGCTACGGCTACTCCGGCCGGGGGCTCGCACAGAAGGCACGGAGCCTCGGCGCCCGCGTCATCGTGACCGAGGTCGATCCCAGGAGGGCCTTGCAGGCGCACATGGACGGGTTCGATGTCATGACGATGGACCAGGCGGCACCGCTGGGCGACATCTTTGTCACCACCACGGGGAACACGAGCATCATCACGGAGAGGCACTTCCCGAACCTGAAGAACGGGGCCATCCTCGCCAACGCCGGGCACTTCAACGTGGAGGTCGACGTCGAATGGCTCGCGTCGCACGCGGACTCCACCGTCCACCGGGACGGCATCGACACCTACATGCTTGGCGGGAAGGTCGTCCATGTCCTCGCCGAAGGAAGGCTCGTGAACCTTGCAACACCGAAGGGCATGGGCCACCCTGTTGAGGTGATGGACCTGAGTTTCGCCGTCCAGGCGCTCTCTGCCGAGTTCATTGCAAAGCACGGCCGCGAACTCGCTCCCGGTGTGCACGACGTCCCGTCCGCCATCGACGAGGAGGTGGCACGGCTGAAACTCGCCGTGCTCGGCCTCTCGATAGACCGGCTGACGCCCGAGCAGGAGACCTATATGAGCAGCTGGACGATCGGGACGTAAAGCACCCCTCCTTTTTTCACCGCAACGGGAACCCCTGCGCAAGATCCGGGGTGGGAAGAAACGGAGAGGCCGGGACCGCTACACCGTCAGGTCTGACAAGCGTCTCCATCACGATTCATTCGCACTATGAACCCGTGGCCGCATTCGCAGCAGCGGTACTGCGTATACATGCCGCACCCCGGAGCATCGACATACCCCAGGAGTTCCCCCGGGGAGCCGCACCGGGGGCATGCCGGCCCCAGGTCGTCAAACCAGCGGCCGCATTCGAGACATTGATGGACAGTATGAATCCGCGGGTTGGCGGCAATGATGTCCTTGATATGGTCCCGACACCCGCAGAATGGGCAGGGAGTAGGTGCGTCCTCTCCGGTATCACTGGCGTCTCCTGATGAGCGCGTTGTCTTCTGGGTCCTGTCTAACACGTGCACTCACCAGCCCCCCTGTTCCCGGCGGGTTTGTTCCTCTCCGGGAAGGTGCTACCCCATCCCTTTCGTGCCTTCAGTATGCTTTCCGGCAGGCGCAGGTCAACCAGCCTGCTCTGTCTCATACACCCCTATGGGTGCCCCGACTGCTTAATGATACCTATTGGTATCTCTTGGTATCCAATCGGAAAAATAAAAATGGTATAATATAATTGTTCTGCCGGGATACCTGAATAGGAAGATGGAGTCCCCCGATAACGTCTCAAGCAAGCAGGTGGGTGTGCGGCTGCCGGGCCACCTGTACCGGTGGCTGAAGGAGAAGGTCGACAGCGGCGAGTACTCAAATATGGCCCAGTCCGTCATCGGGGAACTGACGAAGGCCAGGACGCTTGAAGAGGTGCGGCGCCGGGAGGCTTCATTTTACGGTGTTCCCGAGGAAGAACCTCTTGCCCGGATGGTGAACGAGCGCATCGAGGGAGTCCGTCGCGAGCTCCTGGATGAAGTGAAGCGGCGGCGCGCCTGATCCACATCCGTCGCCGCTCAACCTGCGCGCAACCGTCACGGGGCCGGGCAGAAGCATCTTCGCCGGTAACTATTCCAGCGGATGCTCTGGAACCGGAGCGATCCCGGGTACGGCCTACTCCCTTCATACAGGGATCGTTCGGAGTAACGGCTCTTTTCGAGGCCCCCTATGTTCGCGTTCACCCCGGCACCGATCTCCGGCCGGCAGGCCCACCTTCCTGGCCCCGAGACCCCGGGCTCCGCCTTCGCCTCGTTTTGGTGGAGAAGCCCGGCAATACCACGCCCTTTTAATACTGTCGGCGAAGGTAAATGTGATTTTGTTGATATGCGTGCAAAGTACACTAAATTAAATACACAAAACCGTAATCCCTTATGAGAATGGTGTTGTTATGAAAGCGTCAACCCCGGCAACTCTTGTTGCCGTAAGTCTTCTGATCATCGCCGGTCTCCTGGTTGCGGGATGCACAACCGCCGTCGAAACCCCTGAGCAGACAACCCTGACCGTCTTTGTGGCCGCGTCGCTCACGGGAGCCTTCACGGATATCGACAAAGCCTACGAGGCACAGAACGCAAACGTCAGAGTCGACCTCGTCTTCGATGGTTCGCAGGCCCTCCGCACCCAGATCGAGCAGGGAGCGAACCCCGATATCTTCGTCTCCGCGAGCACAAAGCACATGCAGGTCCTCAAGGACGGCGGGTTCATGGATAACGACACCGTGACGGCGTTCCTCGGAAACAGTATGGCCCTGATCGTCCCGTCCGATAACCCGGCAGGGATCACCCGCCTTGCCGACCTGGCAAAGCCGGACGTTAAGATCGTCATCGGCACCAAAGACGTTCCCTTTGGCGACTATACCCGGAAGGTCCTCGACAAGATGGCCTCCGATCCCGCGTACGGCGAGACTTACCGGGAGGCTGTGATGGCCAACGTCATCTCCGAGGAGACGGCGGTGAGTTCCGTGGTACCCAAACTGATGCTCGGCGAGGCGGACGCGGCGTTCGTCTACAAGTCGGACGTCTCGAAGGACGACCGGGACAACCTGATCCGGATCGACGTCCCGGCGGAGTACAACGTCATGGCCACGTATCCGCTCGGCATCCTTGCGGAGTCGTCGCACAAGGCCCAAGCAGAGTCGTTCATAGCATTCGTCCGGGGTCCGGACGGCAGCGCCATCCTGACAGAATATGGATTCGACCCGATTCCGGCAGGAACGTGAGGTGCTCCGGCACGGCGGCCGGACGCGGTTTGAGGGGGCGGCCCTCGCCCTCCTCATCGCTGTCCTTCTCGCTCTCTTCCTCCTCTTCGTCACGCTGCCGGTCGCCTCGCTCTTCCTGCGCATATCGCCGGAGGCGTTCTTCCGCTCGCTTGCCGAACCGGTGGTGCTCGACGCCCTGGCCCTCTCCCTCGTCACCGCGACGGTGAGCACACTGATCGTCGTCCTCTTCGGGACACCGCTTGCCCTGGTGAATGCCCGGTGCGACTACCGCGGCAGGGCGCTTGTCGATACCCTCACCGACCTCCCCATCGTCCTGCCGCCGGCGGTGGCGGGTATCGCGCTGCTGATGGCCTTCGGGCGCCGGGGCGTGGTCGGGGAGTTCCTCGACGGGTTCGGCATAACCGTCGCGTTTACGACGGTTGCGGTTATCCTGGCCCAGGTCTTTGTGGCCTCGCCGTTCTACATCAGGCAGGCGAGGGCGAGTTTCGAGGCGGTCGACCGTCTCTACGAGGATGCGGCAAGGACCCTCGGAGCATCCCCCGGGACCGTCGCCCTCCGGATCACCATCCCGCTTGCGCGGGGCGGGCTCGTCTCCGGGGCGATACTCTCGTTTGCCCGGGCGCTCGGGGAGTTCGGCGCTACGATCATGTTTGCCGGGAACTTCCAGGGCCGGACCCAGACGATGCCGCTTGCGATCTATACGACCATGCAGGGCGACCTCTCCGCCGCGATCAGCCTCGCAATCGTCCTCGTCGTGATATCGTTTGCAGTGATTGCTGCCGTCCAGATTATCACCCGGAGGAGATCCTGATGCTCTCCGTCCACGCCGTCCGGCAACTGCGGGATTTCATCCTCGACGTCACACTCTCGGTCGGGCAGGGGGAGACGCTCGTTCTCATCGGGGAGAACGGGGCGGGCAAGTCCACGGTGCTGAACCTGATCTCCGGCATCCTCACGCCTGACTGTGGCGAGATCGCCCTCGGGGACCGGACGCTCTTCTCGGACAAGAAGCGGGTCGACGTCCCCGCGGAGAACCGGCACGTCGGCCACCTCTTCCAGTCCTATGCCCTCTTCCCGCACATGACCGTCTCCGGGAACGTGGCGTTCGGCCTCCGGTGCAGGAAAGTCCCGCGACCGGAGATAGCCGACGCTGTGGCGGAGCAGCTTGAGGCGATGCACCTCTCCGACCTTGCGAACGTCAACGTCGGCCGGCTCTCGGGAGGGCAGCGGCAGCGGGTGGCCCTCGCCAGGGCGCTGGTGCTCGAACCGGAACTCCTCCTCCTTGACGAGCCGCTTGCCGCCGTCGATATGCGGGCTCAAGCTGCGATGCGGAAGGAACTCCGCAACCAGATCCGGAACGCTGGCATCCCCTGCATCGTCGTCACCCACACCCTCCGCGACGTCCTCGAACTCGGAGACCGCCTCTGCCTCATCGAGGAGGGGAGGGTGGCGGCCGACGGGACGCCGGAGGAGGTGCTCGGGATGCGGGAGAACGGGTTTATCGCGAGTTTTACTGAGAGGTGAAGGATTTTAGAGGGTCAACTCGAAGTTCTCCGCCGGCCCTTTCCCTCCTGCCCGGCACCGTCCCGCACGCAGTAGAGGTACTCCTGTGCATACCCGGCATACTCCCCGAAGTAGTCCCGCGCAAACCGCTGGATCCGCTCGTACTCCGCCGGGGTGCAACTCCTCCCTGCAAGGTCCGGCAGGTAGGTCTCCGCCACGATCCGGCGTATCCAGACGTCGACCGGGAACGCCTCGAAGAACCCGAACGCAAAGAGCAGCACACAGTCTGCTGCCTTCGGCCCGACGCCCCGGAACTGCATCAGTGTCCGTCGTGCCTCTTCGAAGGGGAGGGCGGCGACCCGCTCCGCCCAGTCGGGGCACTCCGCTACGAATGCGGCGGCTTCGCGGACATAATCCGTCCGGTAGCCGAGTTTGCAGTCCCACAGGTCCGCGCGGGAGACCCCCGCGAGCGCCTCCGGCTCCGGAAACGTGTACGCTGTGCCGAAGGGGCCGTCTATCGGTCTCCCGTAGCGTTCCGCCATGAGCGAGACCCGCCGCTTCACCGCCGGGATGTTCGTGTTCGTGGCGCAGAGGTACGAGACCAGGCACTCCCACGGCTGTTGCCTGACGAGACGCAGACCCCGGCACTCCCTGATCGCGGCGCCGATCGCCGGGTCGCGGTCGATGGACGAGAGGACGGCGGGAAGGTCCTGGTCGAGCCGGAAGTAGTCGCGGACGAACTCCGCATCCGCTCCGGTAAACGTGAGAAGGCTTGCCTCCTGCCGTATCCCGACGGCCCCGTCGACGACGCCCTGCCACCCCCCCTCCGCCTTCTCCCAGCGGAAAGCCTGCCCGCAGGAGAGCGTCCGGTCGAGGTCAAACGGCTGGTCCGGCCTGAGCGTGATCGTCGTCATGGCCGGCGGCACCGGCAGGTAAAAAAGATTCGGTTATTCTGCCTTTTCATCCTTCATCTGCTGGTAGACGCAGGACTGAATGTCCTGGCCCAACTTCCCGATCGCGTCCGCCCGGCAGCGTGCGCAGTGGCGCATCTGCTTGATGTACTGAGCGCACCGATCCTGCATCTCCCGCTTGTCCTTCTGGGTGGGCGGGGTGATCTCAGCGAACTTGTACTGCGGGATGAGCGGGATGACGTTGAAGGTGAACGCCCCCATCTCCCCGGCTTTCTTCGCGATCTCGGGGATGTGGTCGTCGTTGATCCCGGGGATGTAGACAGTGTTTATCTTGACGAACACCTTCTTTGCAACTGCCATCTCGATCCCTTTCAGCTGCTGGGAGAGCAGGAGTTCCGCCGCCTCGCGCCCGTGGTACTTCTTCCCGTCGTAATCGACCCAGGAGCAGATCTTCTCCCCGATCGCGGGGTCGACGGCGTTGAGCGTGACCGTAACGTTCCCGACATCGTACTTCGCCAGTTCCTCGATCGACTCCTGGAGCGCGAGGCCGTTCGTGCTGATACACATGATCAGGTGCGGGAACTCCTCGTGGACCAGCCTGAGCGCCTCAAACGTCTCGGGGTTTGCGAGCGGTTCGCCCGGCCCCGCGATGCCGACTACCTTCACGAACGGGTACTCCTTGACGACATTCCTGACGAGATCGAGTGCCTCCTCCGGCTGGAGGACCCTGCTCGTCACACCCGGCCGGCTCTCGTTCACGCAGTCGAAGTCCCGTATGCAGTAATTGCACTGGATGTTGCAATTCGGAGCGACGGGAAGGTGACACCGCCCGAAGGCGTGGCACGCTTTATCGGAGTAGCAGGGGTGCTCGCTGATCTTGCGTAACTGCTCCGGATCGTAGGGGACCTCCCTGCCCTGGACCGTCGCGGTCCGATACTCGTCGGCCATAGTATGTGATCTATACGTCAGGAGATATTATATACTGATGGGTACCGGCGGACTGCTGACACTCGTACCCTATGGCCCGGTCAGCCGATTCCGTGCGTACCTGACCGCCGGGCTCCGGCGCAGATTCCCGGGGCACATCGCGGCTCCGGTCAAGGATAAGGCGGATGTCGGGCAGGACGAGGTAGACAGGGAAGAAGCCGAAGAGGTCGTGGTATTCCGAGGTATACAACTTCATTCGCCGGTAGTCGCTTTGCATGCGCTTAAGTTCTACCATGAGATCTACCAGGTGCCCCGGGGTCGGGATCTCCTCCAGGGTTTTCGGGAGCGTAGCGAGCTGGTTCAGGATCCCTTCCCGCCAGACGTGGAATTTCTTGTAGTCGCCCACCTGCAGGAGGAGTTCCCGGCTGTACGCCCCCTGCAGGTACCGGGCGATGACGACCTGGGAGGTGAATATGGCAGCGATCGGCAGGAGGCTCCAACCGAGAGCGAGGTCGACCGAGGCGAGGAACGTCGAGAGCGTCATCCCCGGGAGGAGCATCGCCGATATGGCGAGGACCCCGCTTGCGGCTCCCAGGGCGGTGACGAGCAGGACGGCTCGCATCGCTGCCCGCCATCCGGCCCGGACCTTCTCCTGCATGCTCACCCGCATCACGTCGAGCGAAAGGAAGAAACTTGTCGTGTAGGGCTTGACGTACCAGACGCCGGTGTAGAAGAGGATGATTGCAAGGGACTGGAGCGTGATCAGTGCCGCCGTTCCCGGCTCGAAGAACCCCGCGACGTACCCGCTGAAGAGCGCAAAAAGCACATCGATGCCGAATATCAGCCCGAACCCGGCGGCGAGAGGCTGGCAGTTGATGAAGAAGGTATCCCAGAGCACCTTCCCGAACGCCCTCATATCTCCGGCCATGAGAAAAGGAACTCCACCGGTCCCCCGGATCGACCGCAGGAACTCCCGGATTGCCTTTCCGTCCGGGAGAGCCATCTTCCCGCCCCCGGTCGGGATCATCAGGATGAAGGGGTTCACCATGTAGAGGATGAAGCTCGATACAATCCAGTAGAGCATGTACCGGGGAAGGAAGAGCAGGAAGAAGAGGTTCGCGAGAACCGCGACGAGGATAAAGAGGCCGGTGGCGTGGAGCCGGTCGTCGCAGGCGAGCAGGGACGATTGCCGCTGCTCTTCGCGTGCGATCTCGTCCTTCACGTCTCTTGCGAGCGCTCCGGCCTCCCGGGCGTACCTCGCAAAGGCAGCATCCCCCTCCTGTAACACGATATGCGGGAGACAGTAGTCTGCCCGGGGATAAATGCATTCGCCCGGGAGGTCAGGGGGCAGTTCCACTGCTCCCGCTCCCCTGAAAAACGGGGTGGGTCAGGCCGTCTGCCGGGGGAGGTCGAGCGGGAGAGGTTCCGTCTCGGCCTCCCGCGCACCGGTCTCCGGCTCCATTCCGAATCGCTCCTCTGCCGCCTTCAGGATCTGCCCGAGCATCCTGGGGTATGAGAGGCCCGCGTACTTTGCCATCTTTGCGAGGTGGCCGTCCCAGCACCAGCCGGGGTTCGGGTTGACCTCAAGGAGTTTCGGGTTGCCGTGCTCGTCCAGGCGCCAGTCGAACCGGCAGTAGTCACGGCACTCCAGGCGCTCGAAGAGGGCGAGGCAGCACCGCACGATCACCTTCTCGGTCTCCTCGGGGAGATCCGCCAGTCTTGATGCGATCTTCCAGTACGGCGAGTCCGGGAGCCACTTGGCTTCGTAGCCGCAGATCCGGGGAAGCTCCGGGGGCAGCATGGAGTAGTCCTCTTCGATGATAGGAAGCACCGTACAGTATCCCGACGGGTTTCCGATGATGCCGACACTGATGTCCTTTCCCGTGAGGAACTCCTCGACAAGGAGCGAGCGATCGTATCCGAGCGTCGTCCGCAGGGAGTTGATGACGTCGGAGAGCTCTGTGATGGTGTGGGCGATGCTCTTTGCGGTGATGCCGTACGAGGAGTCGCCTGCGTTGGGCTTGACGATCGCCGGGAGTTTCATCCCGACGTCGTAGGTGCGGTCGCCGGGAGTGATGAAGCAGGCGTCCGGCACCGGGACCCCCATCTCTTTCGCGACGCCGCGCACGAGCGACTTGTCGTAGCAGAACGCGAGCGACTGCGGCGCGGACCCCGTGTATGGGATGTCGAGCATCTCCAGGAGCGCCGGCACGTGGAGTTCTTTTTTCGGGTCGTTGTTGAACCCCTCGTCGCAGAGGTTGAAGACGTAGTCCACCTTCCCCTTCAGTTTCGGGAGGTCCTGGATCATCGTGTCGTGTTTGCACAGGAAGGTGAACCGGTAGCCTTTCAGTTCCCGGAGGGCTGCTTTCATCTGGTCGATGGTGTAGAAGTCGTCGTCATCGAAGGCGCAGGAAGGTTTCAGGGCGTCGGGCTTGGCCGGGTCGCCGAGCATCACCGCGACGTGTTTTGCCCTCTCCTGACCTCTCGCCTTCGTCGTCGACCACTCCTTCCTGATGACCGCGGTGACGATGTGGCGGCGCTCCATCATGCCGAGGTCCTGGTTCCGCTGCGACTCGGTGGCGATCTCGTGGAAGGTGATGCCGGAGAAGCCCGCCCGTTCCAGGAGCCGCCGGAGCGCCTCGGGAGTGTAGAGGCGTTCGGCATAAAACTGGTCGGCTACGACGCCCTTCTCGACGTCGGTGATCACCTCACGGGATATCAGGCGCTGCTCATCGAGCGAGAGGGACCTCTCGCGGCAGACGAACATCGCATCGTCGATCCACTCCCATGACCTCGCCTGAAAGTGCTCCTTCAAATACTCGCCGTCGGCCACATCCAGGAGCACCCGGCCCCAGGGTTTGAGGATGCGCCGGAGTTCAGTGAGGATCCGCAGGTCTTCCTCGATGGAATCAAAATAGCCGAAGCTGTTCCCGAGGACGAGGGCGACGTCGTAGGTGTCGGTGCGGTACTGAAGCCGGCGCGCGTCTCCCTCCCGGAACCGGACCGAGAGCCCCTCCTTCTTTGCGGTCGACCGGGCCCGCTGGATCAGGTAGTGCGACTGGTCGAGGCCTTCGGCGTTGTAGCCCCTGCGCACGAGTTCGAGGGTATGCCTTCCCTGGCCGCAGCAGAGATCGAGAATCTTCTCATCGGCCTCTAGGTGCAGGACCTTGGCGATCCGGTCGATCTCTCTTTGGGTGATCTGCTGGTCGTCGACGACGTCGCCGTCGGTCTTCAGGTAGAGGCGATTGAAGATGCCCCTCCACCAGTCGGATTTCACATGCTCTTCAAGGTTCGGGACCGGACCGATGGTCCTCCTGTCCCGGTGTTTTCCCTTGTGTCTGCTATCGGGGGGTTCGTCTGTGTGGATATCGTCGGTCATGATGAGCCACTCCCCCTACTCCCGTCCCCGGATAGAACCGGCGTTCCGTCGGATTGCAAAAGAGATCGGTTAACGTGTGCCATAGTTGGATGATCATTCGGTAGGATAGTATCGATAAAAGCGTTGTGTCACAGTTCTCCTTGCCCGAGTAAACAGCCGCATTGCAGGGGGATTTCTCTCCCCGGGAGACCCCGCCACGCACCGGACAGTGCAGGACCCTGTCTCCCCGGTGCGTGGCGGGAGCCGGGCATATCCGGGCAAGTTTTGCTGCCCGGGATCCGTGGAGACACACCTATATATGCAGGCAGGTAGTTGTGTATGTGCAGACTATCTGCATGGTTGAAGTATATGGATGAGAGATATCCGAGCAGGGGTCCCCGCTCGTTCCAGGACCGCCCCCGCGAGTTCCACAAGGCAGTCTGTTCCGACTGCGGCAAAGAGTGCGAAATTCCTTTCAAGCCAACGGAGGGTCGGCCCGTCTACTGCCTCGACTGCCTCCCGAAGCACAGGAAACCCCGGTACTGAGTCGTCTGTGAATATAATCCATCAAAGTGAGTGAAATTCCAATGGAAGAGAGATACCCGAGAAGGGGCCCCCGTTCATTCCAGGACCGCCCCCGCGAAATGACAAAGACCGTTTGTTCCGACTGCGGCAAAGAGTGCGAAGTTCCTTTCAAACCGACCGAGGGCCGGCCTGTCTATTGCCGTGACTGCCTCCCGAAGTACAGAAAACCCAGATTCTAACCTTTTTTTGCATGCACCCGTCTGGTGCGCTTCCCCAATCTCGCTGCCCGCAGCACCGGCTATCCGTGTCTTCTGCTTCACGGGCTGGCCATGCCCCGGAGGGCCGGTCGCGAGGAGCAGTCACACGACAAGCCTCCTCCTCATCAGCCTGATGGCGAGGACGAAGAAGAATATGGTCGCCACCGCGATCCAGGCGAGGTTGAGGAGGTTCGTCGGCGAAAAAGCCGAGAGCGTGATCGCCCGGTTGATGATGACGACGTTCGTGAGCGGGAGGGCGGCGAGGGCGAAGTACTGGATCGGCTGCGGAAGCAGGTCGAGGGGGAAGAACGTCCCCGAGAAGAGGAACATCGGGGTGATGAAGAGGAACGAAGGGTAGTTCAGCGCGTCGATGCTCGGCGTGATCGCCGTGAAGCACATCGCGATGCCTGCAAAGAGGAGGCCGGCAAGGTACGCGAAGGGGATGAGGAGCAGGGACGACGGCATGTCCACGACGCCGAAGAGGAGGAGCACCGGGAGCATCAGGGTCGCGTAGATCATTCCCCGGGTGGCGCCCCAGAGCATCTCCCCGGCGATCACCTCATCGATGCTGACCGGTGTTGCGATGATGGCGTCAAACGTCTTCTGGTAGTACATCCGGACGAACGACGAGTAGGTGCATTCAAAGAAGGACGAGTACATCACCGATATCGAGACGAGGGCCGGTGCGATGAAGACGGGGTAAGGTATCCCGTCGACCGCCTCGATGTACGTCCCGAGGCCGAATCCCAGGGCCAGGAGGTAGAGGACCGGCTCGACGAAGGGCGGGATGAAGTTTACCCGGTAGGTCCTGAGGAAGGCGTCCCAGTTTCTCCGCCAGACACTCCACACCCTGCCGGTGATGTCGATCATCGCTCGCTCACTCCCGCAGTCTCCGGCCGGTCAGCCGCAGAAAGACGTCCTCAAGGGTCGCCGGGCGAACTGTCACCGCCTCATGCCGGCAGACCTCGAGCAGTTCGCGTGCCACATCGTGGGGGCGGTCCGTGAAGACCTGAAGCACATCGCCGGCAAGGTCGTAGTTCACGCCAAGCCCGGTCAGGCGGGCGATCACCTCCGGTGTCTGCTCGACCTCGACGACATCGCTCCCGGCATGCTCCCGGATGAGGTCTGCCGGGGCACCCTCGACGAGGATCTTTCCGTGATCCATGATCACCAGCCGGTCGCAGAGGCGTTCCGCTTCGTCTAGGTAGTGCGTGGTGAGGACGAGGGTGTTTCCTTCTGCCTGGAGGCTCCGGAGCGTCTCCCAGATCAGGTGCCGTGCCTGCGGGTCGAGCCCGATGGTGGGCTCGTCGAGGATGAGCAGTTCCGGTGCGTTGATCAGGGCCCGGGCGATGATCAGCCGCCGTTTCATCCCGCCCGAGAGTTTGTCGATCGGGACGTCCCGCTTCTCCTCGAGTTGCATGAACGTGAGGAGTTCTTCCGCCCGCTGCTCTGCCTCACGTTTCGGGATGCCGAAGTAGCGGGCGTAAACCAGCAGGTTCCGGTAGGCTGAAAAATCCGGGTCAAGGTTGGTCTCCTGCGGCACCACGCCGAGGCGGCTCTTAATCTCCCGCGGGTGGGTATCCACGTCCATGTCGAAGACCTGCAGGGTGCCGCCGGTCTTTGGGGAGACGCACTGGATCATCTTCATGGTCGTCGTCTTTCCCGCCCCGTTCGGCCCGAGAAACCCGAAGACCTCTCCTTCCCTGACCCGGAAGGCGATACGGTCGACCGCGATGAGGTCCTCAAACCGCTTCTCCAGGTCGCGTGCTACGATGACGTCTCCGATGATCGTTCCTCCTGATGAATCAGTGGAGTCGTGCGAATACAACATTCTTTCGCTTGCGCATCCTGCTCCGGGAGGGGGGTGGAACCCCTCTTCCGCGCGGGCGGGATGAAACGGCGGCTGCACGCTGTTTTTTCCCGGAGGATTGGGCCGGAATTTCAGTCTGCCCGTCCAGAGTCCCCGTATCCTTTTTGCCCACACAGAGTCCACTACTGTCATTCGCACACGTGGTGGAGTTACAGCGATACCATGACCGATAGTGCTGTGGAGAGAGACAGGGCTATCTACCCTTCCGACACCGTATACGTCAGTTCGACGAACAGCCGTGGGCGGGGAGTATTCGCCCGCAGGGATCTCGTGGCCGGCGAGCTGGTCGAGGTCTGCCCGGTGATCGTGTTGGGCGGAACGGACGAGCAGGAACTCCTGGATCGGACGCGCCTCTTCAACTACTACTTCGCATGGGGGGAGCACCAGGAGCTGGCCGCCGTGGCGCTGGGCTACGGATCACTCTACAACCACTCATACCACGCGAACGCGGATCATGTCTGCGACGTTCTCCGGGGCGAGATCCGTATCTATGCTCACCGTCCCGTCCTGAGAGGCGAGGAGATCACTATCAACTACGGTGGCCGGCCCGACTGCCCCGACTCCGTCTGGTTCGATGTGGTGGTGGAAGAGGGGTAACTTCTCTCTTTGCCTGCAAAACCCCTCTTACTTCTCCCGGCCTTCATCCTCTGGCGCTCAATGAAGGTATTTTGCAGCGTTCATACGGCATACCGTCATGTTCTCATCACCGTAACGCCCGGGAGCCGTGGCGGTTCGCCCTCCCGGCACCGTCTAATTGCGATTGCTTCTGGGGGAGATACGGCGTTTGCCGGTATCAGGAACTGCCGGTGAAGGCAGCGTCCCGGTCCCTCCGGGCCACTACAGGGGGTGCGCCTGGATCTCCAGTGGAAATCAAGGGGTTTGCGATAATCTCTCCAGATCATAGAGATTCTCTCGATCGCCCGTAATGTCTGCCGGCCCCTGAAACCGTCCTGCCGGCCGTGCGGAGCGCTCGGAAATGCCCTTCAATTTGGAAGATCTTCAGGGATTCGAGGACAATTTCGGCAGATCGCGGTGGGGCATCCGGGATGTGGGGGCATGAGAGCGGGGCGTGGGCCGAACATCTTGGGCTCTGCCTGCACGAACCATGCCGGCTGTTATCCGGATGGAGTTCTATCGCAGGATGACCAGTTGCACCCGCTCTGTCCGCACCGTGCCCCCTCCGGTCGCCGTCACCGTGGCGTCCACGGTCGCTGTGGAGACGAGGGGCGGGAGGTCGGGCGCCATGATCTCGTACGTGAGCGGCGGGTAGGGTGGGGAGACCGTACCGAGGTCACGGTTATTGCGGAATACACCCCCAAGCGCCGTAGCGGAGACCTTGATCTGCACGGGTGCGGCAAAGCCGCCTTCGGGGTGTACCGTGAGCGTGAACCTGACCACATCACCGGGCCGGGCCGTGGCGGCTGCGGGGGTGACGCTGATAGAGAACGTGCGGGAAGCGACTTGCACCGGAGTCCCCGTCGTGACCGGCGTTCCCGGCGTTCCGGTCGGAGCCGGAGGCGGGCCGGGCTGTTCGGGAGGGGGTGCGCCCCCGTCCATGAGGAGGGCGTAGACGATGGCGGTGCCGGTGAGCATGACGCAGATGAGAATTGCGATCAACAAGGGGGAGTATTCTCGTACCATGGTGCCGGTACCTCAGCGTTCCCGGGAAGGGTACGCTGGCAGAACCGTTGCCGGCGTATTTATGCGTTGCTATCCTGCCGTTCCGGGAGTTGCAGGCCGGCCTGCGGAGGATGGGGCTCCGGATGCGTCTCGATGCCGTGAGCGCTTCGAAAAAAAGCAAGAACGCCTGCACCTGGTCAGGGTGCCGCATCGACCCGGCGCATGAACTCCCGCACGGTCGCGAGATACGCATCGGTCTCTTCTAGATGGTGCTCGTGCGAGGCGCCTTTGAAGACCGCCAGCTCCGACCCCGGCACCAGGCTCTGGAAGTACGCCATGGTCGCGGGCGGTGCTTCGTCGTGCTCCCCACAGGTGAAGAGCACCGGGATCGAGACCTCACCCAGGCGATCGGTGACGTTGAATGTCCGGAGAGTCCCTGTACAGGTGAACTCGATCGGCCCCCACATCTGCAGATAGACCGGCAGGGCCATCCTCTCAAAGGACCGGTTCAGGCATTCGGGCCAGGAAGAGAGCCGGCAGACGTGCCGGGAGTAGTAAGTCGCCATAGCTTCCTGGTACTCCGGAGCGTCGAAGTCGCCGGTCGACTCCGCCTCCCGGACACTCTCCTGCATCTCTTCGGGGAACGCCGCAAGGTGCACCTGTTGATCGGCCACCCACCGGTTCGCGTCAAGCATCGGCGCGGAGAGGATCAGGCTCTCCACGCCGTCGGGTTGTGCGGAAAGCACGTATGCGGTCCCGAGCGAGCCTCCCCTGGACTGCCCGAGGAGGTGCACCCGCTCAAGCCCGAGCGCGTCCCGGACCTCGCCGACCTCCCCGACGTACCGTTCCACCGTCCAGAGGGAGGGGTCGTCCGGACGATCGGAGTTTCCGCACCCGAGCTGGTCGTAGAAGACGACCGGCCTCTCGTCTGCGAGGGCCGCGAGCGGCTCGAGGTAATCGTGTGTCGCCCCCGGTCCTCCGTGGAGGACCAGGAGGGGTGTTGCGGCGCTGTCCGCACCGACGACCCGGAACCAGACCCGGCCGCCGGTGACGGTGATGTAGCCCTCGTGTGTATCGCCCTCGGTTTTTGTTACGGTGACGCCTGATCGTTCTTCCGTTCCGCCTGTAGTGGTGCAGAGCGCGAGCAGCACCGCTGCAACCGTAAGAAAGAGAATCAGCATGAGATATCCCCGGGACCTGTTGCCTGGCATGGTTGAATCCTGAATGCACGGCCGAAGGGGCTGTCGGTCGCCTCCCCGGCGTATTCCTGGTGTGTTATTCGCCAGGAAGCATCTAGAATTTTGTGGAATGGGGCGGGGATGGGGGGTGGCGGGGCTCGTGGCTGCTCGCGGTGAGCGCCTACAACACGACCGGGACCCTCGTGGAGAAGACGAACCGGACGATCGAACTGCAGGTGACGGCACCGTCGCCGGCAACCGCCCTGCCCACGGTCGTTGCGTCTGCGGCGCCTGCATCGACGCCTGCGCCGGCGGAGGTGCCGGGGTTCGGGGTCGTCTCCGTGCTGGTGGGGCTTGGGGTGGCTGAACGAGTTTTTTCGGCATTTTCGCATGGGGATGGTACGCCCCACAGGTTGGACACTTCCGCCCTTTCTGCCCTCCTAAATCTCTTACTTCCACCAATTGCCACAAAAAGAGCCAAATTGCCACTCCATTTGGAGAATCCATAGGAATGAAATGAGAAAAGAGAATTGGAAGGAACAGCATTGATGTCTGCGCAACTCCTCCCCATTTCAAGCGAAACGGCAATTAAAGCGTAATTTTGCGTTTAATATTGATTTACTAAAATGACAACATTGATCACTGTTGAAAGCCTATTTTACACTGTTAAGAAAAATGGCGGATATGTAGATGATATGTGTAGGAGATATTGATGGTATTGACTTCGAATCAGTACCTGTTGATTACTTCTGGAACACGGGAGATAATACTGAACTTAAGATGCACAGAATTCATGCCTACCCTGCCAAATTTCCGGCATTTATTACTACAAAAGCTCTTGACTATGCGTATAATAACAATCTCGAAGTTTCAAAGATTGCAGACATCTTTTGCGGCTGTGGGACGGTTGCTTTCGAGGCAATGCGAAGCGGCATTGACTTTTGGGGATGTGACATTAACCCAGTCGCGACCATGATTGCGAAAGCGAAAAGCCGAAAGTACAACAAAGAAGATCTAGAGTTGTACTACAAATCAATTATTGAATGTTTTTCAAGGTCAGAAGCAGGTAATTCCTATGAAACTGCAAATCCACGGTTGCAGTACTGGTATGATAAGGAACATTATGAAGATTTAGTCCGACTAAAAAAAGCCATTTATAGTTCGACGCCGATTGATAGCGATTATCGCCTGTTATTTACTTGTGCATTCTCCAATATCCTGAAGGCTACATCTAAGTGGCTAACAAAGTCAATAAAACCCCAAGTAGATCCTGAAAAGGAACCAACGGATGTTTTGACAGCTTTTAAGGCACAGTGTAGATTCATGGTCGGTGCAAATGAAAAGAGTGATATTTCTGGGAACGCTAGTGCTGAGATAGTTACGGGAAATATCCTTGATGTACCTGTTCAAAGCTCCCACATTGATATGGTCATAACAAGCCCGCCTTATGTGACCTCTTATGAATATGCTGACTTGCATCAGTTATCATCCCTTTGGCTTGATTATGCACATGATTATCGACAACTACGTGAGGGGTCAATAGGCAGTCTGCATCATAGCAATCAGTTGGAGAGTGAATGGGATAACCTCAACTCTACAGGGCAAAGGGTCGTTTCTGCTTTACAAAATTTACCAAAGTGCAGAGATAAGCCAAAAGCGCACCACGTAGCAAAATACTTTTTAGATATGCAAAAAGTTGCAAGTAAAACCCGTTCTATGCTACGACCTGATGGCATTGCTTTGTTTGTCATCGGAAATACAGAGTATAAAGGTATTAGGGTGGACAATGCGAAACACTTGGCTGAATCCCTTTATCAGAGTGGTTTTTCTGAGGTCTTAGTCACTAAAAGAAAAATTCGACAAAAAATTTTAACTCCTTATCGTGATTCACGAGGGCGTTTTACTACAGATAATAGTGGTAGAAAAGTTTATAGTGAGGAATTCATTTTAGTCGGGAGGCGATAAAAATAATGTCAATCGAAACGATAGGAAGAAAAATCGATGATATCCATGTAAAAATCAGCTATCGGATTATCGAACTTTTTTCTGCAGGACTATATTCAAGCCCCAATAAAGCCTTTGAAGAACTTGTTTGTAACTCATATGACGCTTTTGCCGATAAAGTCGCGGTTTATGTTCCACCAGATTTATCTATAGATGGGGCTTTTGTTTGGGTATGTGATAACGGCGAGAGTATGGATCAAAGTGAGTTACATAGCCTATGGAATGTCGGTGTATCTTTAAAACGAAATAATAGTGAACGTGATAAAAAAAGGCTCCAAATTGGTCGTTTCGGTATTGGCAAATTAGCGACATATATCTTGACAAATAGATTAACTTATATCTGTAAGAAAAATGGGCAATATTTAGCGACTACAATGGATTATTCAATTTTAAATCAAGATCGAGAAAATTTTTCAATTGATGAGCGAAAAATCAGCGAAGATGAAGTAAAAAGGACTTTGGATAGATATGTTTGCATCAATGGAAAAAACATGGTTCCATTTGATTTGTTTGGGGAAAAAGCTGAGGAAACTTGGACTTTTTCTATACTTACTAGTTTAAAACCAAGGGCTTCAGAGATTAAGGATGGACGTCTAAAATGGATTTTAGAAACAGCGTTGCCTCTTAACCCCGGGTTTGTCCTTTACTATAATGGAAATCTACTTGAATCCTCAAAAATCAAAAGGCAGATCAGAAGTGGATGGATATTGGGAAAACAGGACTCTACTGCTGATGCATTGAAGTTAGACGCTTATAGTGACGAAGAGGGTAAATATTTTATCGATTTCCCTAACTTAAAAAATGTATATGGGCAGATTGATCTGTATGTGGAGTCTTTGGTTGACGCTAGTAAATCATCTGAATTGGGTAGAAGTCATGGTATCTTTTTATTGATTCGGGGGAGATTGATTAATCTAGATGATCCTCTCCTTGGAATGGAGCCATTTTCTCATGGGGCATTCAACCGAGCAAGAATAGAAATCCATGCCGATGAATTAGACTCCTATCTGACGTCCACCCGGGAGTCGATTAAAGATTCTGTCCCCTTTAGCCAATTGAAAGAGTATATTAAGAAAAAATTCAACAATGAAGTAAGAAAGTATTATTACACTGAGGTAGAACGCGAAGATCGTGAGAAAAATATCTCATATCGATTAGCACAAACATCATTAACAGTATCTAAAAGACCATTATACGTATTTGCGGAAAAATTCTACAATGAGGAAGTAATTAATCCAATACTGATCGAAAAACCACCTCATGATCAAAAAGAAAAAATACTTAACGAATTGAAAAATGAAATGGCAAGTGAAACATCCATTATCAAGAATGTAGAAATGGAAATACTAACCCCTGAAGACCCCATAGCTAAGCTCGATTTAGTAACAGGGAAAGTCAAAGTAAACTTGTTACATCCTTTTATTGCTAATAATATGGAGTCATATAAAGATACATTGCCTCTAAAATACATGGCAGTAACGGAAATATTGACTGAAGCTCATCTTTATGAACTCGGATTGGACGAATCAAATATTAACAGTATAATCCGACGGAGAGATAATTTTTTAAGGCAATTGTCTTTATCTGACCGTGTTGGAGCCCCCACTGTGGCCCAAATGGTGAAAGATGCACTCGCAGATCCAACTGGTCTTGAAGATGCAGTTCATAATGCATTGCTTTCACTTGGATTTGAGTCTAATAAAATTGGAAAAGCTGGTAAACCCGATGGTATTGCATCGGCAGTCTTAGGCTATCGTGAGGACTTAAATAATGATAATTATTCGGTTGTTTTCGAGGCAAAAAGTACTGGTAAAAATAGAATTCAAGCAAATATGGCTAATCTGGCGACTGTAAAGAAACACCAGTCCTCCTATAAGGCAAATTATGCACTTGTTATAGCTATTGATTATGAGGGAGCTGATGATCCAGAGAGTTCGATTTCACAAATGGCGAAGCAGCAGAAAGTAACGGTAATGAGAGCATACGACTTAATGCGGCTATTATTACTGTCTGCCCCAAAACAAATTGGGTTGAAAGATCTAAGAGACATGTTTGAAACTTGTTATGCTCCTTCCGAAGTATCCCAATGGGTGGAGAACATTCAAGCACGAGAGATTAAGGTTGGTCCTATAAAAGAATTGCTTGACATAATATATGAACTTCAAACTGAAGACACTGAGTCCCCTGAAATAGCCTCAGTGAGGCT
>JABUBP010000066.1_pt1 | contig 20030 bp, 21 predicted proteins | sample 7240331 | NCBI WGS metagenome assembly JABUBP01 (sample SAMN07256347, study PRJNA390944) | subsurface metagenome | isolation source: Methane hydrate marine sediment | place: Pacific Ocean: Eastern North Pacific, ODP site 1244 | collected 2002 | reverse complement strand
ATCGCCTCCTTGTTCTCCGGGAGGAACTGGTTCTTACCGGGAACGGGGAACCCTGTCTGGTGGCCCACGACGATGAGCTTCACCCCCGAGGCATGGAACTTCTCTGCGGCTTTGACGCCGGTCTCCCCTGTGTTGCTGGCGACGACTATCTTGCCTATGCCCAGGTCCTTCGCTGCCTTGAGGGAGAGGAGGAGGGTCAGGTCCGTGTGCTCGGCCCCGCCCTCCTTGAAGTAGACTATCTCGCTCTTGATCATAGAATCATCCATGGATAGGGCTGTTTAAAATTTAAGGGTTGAGCAGGGAGGAAGAAGGAGAGTTCAGAACCTGAGGGTGCGCTGCTTCCAGTACCGCGGCTCTCTCCGCTTCGCCTTGATCACTATCAGGGGCTTGCTGTTCAAACCGTTCAGGAACTTCCGGTCGTAGACGACCTCTAGGCTGAAGCCCCGGTCATCAAGAAGCTTGAGAACAAGGTTGTCCCTCGCCCAAGCTGGCACACCGGGCGAGTAGCTGTCCTGGACCCCTCTCTGGCTCTTGTGGCTCACGCTTCTTCTGAGAGTTTCAACGATACTAAAGAGGGCGTGTGTAGAACGGGGCTACCGACAATGCGGCCTGAACCCCCTTTTTCATCAGGACTCCGAGGGAGCCAGTAACCCTTTTTAATGGTCGCCCTTCCATAGATTCTTCGCGTGGCCGCTGTGGTGTAGTGGCAGCATACGGGATTGTGGATCCCTTGGTCGGGGTTCGATTCCCCGCAGCGGCCCTCCCACTACATGTGCTCAGGGCTTTTTCCCTTGGGGAAGTGGTACTAGGAGCATTCCGGGGGACAACCTTTCAGGAAGACGGTCATTCGTATCCTTGGGCCGTCGTGGATGTCGTACCTCTTGAGATCGCAGACTACCCGTATCCCTTGGCTTCCTCACACGGATACTATGCTGGGAAGAGAGAAACCGCCCATCCTACGAAGGCGCCGCCTGTCCTGACGGCGCGTCGTAGTCAGGTATGAGGGTCTCAAGATCTCGGATAGACCTGATGGAGTACCCCGCCAGGCTCGTGATGGACCCGAAGACCCCCATCACCACGAAGAGGACCGCTATGCCGGCTCCCGGGCCCGTGCCCACCAGCCAGCCGAAGACGGGTACGAGGCTCCCCCCCGACATCATGGCCGGCTCGAAGACCCAGTCCGCGAGGGGGCCCGTTATGGCCATGGAGATGGGGGAGGCCACCCTGGCTATCAGGGACCTCGTCGCGAATACCCGTCCCTGCATCGCCGGGGGCACCTTGGACTGCCAGATGGCCTGGCTGGAGCCGTTGAGGATGGGGAGGAAGGCCATGACCAGGAAGGCAGTCGGGGCCCACAGGGTCATGCTCCTGCCGATCCCGAAGAAGCAGGTGAGGAGGCTGGTGATCGTCATTCCCAGGATGACCCCGTTGATCTTCTTCTTTGGACCCCCCCAGGCGCTCATGATGACTCCCCCCACTATTCCGCCAACTCCGAAGGCCGACTGGACCGCCCCCAGGATGAGGGTGTCGTCCCCCGTCCTCGCCAGGATCATGGGGGCGAAGAGGGTGAAGCTGAAGCTCAGGATGAAGTTCAGGAGCAGGAAGACGGTGAGGAGGCCCAGGAGCCCCGGCCTCTTGAAGATGTACTTGAACCCGAAGACCGAGTCCTCCCAGATGCTTCCCCTCTCGGCCTTAGCGGTCTCCTCCAGGTGGGGCTGGGGGATGTATGTCATGAGCAGCGCCCCGATGGCCACGATGAATGTGAGGATGTCGATTGCCATGATGCCCTCGATCCCTATGACGTTGAGGAGGATACCGGCGGAGATGGGGGCGACGATCCCAGATGCCGCCTCCGCCAGGGCGATCATGCCGCTGGCCTTCCCGTACTGCTCCTTGGAGAGCATGGTGGAGACGGTGGCCGAGTAGGCTGGGAACTGGAACGCCCCGAAGGCGCCGGAGAACGCGCTGATGACGTAGAGGTGCCAGACCTGGAGGTTGCCTCCCGAGTAGAGCACGAGGAAGGCGATGGTGGCGATGCCGGCGGCCAGGTCGCTCAGGATCATGACGTGCTTCCTGTCGTACCTGTCCACGATGGCACCGGCCAGGGGGCTCGTCAGTATCTGGGGGACGGCTGTGAAGAAGCCCACGAGGGCGAGGGTGGTCGCGATGCCGGTGGTCTGCCAGGCCCAGATGGTGATGGCGAACTGGGTCATCCCCGTGCCCAGGAGGGAGACGAGCTGGCCCGCCCAGATGATGGTGAAGCCCCTCATGCCTGTGGGGCGCCTCGTCCCATCGGACTGTGCAGGAGGGGCTGCTCCGCTGTCATCGGCTCCTTGGGCGCCCATGTCATCACCGGCTCAATTCGATAATTCTCCTGTCGTCTTCTCCCGATAAAAGGTCTCCCGTTGTCACTGCGGTCTAGGCTTAGAGGCAAACTTAAAAACGGGGTGGGGGTGTAAGGTTTCTGGGCGGAGGTCGCCAAGCTAGGTCAAAGGCGTAGGATTGAGGTTCCTATCTCTTAGGAGTTCGTGGGTTCGAATCCCACTCTCCGCACCACAATTCTCGGGTTTTGAAGGGTTCTAGCGGGTCTAGGGGATTCCATCATACGTTGGAACTGGTTCTGGTTATTCTTGCTGGGTTCACTGACCCATTGAATTGGGATTACTCTATCTATGTCACTTATTCCGGGAGGGTTTGCGGGTTCTGGTCCCAGCCATCCTCCGGTTCCAATCTGTCTATTCCCTCGTCTGTGATCGAGATGGATGACCAGTCTTTCTTGAAGAATCCGGCATGAAATTGTACGAATCCTCTGGATTCGAGTTCGTCGCATGCCTTCTCGATCTGTTTTGGCTTATAATTCACTGATTTGAACAGAATTTTACGTGAGATGTCACCTGCGTCAGAGAAATCTTTGGGCATGTTATCCATCAACAACTGCAGTATTTCGAGGTGTATTTTTTCAAGTGACATGTCCTATAGAAATTCAGAGAGTGTATTTAATCTCTTTCCGATGCGCGCGCAACATTATTCGACCAAGCGATTGTATTTCCTCAAGATAGCGGTCAGCCTGTCATGGGGGAGAGCATAGACCGTGTTGCCGTTGATGCCGGTCATCGTCTCCGCCGCGACCAAGGCGTTGACGATGGCCTCCTCAGTCGCCCGGACCGTCGCCAAGAACAGCCCCGAGATCCCGTCGTTCGGGAGCATCCTCAGCTCAGACACCTCCCCCCTCCTGTAGGCCCCCTGATTCGCCGTCGAGAACGCAATGAAGATATCCCCCGAGCCGTTGCTGGCGATCCCACCGAGCTTGGATATGCCCAGCGGCACACGCCTGGCCAGCCGCTTCAGCTGATGGGGCAGGAGAGGAGCGTCGGTGGCCACGACGACGATGATCGAGCCGCCGACACCACTTCCACCGTTGATGACGGGCATCAGATCCGGGATCTCACGTCCCACGGGTACCCCCGCGATGGTCAGGAGCTCCCTTGAGCCGTAGTTGGCCTGCACCAGGACCCCCACGGTGTACCCTCCCTCCTCCTCATCCAGCCGCCTGGAGGCGGTCCCGATCCCGCCCTTGAACTGGTGGCACGTCATCCCCGTGCCTCCTCCTACGTTCCCTTCCTCCACGGGGCCCGGGGCGGCGTCCTCTAGCGCCTCGAACGCGTGGCGCTTCTTCACATGGAATCCATTGATATCATTCAGTCTGCCATCGTAGGTCTCGGCGACGACGGGGAGAGACCAAAACGTCTCCGCGACTTCCGGGTCACGCGCCTTCTGCTTTAGTATCCACTCGGTCACCGCGTCGTGGACGACGCCGACGCTGTGGGTGTTGGTGATCAAGACTGGGCCCTCCAGGAACCCGGACTCCTCAACCCAGGTCGTGCCGGTCATCTCCCCGTTCCCGTTCAGGCAGGACCAGCCTGCGAAAACGGGCTCGAACCTCTTCTCGCGCGGCAGGATCGCCGTGACTCCCGTCCTCACAGGGCCCTTCCCGACCTCGAGCCTGCCCTCCCCTGCGATGATGGTGGAGTGCCCGACGTTCACCCCCGCCACGTCTGTTATAGCGTTGGAGGGGCCCGGACTTCCGTCGAAGGGGACGCCCAGGTCCCGTGCCCTCTCCTTGATCGATACGTCTTCCATCGGTGAACACTGTTTTCTAATGAGGCAAACTTGCATTTTTGATCTTCCATCGGAGTCCTTGGAAAAACAAGGATACCCAAGAGGATTGAGGGCCTCCGAGTGAAGGATATAAAAACATCTGCGACAGACCAGTAGACGGTGTAATAATGTCGGAGAAAGGTTCAATCCTGAAGGATCAGGCTGAGTACATCTTCGGATCCATAAGCCGCACCGTCGAGGGAATCACAGATGAGGACGCCAAGTGGAAGCCCACGGAGGAATCCAACAGCATCGCGTGGACCCTCAACCACATGTCAAGGATCGCCAACGTCAGCATCCCACGCATCATCAAGGGCACCCAGGAGTACACTCCCGCAGACTGGCCCGAAGACTACAGGGACCAGGACTACACGGTCGAGAAGATGCTCAAGGACATTGACGCCGCTAAGGGGGTCGTCATGAAGGGCATCGGCAAACTAACGTCGGAGCAGCTAGAGGAGGAGATACCCCTCTGGAGGGGCACCCAGAAACGGAAGACCGGGATCTTCGCGTACCTCGGGGAGCTCGTCCACCACAGGGGCCAGATCGCCTACCTCAAGGGAACCATGAAGCGCCTCAAGGAGAAGGAGTAACCCTCCACCAATTTTTTTACGCTAGAACCACAAAGCCCACCGTTCACGCTCGCGAGGGGCAGATCGCAGCCATCCTCGGCGTCGAGAAACGGATGAAGGGCACATAAGGCATCCATACCCACCATTTTTATTTACCCGTCCTCTCATGAAGCACAACTACGACAGGAGAGAGAATGCAGCATGAAGATAGGGATAACCTGCTACCCCACAGTGGGGGGAAGCGGCATATTCGCCACCCGCCTGGGCGTGGAGCTCGCGAAGAGGGGGCACGAGGCCCACTTCATAACCTACGAGCGCCCGGTCGCCATCCAAGACCAGGACTACGAGAACGTGTACGTCCACCTCGTCTCCGTCGTCGAGTACCCCCTGTTCAAGTACCCGCCCTACACCGTCGCCCTCGGCTCCGAGATGTTCAGGATCACCGAGCAGCAGGACCTGGACCTCCTCCACGTCCACTACGCCCTCCCCCACTCGACAGCCGCATTCCTCGCCCGGGAGATCACGGGTAAGCCCTACGTCGCAACGCTCCACGGCTCCGACGTCACCATCCTGGGGAGCGACGCCTCCTACATGCCCGTCAACACCCTCTCCCTGGAGAAGGCCGACGCGGTCACAGCGGTCTCAAACTTCATCGCCAAGGAGGCCCATGAGAGCCTGGGGATCTCACGGGAGATCAGTGTCATACCCAACTTCGTGGACTCCGACAGATTCAAACCCGCCCCATGCACGGACCCCGAGGCAAACAACAGCAGCGACGTGACAGTGACCCACATCTCCAACTTCAGGCCGGTGAAGAGGATACAGGACCTCGTCTACGCCATGAACATCGTCACCAAGAAGGCCCCGGACGCCCACCTCGTCCTCGTGGGCAACGGCCCCGAGAGGCACAGGATCGAGAATCTCGTCGACGAGCTCAACCTCGGAAATAACGTCGAGTTCACGGGCTACAGGAGCGACGTCCCCAACCTCCTCGGATGCTCGGACGTCGTCGTCCTCTGCTCGGAGACCGAGAGCACCCCCCTCACCCTCCTGGAGGGCATGAGCTGCGGGCTCCCCGTCGTCGCCACGGAGGTCGGGGGGATCCCCGAGATAGTCGACGACGGCGTCAACGGCTACCTGGTTCCCCTGAAGCACCCGGAGGCCATCGCCGAGAGGATCCTGGAGCTCAACGCAGACCCGGGGCTCAGGAAGAGGCTGGGGGACGCGGCCCGCGCGACCGTCATGGAGAGGTACACCGTCGACAAGATCGTGGGCCAGTACACCGAGGTCTACGAGGAGATCACTTCAGCCTAGGTTCGCGTAGAACATCGACGAGTTGGGCGTGTGCCCGCTGTACTGGCGCATGAAGACCCCCATGAGGTCCCTCATCCCCGAGACCACCGCGACATCTAACCAAGCCCAGCTCACCTCCTGACCGAACCTCTCCAAACTGAACCGCCCCAATGCCGAGGAGAGGTAGACCTCAACTTTCTGGGCCCTCGCCTGCTTTCCTCTCATCTCAGCGATGAGGGTTGCCCGGTCCTCAGAGGAGCCAAGTTTGCGCTTGATCCCCGCGATCTCCGCGTTCAGGCCATCCAGGATACCCCTGAGCTCCCGGTCCGTGGACTCCACGCAGGACCTGATCGCCAAATGGGCATTCTTCAGCCCCTCCGGGTCTCCCACGTTACGGGCCTGGACCCAGCCACTGAGGGCGCTGAACAGCCTCTCATCCGCCAGGCTGCGATAACCTAGCCGCTTCAGTCCCTCAGCGTACCCCTCGTTCCACGGGGTGTTGTAGAAGAGGCGGGTGTACCGGAGGAAGACCGGGAAGGGGAGGCCGACGGCCTTAGCTGCCGGGATCACCTCGGAGTAGTAGTTCGTCTCCCCGGGCCCCCCGACGTGGGCCAGAATCGGGAGGACGGTGTCCACGATGATCTGGCGGGAGTCGACCCTCGGGGAGATGCTCCCTATGATGTCGGACAGGTCGGGGCTCCCCGCGTTGAACGTGAACTCGTAGACTGCGCCGCATTTTGGGCACTTGCCCCCAACGCTGGCCGTGGTTGAGCCCGCGTCTCGGCGGTAGCCTAGCTCCACCCGGCGTCTCTGGCATCCGGGCGTCTGGCATTCGTAGAAGAACGGGACGTAGTCCGGGTCCCTGAGGCCGATCCCGGGTCTATGGCCCGACGTCTTCACCTTCTCAGCCGCCCGGTTAGAGGCCGTGATGAAGGCCTCACGGTTCGAATCGGCGAGAAGGACCTCGTATCCCTTCTGGAAGATGTGACGTGTCCCCGGCATGGAGTGGCTGAGGATCGGGACTCCCAGGTCGGCCTCCAGGTTGACGATGGAGCCTATGACCTTAGTCGACCAGTCTGAGACGTTCCCCGTGGAGTAGAAGGCGTTCTTCAGAACCGTTATCGCGTGGTCGAGGTTCATCAGGGCCCGCTCCCTCAGATGGCCGTCAACGCCGTTGAGTAGGCCCCGGTAGTTGCTCGTCAACTTCTCCAGCGTCTGATTCAGCCAGGCCTCAGATGGGTTGGATATCCCGTGGATGGGCACCCCCTCCTGCTCGGAGGACGTAGGGTAGCTGATGAGGACGCCTCGCGAGGAGGGGCTGGGCACACGGGTGTGGATGAGCTCAGGCTGGACGCCGTCGTAGTCAGCGACGTAGAACAGGGGCACGTAGCCCTCCTCCCCCAGGCCGCTCAGGCTCTTGGCGTAGGCTATCTTGTTCAGGATAAGGCTCGGGCCGCCGATGGCGTTGGGCTGCTGCCCCGTCTCCACTACCCCGTCTTCGAGGCGGTCGATGTTCTCTGAGACAGACGAGGTAAGGATACCTAATCTCCGAAGGTTGGACTTCATCGCCCCCTTCAGCTCCTCAAGGGAGTCGGATGTCTCACCGTACTGTGCCTTCACCCCCTTGAGGAGGCCGTAAGCCTCCCCCATGGTGGCGGGGATACGCCCCCATAGTTCCTCGGCCAGGCCCCCCGAGACGCCTTCTTCAACGTGGCTTGTGTAGAGCTCGTGGGCAGGTCGTAGATTGTCTTCCTTAGCCAAGTCGACCACAGTATGAGTAGTATGACTGGCTTATTCTTTTTGGAGGGGGATAAAAACCCTTGTGAAAGGGGCCTAGAGCTTGAGCAGCCTGGCGGCGTTGCCGTGGAAGATCTTCTCTATGCTCTCCTCGTCGAGGCCCATATCGTAGCAGACCCGTAGCTGCTCCCGGAGGTACTCTACGCTGAATCCCCGGGGGAACCAGCTGGAGTCGGTTGCGAAGATGAGTCTCTCGGCTCCGATGGTCTCCATGGACTTCCTGAACAGGTCCTTCATGGTGAGGTCGTCGGGCATCCACCTCATCCACTGGTTGGAGCCCGAGGTGTCGACGTGGACGCTGGGACACTGCCAGCAGAGCTGCAGCAGCTCCCTCCAGTAGCAGGCGCCGAAGTGGGGGATGACGAAGTTGAGCGTGGGGAAGTCGCTGCAGACCTTCCACAGCGTCAGCGGGTTCATGTTCCTGAGGTCGTACGCGGGTCCCCCGCCGCCCCCGAGGACGCCGAAGTGGATGAGCACCGGTACCTCCAGGTTCTCCGCCATCTCCCAGACCGGGTAGGCGGCCTTGTCGTCGATGGGCCTCTGCTGGCTGGACGCGATCATCTTGAATCCCTTGAGCCCCAGCTCCTTCACGGCCCTCTCCAGCTCCTCGGCCGCCCCCTCTTCCCAGATACTGTGGTGGGCGAAGCCCGTGAAGCGGTCCGGGTGCCAGGACACGATCTTCGAAAGGTTGTCGTTCCCGCCTCCCATCACGAAGTTGACCCTGGAGAGGCTCTTGGCGTCCATGTCCGCGACCCATCGCTCGGCCTGCTCCTCGTCGGTGTGGACGTCGGTCTCGTACTCGTCGAAGGCCCACATCTTCCTCCAATCGTCCCTGTACCGGCGGGAGTTCTCCAGGATAATGTCCGTCCTCCGCTCCCCGTACCGCTCCACCATGCGCGCCCTCCAGCTGGCCCTCCTCCCGGTTCTCTGGCGGGGGAAGTGGGAGTGGAAGTCAATTACCTTGAGGCCGTAGAGATTCATAGATAATAACCTTAGAATCCAGCCCTTATAGTCGCTTTAAACGTTTTCCCTGACGGGAGGTGTCACAGGGACTTGGACGCCTTCGTCTCGTAGAAGGGGCCGTTCCTCTGAAGGGGCTCCTCGATGAAGGCCTCCGCGAAGCCACATCCGCCCTGCACGCCCCTGAGCTCAGCCTTGACCCGGGTGAACCTCTGATAGTAGCCGTCCTTGAACTTGACTAGCTGCGTGGGGTAGTTATCGACGGCCGCCTCCTTGAGCGCCCAGACATCCGAGACATCCAAGAGGACGTGGGGGCTGGAGATCAGGGTGTTCACCTCCATGAGCAGCAGCCGACCGACGAGCCAGGGCTCCTCGTACATGGTCGTGTGAGCGGCCCACTCCACAGCCTCCTTCACGATCTCGTACGTCGCCCGGTGGTCCCTGTGATAGTCGGTGGGCAGGTGGGTTATCACGATGTCTGGCCTGAACGAGGCGATGTGGTCCGAGACCTGCTTGATGACGCCGTCGTCAGCAGAGATCTTCTCAAGGCCCATGATAACGGGCTCGCTGATCCCGAGGGCCTCGCACGCTGCCCTGAGCTCGTCTCCTCTCTCCGGCGGATCGCTTGTCAGGCAGAGGACCTGGCTCAAGCCCCCCTGCTGCGCGTTGAGGGCCAGGGCTCCCCCGCATCCGAAGGTCTCGTCGTCGGGATGCGAGACCACGGCTAGGACTCGTCTCATGGAAACCACAGGAGAATAGGGTGAGGGGCGATAAAAGGGGTTTCCCGCCTTGTGGATGGTTGTGGAGAGCTCCGTACATTGGGTACTCGTCTCGTTTAGTTGAATCTAAATACTAAATGAGGCAATGTAATCCGGTGTTTGCATGGACGAATACGATATTCTTATCGAGAACGCGACCATCGTTGATGGTTCCGGTAAATCGGCTTACAAGGGATCCATTGGGGTAAAGGGCGACAAGGTGGCCTCCGTTGGAGATGTCAAGGGAGACTACGTGAAGGCCATCGACGCAAAAGGCCTGACCGCTGTCCCGGGCTTCATCGACGCCCACAGCCACGCCGAGACGGGGCTCCTCTTCTACCCGGAGTGCGAGAGCTTCGTACACCAGGGCGTGACCACATTCGTGGGAGGCCAGTGCAGCATGTCCCCGGCTCCCATAGGGGACGAGATCAGGTTCCCGGGGGCCGCGCGGGTCCACCTGGACAAGCTCATCAAGTACAAGTACTACCCCGAAAAGTCCGCTTTCCCCCGTGAGCAGGTCAACGCCATAATGAAGGAGGAGTACGGCTGGACCATTGACTGGCGCACCATGGGCGACTACTTCGACGTCGTGGAGAGCAGGGGTTTCTCCACAAACTACGCCCCCCTGGTGGGCCACGGCACCGTCAGGCGCCACGTGATGGGAGACGACTGGATGCGGGCCACGACCAGGGAGGAGAGGGACGAGATGTCGGCGCTCATCAGGCAGGCCCTGGAGGAGGGCTGCATCGGCTTGAGCTACGGCCTCGACTACGACCCCGACACATTCGCCGACAGGGAGGAGCTGGTGGAGCACGCCGAGGTCCTCAACGAGTACGGAGCGGTCCTCTGCCCCCACTCACGGAGGACGGGGAGGAGGCGAAACATCGGGGCGGGCCATCGCCAGCACGACAAGATAGACGGCATCACCGAGATACTCGACATCGCCAGGGCCTCCAAGGTCCGGATGAACATCGCCCACCTCTTCACGGGCTGGTACATCAACCCCCAGGGGGGACCTGAGACGCTTGAGGAGGCGAACAGGAGGGCGACGCTGACCTACATCGACGCCGCCCTGGAGGAGGGGCTGGACATCAGCTTCGACGTCATCCCTCCGGCGCTGCCGACGAAGTTCGGTGGCTCGTCCTACCTCTGCTCGCTGTTCCTGCCGTTCATCAGGGAGCTGGGGAGCAGGGAGGAGCTGGCGAAGTGGCTGAAGGTCAAGGACTTCCGGGAGGAGATCAAGGACTCCCTCAAGAGGGGCAAGTTCTTCATCCGGGTCGCCTACAACCCCAACACCAACCCCCGGTGGGCGGAGAATATCTACGTCCTCAGGCACAATGACCCGAAGGCCATGAACAAGACCCTCGCCGACATCGCCGAGGAGAGGGGGAAGGACGCCTTCGACGTCTGGATGGACCTCATCTCCGAGGACCCCGACGCCATGTCCGCCGTGGGGGCCGTAAGAGACCCCTACGCCAACTACCACGCCATCTTCTACCAGCATCCGGTGGCCTCGGTAGGCCTCGACACGGGGGTCGACGACTACAAGCACGTAGGGGAGACTCCAACATGGGTTCCTCCCGGCATCAGCAGCTACTCCGCCTTCGTCGGCTTCTTCGACAAGTTCGTGAACAAGATGAAGGCCCTCACCCTGGAGGAGGCGGTGTACAAGACCTCGACGCAGGCCGCGGTACGCCACAACCTGGAGGGACGGGGGATTATCAAGGAGGGAGCCTACGCCGACATCGTCCTCATGGACCTGCTGGGGCTGAAGGTGACGGGCACTCCGCTGAACACGAGGGGCAAGCCCAAGGGCATAGAGTACGTCATCATCAACGGCACACTAGTCGTCGAGAAGGCGGAGCACACGGGCGCGAAGCCCGGAAGGGTCCTAAAGAGAACCTAGAACCCACTTTTTCTTTCCTTTTTATTCCACTAGTTCCTGACCATGGCTACCATATCTTTCGACTACCTCGTCCATCTTGCCGCATGTGAAGCGCCCCTCGGGGCAGTACCCAAGCTGGTAGCAGTATGGACCGGCGCGGTTGTACAGCGCGGGCTCCTCCCTGCGGACCTCGGCGAGCATCCTGTCCGCCAGCGCCCTTATCTCCCACTGGGCCCTGGAGCAACATCTTATGCCGAAGAAGTGGAGGAGGGATCTGCCGTCGATGGTGAAGACGAGGCTCGTCTCCGTGGCGTTGGGCAGGACGAAGCGTGCGTCCTCCCGGGGGACGCCCCTGTCAACGAGCACCTCGTAGGCGTCGCTGGCGCCCTCGATGAGGGATAGGTACTCTTCCAGAGCCTTCTCCGAGACGCTGGGGGGGACGACCACCCTCTCCCGCAGCCTCTTTACGGGGATATAGCGCTGGCTCTGCTGGGAGTAGGAGGCGGTCCTGTGTCTGACGAGCTGGTGGCTGCAGGCCCTGCTGATGCTCTCGATGGCGTAGACGTAGGTCAGGTGTGGGAGTAGTTCCTTCTCGGGAATGTCTTCAGGGATGGCCGACTTCAGCTCCTTGAGGGGCGTGAGGCTCAGCAGCTCCGCTTTCATGAGCCACTCCCCGATGAGCTGACGTTGAGATTTGGGGCTACATCTTGGATCGACTCGGCAAGCGATCTTGAGAAGGGATCATCGTCTCCTGCCAGCTCCACAACCGTCCTCAGGTTTGCGCTGAGCAGCCAGCGGTCATCACCGAGTCTAGTTATCGTTAAGAACCTCGACCGCAGCGCCAAGTCCAGGACCTTGCTCTCCGCGGCCTCCATCAGCCAGACCAGCCTGTTGTGCTCCAGGATGCTCCCGTGCTGGGCCTCAAGCCTGCCCACGACATCCCCAACGCGCTCCTTCTTCTCTTTCAGGCGGTTGAAGAGCGTCGAGGGATTGGCACCGCTGGTAGTGGTCAGCATCGCGGTGGCGATGAGTGTCTCCACGTCGGCGGTGTGGTAGACGAGGTCCAGCTTCAAGGCTCGGGCCTCGGGGGCTAGACGGGGGCCATCTCTGACTTTTTAGGTTTGGCCTTGAGGTCGGGGGGGACGTTGAGGGCCCTGACGACGTTTATCGAGTTTATTACGTAGATGGGGGTCCCGTCGGGCTCAAACCTCTTGAGGCGCTTCACCCCCCTCAGGACCAGCTTCACCTTGATGGTGGTCCCGTCGCTGAGGGCGTAGGCGTTCCAGTGCTCCTCGGTCTCCTCAAAGTCGAGGTCGACGCTCCCCTCCAGGGCGTTCCTAGGTAGTTTAGCCATAATGACACCAGTTGGATACCGTAGGGCTCACGCCTATTTCACGTTTCCCTAACCAGTGAGAAGGAACTAGACGGGAACTTTAGTTATGCTCTGGCTCGCCTCGGTGCAGAGGTCGAGCAGCCCCAGCTCCTCCTCAAGCCTGTGGACCTCCTCCAGCCGGGACCTCGTGGAGGGCTTGCTCGGGACCACAGTACAGCCGTCGACAGACACAGCCGAGATGCCATAAGTCCCTATCTTCTTCGCGACCCCCTCGATCTCCAGCTTGTCAAAGCCGATCGTCGGCCGCAGCACGGGGATGCTGACCGCCTCGTCGAGCACGTAGAGATTATCCAAGGTCTGGGAGGCAACCTGACCTAGGCTCTCACCCGTCACGATACCCTTCGCGTTCCGCTCCACGGCGAAGGCCGCGGCTATCCTGTACATGGAACGCTTGCAGAGCACGCACCTGAGCTTCGGGTTGGGGGACTCCGATATCCTGCCCATCAGGTCCCCGATGGGGGCAACGTATAGGCCTAGGTCTTTCGTCGGGATGTAATCCGAGAGCCCCCTGAGGACCTCCTTCACCCGTTCCACGTAGCTCTCACCGACGTGAGGCCTCTGATCCATGAACAGGGGGAGGACCTCTGCCCCCCTCTTCATCATCATCCAGGCCGCCACGGGGCTGTCAATCCCCCCGCTGAAGAGGGAGACGAGGCGACCCTGGGAGCCGTAGGGGAGGCCCCCGACCCCTTTGATTATCCGTGTGTAGACATAGGCGTTCTTGTCCCGCACCTCGACGTAGAGGGTGACATCTGGCTCAGAGAGGTTTACGTGGACCCCCCTGGCGGAGTTGGGTTCAAGTACAGCTGACCCGAGCTTCACCGCCAGGTCCTGACTGGAGAAGGGGTGATCTCCTACCACCCTCGGCCTCACCGCGAAGGACTGCCCGTCCTGGATGCGTCGATTCGCAACCTCGACCGTGAGGCGTTCCACAGAGTCATAGTCGGTCGTGGTCTTCAGGGCAGGCATCGAGGAGGCGACGCCGAAGACGTTGGCCACCGTGGGAACTGAGTCGAATGGAGTTCCCTCGATGTAGATCCTGCCGAAGCCCCGGGTGGCGATCGCGTCGTCGAAGCCCTTCCTCCTCAGGATGTGGATGATGTTGCTCATCAGGAGCCTCTCCAGCCGCTTCCTCACGCTCGGGCTCTTGAGGGCTATCTCGTTGTAGGCGACCAGGATAGTCTCCAAATTTACCACGATCCGATTACGAATGGATTGAGATAAGGCGTTCGCTCCTCGGCTAACCTTTAAGAAACACGTTTCAGATAGTTCTCTTGGTATTCGGTATGTCATCTTTCGGTGATGATTGGTTCAAGAGATTCAAGGAGCGGAAAGGGTTCTTCTTCCCAGAGCTCGACAAGATGATCGAGGAGATAGAGAAGGAGATGGCCAAATCCTTCAAGGATATGGAGAACGTCATGCCCCGGGACATGGTCCGGGTCCGACGGCTCCCCGACGGCTCAGTCAGGAGGGAGTACGGCCCCTTCGTCTACGGCTACTCCATGAAGATCGGCCCAGACGGCAAGCCAGTGATACGGGAGTTCGGCAACATAAAGCCGGGTGCAGGAGTGAAGGGGCAGCCCCTTAACCTACGTGAGCAGAGGGAGCCCCTCATCGACGTCATCGAGGAGGAGGGAGAGATCAAGGTGCTGGCGGAGCTCCCCGGCGTGGACAAGAAGGACATCAACCTCTTCCTCACCGAGGGCACCCTCACCATAAGCGTCGACACCGCCGGGAGGAAGTACTTCAAGGAGCTCGACCTCCCCGTGGATGTGGACGAGACGTCGGCGAGGTCCACCTTCTCCAACGGCGTCCTAGAGACGACGCTGATCAAGAGTCAGCCCAAGGGCAAGGGTAAACAACTGAGCATCGAGTGAGGCCCTACTCTATCCAGGCCAGACCTACCTTGATGGGGGTCTGAACCCCCTTCCCTGTCTCAACCACACTCCTGAACCTCTCGGGTAGCTCAGGCTGCAACGACAGCCTCTTGAAAAAGCTAGGCAGTGGTGACTGGAAGCCCTGATCGGCGGGGAACTTGTATCCCAGGAGAATATCCAGGTTGATCCCGTACATGCCAGCGACGTTCCTCACCGCTGATGTATCCATGTTCGCGACGGTAGGGTCCTGGAACGAGTGCCCCCCCAAGAACACCTGAACAAGGTCCAGCTCCCGGGAGGCCAGCCCCGCCGAGACCTTCATCAACGCCCTCAGGTAGCTGGAGGGATCACCAGTCTGAGCCAGAGCGACTTCGTCTCCCAGGACCGTCAGCCGCCTCGATAAGGGGGCTATGACGGGATACGCCAGGTTCATGAACAGGTGCCCCCATCCGGCGAGCATCACGTTGAGAAGACCGGGGGACTGCCCCTTGGCCCTGCGCTGAAGGTACTCCCTGGACATCAGGTTGAAGACAGTCAGGAACCCCGACACCGTGGTCAGGACGGAGGAGACCCAGCCCCGGGAGCGGCACATGAGGTGGACCGCCACGCATCTGACCTCGCTGTGAGTCAGCTCTATGAGGAGGCCCCTCGTGAAGAGGAGCACAGGCCGACCGGTCAGCGACGAGTACACCAGGGCGTTGGGGGCCATGTGGTCGATGACGCCGATCCTGGGGAACCGCATATCCAGCTTCCGGGCCTCCCCCTCCACGAGGGCCCAGAGGAGGTGGTCCTCCCCCTCAGCAATCCACCGGGGATCAGCCATCGAGGAAATTAGGTAGGGTCCCAGAAGCGATTCCGCGAGTATGATAAAGGACGTGGTCAATGCCCCGTAGCCCAGTACAAGGAGCAGGCTGAGGCTCTGGGATCCGAGGATCCAGACGATGAACGTGAGCGGGATGAAGTGGATAGTGAAGTGGACTCCGAGGACGATGAGCCCTCTCTCCTCCAGATCCCGCATTTTAGCCGGAGAAGAATAGGGGGGTACACTAATTATCTGTTGCGAACCATGCTGCAAGAGGTTGTACGCTTCATCCGCACGCAGTAGTTCAGAGGAACCCATATATCGTCGCATGAGAATCCCAGTGTGGCCGATGATGTGAAGGCATTAGGGTGATCAATGACCGATCAGAGTTAATCTGAGGCCAACCTTTTACCAATATCGAGCACCACGCCTCACGTGATTAGACGGGAGAGATGTGGTCTAATTATCCGCAGAGTTTTTAATGGAGAGTCCAATCTGCATGAGGCGATGAGAAGGAAGCTCCACGGGGAGGAGGACCAGAATGTCAGCTGACGACGATAGGCTCGCAGAGCTCGAGAGAACACTGGACGGGCTCTTCAGGAAGAGGGGCAGCCTACGGGAGCATGCGGACAAGTTCAAGGGCCAGCGTGACGCCCTCAACGAGGAGGTCAGGTCGCTCCGGGAGAAGGCCACCTCGGAGAGAGACCTGAGGGACGAGCTCAACCAGAAGGTGGCCGAGATCAAGGCCACGATAGATGGGCTGAGGGAGAAGCTCGACGACAAGAGGGGGGAGCTCAACCAGCTCGACGGGAGGCGGGTGGAGAGGAGATCCGGGCTGCCCCCGCGGTGGAGGGTGGAGCAGGACCTGCAGCAGGTCGAGTGGGAGATGTCGACGACGCCCACCATGGAGATCAGGGACAAAGAGGAGGAGCTCATGGAGCGGGCCAGCAGCCTCAGGGCCCTCCTGGAGGAACACAAAAAGCTTGAGGTCCAGGATGATGTCAGGCTGGACTCCCTCGCGGGCTCCCGGGCAATAGGATTGGAGATGCGTAAGGGTAGGGACGAGATACAGGCAATCCGTGACGTGAGCCAAGGCCACCACGAGAGGATGCTCGCGCTATACAGGAAGGTCGACGAGGAGAGGGGGCGCGCCGATGAGTTCCACGCCAGGTTCGTGGAGCGACTAGAGGAGAGCAGGAAGGTCAACGCTGAGATAGACGTGGTCCTGCCCGAGGTACGGGAGCTCAGGAAGAAGCTCAAGGTGGCGGGCCAGAGGATCAGCGCCTGGAGATCCCAGAGCCTAAGGGCGAAGAGGGAGGAGCTCCTAGCGGAGGCGAAGCGCAAGCTGGAGGCAGGTGAGAAGCTCTCCCTCGACGAGATGAAGCTCATCTACGGCGAGGACTAGCCATCAGCCTGATCCTTCTGCTTCTTCAGCTCCTCAATGTACCTGTCGATATCGACATCGGGGATGGTGTCCTCCGGGAGGGCAGGCCCCTCCTCAGCCCGCAGCCGGTCCAAGTAACTGGCCAGGTCCTTAAGGCCCACACCTGCGAGGCTGAGGCCGAGCACGATGGCCGTGAGGATCAAGGGGCCTATGAGGATGAAGACAAAAACCCACTCCCAGAGTTGCATCCAGGCCCTCCAATTGGAATTGTCTAATCGTTTTTCGGGCATCTATAAAATGGTTGTGCGGGGTCGATAGTGCTTTAACGTTCATGTGAAGAATCTGAGATGAGTGGATTATCATGCCTAAGCTTAGGATCAGCTGGAAGGAGTACGGGAGGAGGCTGGTCCAGTATGATGCCATGCTCGTCACGAGCGGGGTCCACATCTTCTACCTCAGCCACTTCTACCACATGACCACGGAGCGTCCCGCCGCCCTCGTGGTGCCCGCCGAGGGGGAGATGGCCTTCGTGGGGCCCCTCCTCGAGGGAGACCACCTGAAGCACCAGACCCCCCTAATAAAGGACGTACACACCTACCTGGACTACCCGGGGGAGACCCACCCCATCGACCTCTTCGCCAAGTGGCTCACGGAGATGGGCCTCGGGAAGGCGAAGATAGTGGCCGACAACCCCGCCGGGGCAACCGGGGCCATGGGCTACCAGGGGCCGCCCCTGAGCGAGAAGATGCCGGATGCCACGTTCGAGAAGCTGGGGAGGTACTTCTGGGACGTGAGGCTGAAGAAGACCGAGGAGGAGATCGCCCTCATCAGGGAGAGCGGGAAGTGGGGCAACCTCGCCCACATGTTCCTCCAGGAGTACACGGCGCCGGGCCTCTGGGACGCCGAGGTCGCGTTGATGGCCAGCGCCGAGGCCACGGGTATCATGAAGAAGACCCTGGGCCCCGAGTACGCGCCCACCAAGGGGAGCAGGGCCTGCTCGGCGGGGTTCAGGGGTCAGGTCGGCTGGAAGTCGGCGATGCCCCACTGCGTCAGCATCGACAGGGTCATCAAGGACGGGGACGTCCTCGTGACGGGCGCTGGGGCGGACGTCGGGGGCTACGGGAGCGAGTTGGAGAGGACCATGATCGTGGGGGAGCCCACGGAGAAGCAGGCGAAGATGTTCGACGCGATGGTGAGGGCTCAGGACGCCTCCATCGAGGCCCTGAGGCCCGGGAACACCTGCGCCGACGTCGACAAGGCCTCCCGGAAGGTCTTCATGGACGCGGGCTACGGGTCCCTGATGAAGCACCACACGGGCCACGGCATCGGGCTGCAGGGGCACGAGCCGCCCTACCTTGACATGGGCAACCCCGAGGTCCTGGAGGTCGGGATGGTCGTGAGCTTAGAGCCGGGGATCTACGAGCTCGGCTACGCCGGGTTCAGGCACTCCGACACCGCGGTCATCACCGAGGACGGCTATGAGCTGATAACCTACTATCCCAAGGACCTAGAGTCCATGACGATCCTCTAACACCCTTTTTCCCTATTTTTCGAGCCCCTTGGACCTACCTGACAGAATCCTCGCAAGTTTGTACAGGTCTACTTGTTCTGATTTCGGGTTGAATCCTCCCAGCTTGAAGGATCGCTGTATAACAGACCCCGTGAGGAGTGCGTTAAGGATGGTGCCTATACCCACCGGTCCACCCAGGAAGAAGCCTATCACCAGCACCGTGACCTCGATGGCCATCCGGACCTGGGAGACGGGCCTGTCGAGCTTGGTGACGAGGCCTACCATGAGCCCGTCCCTGGGGCCCGCTCCGAGCTGGGCCCTGAGGTAGAGGAGGGACGCGATCCCTATCACCCCGATGCCTAAGAGGAGCATCGCCATCTGGGGGACTAGCTCGGTAGGTTGGGGGAGGAGGTTCCATGCCATCACGAGGTCGATGAACAGCCCTACCAGGTACATGTTGGCGACTGTGCCGAGGCCCGGGGGGAACCCGAGGGCCCAGCCCAGCACCAGGACGGCGAGGCCGACGACCTGTGAGACCTGTCCGAATGTGAGGGGCAGCATCTTGGCGAGGCCAAACTGGAAGACCCCCCAGGGGCTCATCCCCAGGTTTGAGTAGAGGCTCATGACCACCCCCACGGAGAATAGGAAGAGGCCCAGGATGAGGGTGGGGAGTCTCATGAGGAGGTCGGACCAGCCCTTGACTACGCCATCGACCAGCTCACGCGTCCTCCAAGTAGAATTATTTCACCGACCTCTCTCCTATCATCACCACCTTAAGCTATATAACAAGTGCAGGGGAACCTGATACCGAAGTTGCCCAAGAGGATAGCCAAGCGGGTCAAGGCCAGGAACCTCTGGATCCGAGACCTGACGTCCACGGACCCCAACATGGGTGCGAATCTGGACTTCACATCGGACTACCTCAGGATGCAGGCTCCCAGCGGTTCCCTCTGCGCCATCTGCAAGGGCTCCAAGATGCTCTGTGGGAAGACCAGCTGCCCCGTAATCGCCCGCGCGAGCTCCCACTACAAGATCTGGAGGAGCATCAAGGGCCTCACCGTCGACGGATCATCGCCCCCAAGCGTATTCGTCGGGCGATTCGGCTACCCCTATGTCAACGTCGGCCCGCTGGCACCCAACTACTACGGTGACACGTCGATCCTCGACGCCCCCGAGCGGTGGCTGGGAAAGTCCATAGACGAGATCATCGATTACAGAGCTCAGCTAGTAAGGGGCATGTACAGGGTGAACGTCCGGAAGCCGGAGAAGGCGGGACGCATCCTCGATAGGACCAGGGAACTCTCCCTAGCTGAGCACTACGTAGAAACAGAGATGAAGCTCCACAAGCCTCCCAGGAGAAGCTTCAGGGTCGACGCCGACGTGCAGCCCATCGGGCCCAACGCCCCCCTGGACAAGATCGAGATCGGCTACATCCGCTGGAACCGGGACATGGAGAAGGCCCACTACGACACAGACCTCAAGGCCGCCCCCGCGACCATCAGCCTCCACGAGGAGGGGGTCCCGGTCACCCAGATCCAGAAGGCATTCAGCATGGGAAGCTTCGGTATCAGGTTCCCCTGCACTTGTTATATAGCTTAAGGTGGTGATGATAGGAGAGAGGTCGGTGAAATAATTCTACTT
>JABUBP010000065.1_pt1 | contig 20088 bp, 20 predicted proteins | sample 7240331 | NCBI WGS metagenome assembly JABUBP01 (sample SAMN07256347, study PRJNA390944) | subsurface metagenome | isolation source: Methane hydrate marine sediment | place: Pacific Ocean: Eastern North Pacific, ODP site 1244 | collected 2002 | reverse complement strand
AGCCGGAGAGATCCTGGCGAACGCGGTCATCGAGCTGATGAGGAAAACCGGAATGCCCAATGGGTTGTCCGCCGTGGGGTATTCGGAAAAAGATGTGGATAAGCTGGTTGAAGGAACTCTGCCCCAGCACAGGGTGACCAAGCTCTGTCCCCGGCCGTTTACTCCCGAGGATCTGCGCGAGCTGTTTCTTAACTTTCTCACTCTCTGGTAGAATGAACATGGATAGAAAAACCGTTGAGCAGCTGATTCACCCCATCGATCCCGACTACGTCGAGTACCTGCGGGATGAATCCCGTCTGATCGGGGAAGCGGAATCGATCTCCTTTCCCACAAACGAAGAACAGGTACGGGAGATCGTGAGGCTCCTGGCCGACGGGGAGATCCCGGTGACCATTCAAGCGGGACGTACGGGGATTTCCGGCGGAGCCGTGCCCAAGGGCGGACATGTGCTCAACCTAAGCCGCATGGACAAATTCCTCGGGATACGCCACGATCCTGAAGGCTTCCGTTTCCTCCTGCGCCTGCAGCCGGGAGTGCTGCTCTCCCAGCTCAAAGAGACGGCAGCCAAGAAGGAGTTTGCAACCGACAGCTGGAGCCGGGATTCGCTGCAGGCTTTAGAGGCGTTTCAGCGGGCAGGCTCTTACTTCTTCCCCATAGACCCGACAGAACCCTCCGCGGCAATCGGGGGTATGACCGCCAGCAACGCATCCGGAGCCCGATCTTTTTCCTACGGAGCCACCCGCCGCTACATCGAATCCCTGCGACTCGTTTTGGAAAACGGCTCTGCACTGCAGCTCCGGCGGGGCCTCCAGCGGGCATCCGGGCTCCACTTCCAGCTCGAAACCGAGGGGGGGCGTCGATTAACAGGCACCCTTCCTTCCTACCAAATGCCCGCCACCAAGAACACCGCCGGCCTGTACGCCTGCCCGGACATGGATCTGATCGATCTGGTCATCGGCTGCGACGGAACCCTCGGAATCATAACCGAGATCGAAGTGGTGTTGATCCCTGTTCCCCCGGCCATCAGCGGGGTTATGGTCTTTTTCCCCGATTCGGACCGTGCGATTGAGTTTGTGAAACGAATCCGTGGAGACGCGGCGGGAAGCGAAAGTGCGGGCTCCGGGAAGATACGACCGGCGGCTATCGAGTTCTTCGACGGCAATTCTTTGGAGTTGCTGCGGGAGCAGAAACAGAACAACCCCGCCTTCTCGGAGATCCCGGAGGTGCCCGGGGAAAAGACCGCCGCGGTGTACGTGGAGTATCACGGAAACGACAAGGATGCGGTGGATGAACAGATCTTCACCTTGGCGGAGATTCTGACGGAATGCGGGGGTGACGAGGAGGTTACCTGGCTGGCGGAGCAGGCCAGGGATCTGGAGCGGATGAAAGAGTTTCGCCATGCCCTGCCGGAAGCGATCAATCTGCTGATCGACGAACGGCGCAAGAGCGAACCGGGGTTGACCAAGCTTGGTACGGACATGGCTGTTCCCGACGATGCTCTGGAGAGGGTCTTCAACCTGTACCGCGGTGACCTGGCCGACTCGAATCTGGATTACGTGATGTTCGGGCATATCGGCAACAACCACATCCACGTGAATATCCTGCCCCGGAGCGCCGAGGAGTACAAAAGAGGCAGGCAGCTGTACGAAGACTGGGCTGTGGAAGTCGTGGCCATGGGTGGATCTGTTTCCGCCGAGCACGGGATCGGAAAGCTCAAGACCGAGCTCCTCCGCCGGATGTACGGAAACGGCGGGGTAGAGGAGATGCGGCGGGTGATCGAAGTCTTCAATCCTGATGGTCGTCTGAACCGGGGAAATGTTGTAGGGTTGGAGTAGACGTAGTCTGACGGGGGGTGTACTTCCGAAGGAGGCAGAGATATGGCAAAAATCATAGTTATCACCGGCGCCAGCACGGGTATCGGCGCGGAAACGGCCCGGCTGCTGGCGGCGGGAAACAGGATCTTCATCCACTACAACGCTTCTCGAGAAGCGGCGGAACAGACCGCTTCCGAAGTGCAGGAACGGGGAGGCACGGCTCACCTGGTCCAGGCTGACCTGGCCGGCGAGGCCGGCTGCGATGCCTTGTATTCCGAAGTATCTGTGATGACCAACCGGATCGATGTTTTAGTGAACAATGCCGGCGGGCTCGTGCAGCGCCAGGGGATCCGGGAGCTGGAGTGGAGCCTGATGGAGCGGGTGTTTGCTTTGAATACGTTCTCAACCATGCTCTTATCCTCCCTCTTCGTTCCCCTGCTGGAGAAAGGAACGGATCCCTGCATCGTGAACACCACCTCGATCGCCGCCCGGCACGGAGCACCCACCGCCACCCTCTACGGGGCGGCCAAGGGTGCTATTGACAGTTTCACCCGTGGAATGGCGGCGGAACTGGCACCGGCGATTCGTGTGAACGCCGTAGCCCCCGGAGTGATCGACACGCCCTTTCACGAACGCTATTCCACCCCGGAGCGGATGAAAAAATTCCTAGAAAATACACCGTTGAAACGCAACGGCCGGCCGGCGGACGTGGCAAGGGCGATCCGGTTCTTGATCGAAAACAACTTCATCACCGGTGAAACGATCGACGTGAACGGCGGACTGTTTATGCGCTGATTTGGAGAGAAAATGAAAATTATTGTACTCGGTGCTACGGGACATGTGGGAAGCTTTTTGGTTCCCCGCCTGGTGGAGCTCGGGCATGAGGTCGCGGCCCTCAGCAGAGGCCGCAGGGAGCCTTATCAACCCCACGCGGCCTGGAAGCAGGTGCGTCGGGAAATCCTGGATCGGGAAGCCCTGGAAGCTGACGGGAGTTTCGCAGACAAAATCCTGGCCCTGTCCCCGGAGATCGTAATCGATATGATCTGCTTCACCCGGGATAGCGCCCGGCATCTTGTCGAAACCTTGAAAGGTGTGGTTCAGCACTACCTCTGCGTCGGGACGATCTGGGTCCATGGGTATAGCGAGATCGTTCCGACCACGGAAGACCGGCCCCGCAAGCCCTTCGGGGAGTACGGGATCCAGAAGGAGGCGATGGAGAGCTACCTTCTCGAGGAAGCCCGGCTTCACGGTTTTCCGGCCACGGTGCTGCACCCCGGGCATATCGTGGGACGGGGCTGGCCGCCTCTGAATCCGGCGGGCAACTTCAACACTCACGTCTTCGAGATCCTGGCACGGGGGGAAGAGCTCGCCCTTCCCAACCTGGGACTGGAAACCGTACACCACGTACACGCGGATGATGTGGCTCAAGGATTTGTCAAGGCGATCCAGAACTGGGGAACCTCCGTGGGGGAGAGCTTTCACCTGGTTTCCCCTGCAGCCGTTACCCTGCGGGGCTACGCCGAACACGTATCGTCCTGGTTCGCCAGGAAGCCGAACCTACACTTCCTTCCCTGGGAACAGTGGAAGGAATCGGTGTCCGAGGAGGATGCCTGGTTTACATGGGACCATATCGCCCACAGCCCCAACTGCAGTATAGGAAAAGCCAGGCGGCTTCTGGGCTACGAACCCCGCTACAGCTCGCTGCAAGCTGTCTATGAGTCCTTACGGTGGCTGATCGAACATAAAGTGATATCTCTCTGATTAGACTGCGTTTTCATCCCCGGAACACATTCATGCGCCTGCGATTCAGCTTGCCGGCACGACTCAAAGACTCGGGCGAACCAACCGTTCCGCTGCTCCGAGCAGCTTGAGCGAGGCCTCCGGTGCGAACATTGTAGACACCGTCTCGTACAGTTGGGCTGCCAGAGGTTCATCGTAGTTGTTCGTGTGGGGAAGATAACCTATCCATCCGTCGAACAGACCGGAGACCAAGGCGATGTGATCCGGAAAACGCTTCTGCCAGTCGAAGGCGACATCCAGAAGCACTTCCATCGGAACTCCTAGAAGCTTGACGGCTCCGAAATCCAGAATGCATATGGGACATCGAACCTCCCCCTTTTGCGAGTCGATCATGTCACCACCCTTCTTGTAGACACTTAGGAAGGAAACAAAGGTGAACTGCTCGGCCACCCACCTCCGGGTTTCAGCATCCCCGAGATTTTTCTTACGAGCCCGCTGCTTGATCAGTGCATTGACGGTCCAACTCTCCGGGACCTCCTCCTTAGAAATTTCCAGAAACGAGGCGAATTTCTCCTTCCACTGCTCCAGTTTGTTCTGCACCTGATCCGGGGATAGCCCGCCGTAGCGCAGGGGCAGTGACAGGACCTGATTCTCAACGGCAAGGTCCGTCAGAGTTGCCCTGGTCTCAGAGACTCTGGCGCTTCGAAGCGAATTCGTCATCCCTTCAGCCAAATCCTGCAAAACTTCGAAGGATGAGCCCACGGCCTGATCGGGATCCGCCATATCCAGCGCACCCCTGCTCAAGGGATCCACGTTTCCTTCGGCTCCCTGAAGATACATTAGCGGACAGCCAAGGTCCTTCTGCAGCCGCTCCCGTACCGGACCGAGCCAGTCGGCGCTTATCTGATAGTTGTCTACACCGAGTACAGTCAGATGACAGGAGTAGTGAAACAGGAATCCTCGTTCACCGCCGGATTCGTCAATCAGCGACAGGATCACCACCCTGGGATCGATCGGAGAGCTGATATCCCGCCGGTTCACGCCCAAATCACTCCGCCCGGTACGTACCTCGATCCGGCCGGGAAACGCCTGATCGCGGGCGGCCTGGACCGCCTTGGCGCAGGCTTCGACGAGCAGGTCGTAGTATCGCCTTGCCCAGGGCTCTTCATTCGTGCTGATAAACTGTGTATCGGGTCCGGAATGAGTATGGGTTGTCGAAAGCCGTATCCGATCCGGGTGAAGTCCGGTCCTGCTCGATATCTCCTGAGCCAACTGACGAGCGGAGGCAACGCTCAGCAAACATAGATCAAGGACGATCCACACCAGCGGTTCTTGCCCTGTGGGTTCGAGCCACCAGGTGTAGGCAAACAGTGGATCGTGCATTCCTTCGGAGTTGTGTGTACGGTCACCATAGCCCATGAGGGGCACACTCTCTTTGGGAGTGATGTCCTCATAGGCGATTGCGGTTTTCAACATTCCTTCCTCCTCTACAACTAAAAAACACTTCCATCGTTTAAAACAGATCCATATAATACAGACAAACTTCAAACCCATCCACACCTTGAGGAGGCAGCACTCGATGAACATTTTAGCCTTTGGCTCCCATCCCGACGATGTAGAGTTCTTGTGCGGCGGTACCCTGCTGAAGTATAGGAAACAGGGGCACAAGATCTTCATCGCCCTTACCACCAGCGGGAACATCGGCTCCAACCTTATCGAGGGGCGGGAGGAGATCGCCCATACCCGCGAAACGGAACAGCTGGAAGCGGCCCGCTACTACGAGGCCGAAGTTCGATTCTTGAGATACGACGACGAAGGCTTGGTGGACAGCCAGAAGGTACGCCGTCAGGTGATCAACGCCATCCGCTGGGCCGACCCGGAGGTCATATTCACCAACTTTCCCGGAGACCGCAGCACCGATCACAACATGACCGGCACGATCGTGGGCAGGGTGATGCTCTCCCTGCCCGGGAAGAACGTTCCCGCCGACGAGCCGCCGATCGAGAAGGCACCCTCGCTGTTCTACTGGGACACCGCCGCGGGGATTCATTTCGAACCTGAAGTATACATTGATATCACCGACACCTACGAAGAGAAGATCAAAGCCCTCGAATGCCATAAGAGCCAGAACGCCTGGATGGACACCTTTCAGATCCACGGTTTCGTGGAACACTGCCGGATTCTGGCGGAGTTTCGGGGACTGCAGGCGGGCTGCCGGTATGCCGAAGGGTTTCGGGCCTACAGGATTCACGGATACATGCCGGACTTCAAGCTGCTGCCCTAGATCTCAGGACTGTACGGGAGGCAGAATAGGATGCGCAAAGCCTGAACTTCTGCGAGCTGGAGGCCCACGCTCCGGCGGTACAACTGGATCCCGGGGCGGAGCAAATGTCAGGAGTCGAGGTTCTGCTGTTCAAGGACGAAATCGAGAGGATATCCTCCCTTGCCCGGCACTTGGTGAGCCCGGAATTCGATGCGAGCAGGTTTTTCACCGACTGAGGGTCGGGAGGGATCCCTACCCTTTCAACCCCGTCATGGTGATTCCCTGTACGAAGTACTTGGACAGGAAGAGGTACAGGATCACCAGGGGCAGGCAGGCGATCACTCCCGCTGCCAACTGTTCCGGATAGGGAGTGTTGTACCCTCCCTTGAACAGGGCGATCCCCTGAGCCAGCACGACCATCTCCGGGGTGGAGATCAGAATCAAGGGCCAAATGAGCAGGTTCCAGACCCACTGGGCATGGAAGACCACCAGAGCCAGAAGAGCGGTGTTGGCCATGGGCAAACCGATGCGGCCGAAAATGGCGTACTCGTTGGCACCATCGATGCGGGCACTCTCGATGAAATCATCCGGGATGGAGTAGAAAAATTGACGCATCATGAACACTCCGAAGGCGGTGAGGCTCTCCGGGATAATCAAGCCCGCATAGGAATTCTGCAACCCCATCTGGCGTACCAGGATGAACAGCGGAACGACGATCGCCTGAAAGGGGATCATGATCGTGGCCAACACAACGGTGAACAGGAGCCCATTACCCTTGAACCTGTACTTGGCGAAACCATAGCCCGAGGTGGCGGAGAAGAACAGACAGAGCAGTACCGCTAAGATCGTGACGATGAAACTGTTTAGGATGTAACGAGGGAAGTTGAAGTCCGGATAGGCGGTGAATACTCTGATATAACTCGTCCAGTTCCACTCCGGCGGAAAGAAACGGAGAGGAATAGCGAGGATATCTCTGTTGAGCTTAAAAGAAGAGAGAACCATCCAAAAGAAAGGAAAGACAAATACAATCCCGATAAATCCAACAACGACATAGAGAATCGTTCTCTGAGCGGTCTTGGTGATTCTCATAGATCTCACTAGGCTCCGATAGCGCCGGATTTGAACAGGCGCAACTGAATCAGGGAGAAGACCAGGAGGGTCAGGAAAAACAGAACAGAAATCCCCGACGCATAGCCGAATTTGCCCAGCCTGAAAGCTTCACGGAAAATGAGCAGGGAGAGTACCTCGGTGGAACGGCTGGGCCCCCCCTGGGTGATCACGTACTGTATCGAAAACTGGCCAAAGGTGAAAATGATACAGGAAACCATGGCCAGGGCAATGGTGTTGCGCAAAGTCGGGATGGTGATGTAGAACAACTGGGCCCAGAAACCGGCCCCGTCGATGCGCGCCGCCTCGAAATAGCTCACCGGCACATTCAGCAGCCCGGCGATGTAGATCACCATGTAATAGCCCACCGATTTCCAGACGTAGACGATGATCACGGCGTACGGCGCGACTCGGGTATCGGTGAGCCAGGCGGGTGAAACGCCGATAATCTTTCTAAGCAGAATGGGGAGGATGCCTGTTCCTTGATACATAAACTCCCATACCACCCCTACGGCTACGATCGACAGTACCACCGGCAGGAAGATGAGGGACTGCCAGAAATTCTTGTAGCGGAGCAGCCGGCTCCCGAGCATGAGGGCAAAAATAAACGCCAGGATATTGATGGCCGCCACGCTGACGGCACTGAAGTGGATCGTACGCAGGAAGGAGTTCAGCACCCGCGGATCGCCGGCCATTTTAATGATGTTCTTGAATCCGACAAACTCCTTGGGAGCGAGCAGGTTCCATTCGAAAAGCGATAATCGGAAAGCGCTGATAATAGGATAGATCAGAAAGATGGAGAAAAAAATCAGCGTCGGTAGGATGAAGACATAACCGTGCCTCTGCATACGGGTCACGGAGTAGCTGGCTTTACGCATGGAACCTGGCCTCTTGAAAAATTAATGTCCCCGATCACAGGACCGGGGACATTCCTAGATGAATGCCTACTCGTATACCGAGCGGATGTCTCTCTGCAGCGTGGCCACCGAATCCGCGACGCTGCCTCCCCCATAGATGACACTGGAGATGGCGGCCCAGACGGCGTCTTCGACCTGGCTGCCCTTGGTGGAAGACAACCACACCGCTGTTTTGGCCAGCTCGCCCTTGAACACCTCATCGTAGTAGGGGATAGAGGCCTTGGCCAGTTCCGGGTCCAGAGCCTGAGAACCGTCCGAGTACTTGGCACGGGGCTGGTGATAGCCCAATTTGATGAACTCGTTGGTCTGGCTGGCCATGGTGTCCAGCCACTCAAAGGTCAGAACCGGATCTTTGGCCAGGCGGGATACGTAGAGACAGTACCCGTAACCGACGCCGCCTATATCCTTACCGTCGGGATAACGAGGATAGGCGAAGGGTTCGATGTTTTCCCGCGGCATTTTCCAATTGTCTGCCACTCCCCAGTACCAGGTACCTCCGGTGAGGAACATGCCCGTTTTGCCGGTGCCGAAACCGCCACGGTCGTCTTCAGCCAGACTGGGATCCCAAATCTTATCTTTGACCACGAAATCGGTGTAGGTCGTCAAGGCCCGGGCCAGTTCCTGAGGCTTATCCATACTGGCCACGATTCCCTTTTCTGAGCCCCAATCCAAACCGCGCTGCTCCATCATGTTCAGCAGAACCAGATAACTGAAGATTCCGGCTTTGGAGTTGGCCATGAAACCGTTGCGCACTCGTGAGCCGCCCTCTTCCTTGACCAGCTTTTTACCGACGGCAACGAACTCGTCCCAGGTCTTGGGTTTGTCCGTTTTCGGGTTGAGACCGGCTTCCTTCATGAACTCTACGTTTATCCAGGCTACATAGTTGGACAGCTCAAAGGGAATACCATAGTACACGCCGTCCCACACACCGCCACAGGTGTTGATGGCCCCGGGGGTCCACATGTCCACGACCTGCTGCACCGAGCTCTTCCCGAAACCTTTCGGCTCGATGGGCACCATCTGCCCGGCCTGGAGAAACTCGGCCGATTCTCCGTTGCTCAGAGCAAAGGAGTCGATCTCGCCATCGGCTGCCAGAGCTACGCGAATCTTGTCGCGCCGATCAGCGTCCGGAAGAAGCAGGATTTTAACTTCCACCTCCGGATGTTTAGCCTGGAACAACTCCACAGCATGATTGTTGATCGGGTCGTAGGATGTCTCGGTCCAGTGAAAGTGGACAATCCTCGTCACCTCCGTAGCCTTCTGGCCGCCTGCCCATACCACTGATGCCAGCAATCCCAGCATCAGTACCAATAGCAATACTTTTCGCATAATGCGCCTCCTTATATAACCGGAAACGAATCCGGTCTTTATTTAACAGCCAATCACGGGCTGTGTCGCCATTGTTATAAAAAGAAGTGAAACAATCAACTATCCCACTCCCTTCTGTTTCAACGCATCTTCTGCAATCCGAACAAAAACCTGTACGGTATCCTCGAATATTTTTTTACCTTTGTCCGCCGTACTATCGCGTGGATCGGTCTGCACCACCCGTCCCGGACTCGGATTTTCACTGAAACCGGCACCATCGACGATCGAGAAATCCGGATAACGGATCGGAACATTGTGGTCGGGCAGCTGGGAAAGATCGACCATGGAATCGGAACCGTACACGGCTTCCTGATAGTACATCATCATAGAAGTCTCGAAAAGGTCCGCGTGTCCTGCCATGTTCTTCTCAGTCACATCCAAGGTTGCGGCCAGTCGCCACACAATTAAAGCATCCGTCGTGTGGGAGTAGTGCTTGGCCAGCCGGTCCAGGGTTTCCAGCTGATTCCAAGCGCCGTGGCCATTCACCAGCACGATCACCTTGTACCCTCCCTCGATCAACATCTCCACGACGCCGGCCACCACCAGGGCGAACAGATGCTCCTGGTAGTAGTGGCTCTTCCAGATCGCCGTGGGGAAATCCATGCCAACGACCCAGTCGCTGCGCTTGAAACCCAGGCTCTCCAGCATCCAATCCGGGCGTTCCCGCTCGGTGCCCCAGTACAGGGTGGGATGGACCACTCCTTTTCCCAGTTTTCTGCAGGCCTCCAGGGCGCATTTGGTGGCGTTGATCGCATCCATACCCACCGGAAGATGAGGACCGTGATACTCCAAAGGCCCGATCGGTACGAATACCAGGGGACAGCGCTCCCGCTCCTCGTTCAGCTGGCCGGGGCGCAGGCACTCGATGCGTATCTCCCGCTCCTGAGAACTCATACCTCTACCTCCTCCCTCGATCCGCATTTCTCAATCTTTGACTTCGACCCAGCTGCGTTTCTCATGACTCGCCAGAATCGCCTCGAGGATCTTCATCTCCTCGAAACCGGTCTGGAAGGTCGGCCGCAGCTCGCGCCCTTTGCCGCCTTTGTCCACCGCCTCGTAGTAGTCTTTGAACAGGTTCATCACCGCATCGTGGTAGCCCAGAGGATGCCCGGCGGGAAGGCTGGCATAGGCAGCGGTGCTGGGATCCTGCAGGGTCGGGTTCTCGATCAGGATCTCATTGGCCTTCTCGCGGTGGCCGATCCACATCACCGTGGCCTCCTTGTGGTTCCAGGCGTAGGAGCACTCGGATCCGTAGATCTGGAACTCCGTGTCGGATTTGCGGCCGGCACAGACCTGGCTGGTGGTGAAAGACCCGGGAGCGCCGCCTGACAGCCGGAACAGAATGGAGGAGTAGTCCTCCAGCTCCACCTCAACCTCCTCGGACTCCACCTCCTCCACCTTCTCGAAAGCCAGAACCTGACGGGTCGGGCGCTTGCGGACCGGGATCAGGGTGGCCAGGTCGCCGATGACCTCCCGCACCTTCAGCCCGGTAACGAACTGGATCAGATCGAACCAGTGGCTGCCCAGATCGGCGGTGATGTTGGACTCCCCGCTCTCCGAGCGCAGCAGCCGCCAGGTCCAGTCGATCTCGCGGGAAAGCCAATCCTGGAAGTAGCTTCCCGAGACCATGCGGACCGCCCCGGCGTCTCCCCGCCGCACCTGCACGGCCATCTCCTGCACGACCGGATAGTAACGGTAACAGAAATCGATCCCCGTGACCGCCCGCTTCTTCTCCGCCAGTTCGACCAGCTCCTCCGCCTCCTTGAGATCCATGGCCAGGGGTTTTTCCGAGAGAACCTGTTTGCCCGCCTCCATCGCCTCTTTGGTGATCTGGTAGTGATACTTGTTCGGCGTGCAGTTGTGGATGACATCGATCTCCGGATCCTTGATTACCTCCCGGTGATCGGTTCCTGAGTTGGGCACGTTATAGGCGGCGGCGGCTTTCTTGGCCAGCTCTCCGTTCACGTCGATAACGGTTTTCACCCTCACACCGCCCAGCCGTGCCAGTGCCCCCAAATGAATCGGTCCGATATAACCGGCGCCAATTAATCCTACCGTGATCACGGGTCCGTCCTCCTAGAGTATGCTTTCTACTGTCGTACGGAAAAGTTCAGCCTGGCGATCCACTTCCCCGTCCGTCGAGTTAAGGTTGATCCCGAAAGCCGACCCAAGGCCGGCGTCGACCACGCCGACGGAGATGTTGATCGCCCGCTCAAGCAGCCGATCGGTTTGGGGCAGCATGCCCTTGCGGTACTCCGCCTTGCCCTTGTAGTGCTGATTTTCAAGCGGATTGTTCTTCGGATTGAGGGTTCGCATGTTGAGGATATTTTCCATGTTGTTGTACACATGCCATCCGGAATGGATCACCGTCGTGGTGTCGAGCTTTTCCGCCACCGCGTCGGCGCTTTTCTTATCCGGGAGGAAAACCGTCAGGATCGTGCCGCATTCGCCATCCGGATCGTTGAGGCGGCGGAACTCCAGGCCCCCGATACTCTGGATCTGCTTCTTAAACCGGGCCTTGAGTGTGCGCAAGCGCTGGAGGATCTTTTCCAGCTTGCGGAACTGGGCGAGGAGAACCGCAGCGTTGAGCTCGGTCATGCGGAAGTTCTGGCCGATGACGGCGCGGTTGCCCACTTCCACGCCCATGCGCAGGGGGAAGTGCCCCTGGTCATGAAAGGCGAAAGCCTGTTTGTAGAGCTGCTCATCGTCGGTTACCACCATGCCGCCGTCTCCGGCGTTGATGGTCTTGAAGATGTTGAAAGAGTATGTGCCCAATAACCCGATCGTACCCAGCCTCTTGCCTTTATAGGATCCGCCGAAGGCCTGGGCGGTGTCTTCGATCAGAAGCAGGTCGTGTTTGTCCGCAATCGCTTTAAGAGCATCCAGATCTGCCGGGTTGCCGATCATATGCACCGGTAGGATCGCCTTGGTGTACGGGGTGATCCTGCTCTCCACGTCCTTGGGATCCAGGGTCAGGCTCTGATCGACCTCGGCCAAGACCGGAACGGCATTACAGAAGACCACGGAGGAAAGGGAGGCGATAAAGGTATAGCCGGGGACGATCACCTCGTCTCCGGGTCCGATACCGGCGGCCGCCATGGCCACGATCAGGGCGGCGGTTCCCGATGACAAGGCCAGAGCATATTTTACCCCAAACCCCCCGCTGACTTCCTCCTCCAAGGTTTTTACCCTGTGCTTGAAGCTGGAGTCTTTCTCATCCCCGTAGCGGAACAAATAACGGGACCGTATCAGGTCGAGCAGCTCTTGCTCCTCCTCCTCCCCAATCCAATAGTATCCGGGACCTGGCATTTTCTTCCTCCAAAATGGAAAAATCCTGACTGTGAATGCGAAAATTGTAGCCTAATCCCTTCCGGCAGTCAAGGAATCGCATTGACTCATCAAAAATCGATACAAAAAAAATCAATGCCTCACGTAAAAATCTACCCGAAATAATAGTCAATTTTCCTCCGAATCGGGCATGCTACCGTCAAGGAGGATCAAAGAATGGGGCTTACGATGCGTGAGAGAAAAGCAGTCATCAGGCAGACAGCAGCCAGGTATCGAAGATCGAGCAAGAAGCAGAAGGGCAAGATTCTCGACGAGTTTGTCGAGATCACCGGATACAACCGTAAATATGCCGGGTGGATTCTACGCAATTGGGGCAAGAAACGATACTTCCATCTGGATGGCCAACTGATCGAAGGGGTGATCGGTACCCCTCGTAAGAAGAAGCGGAAGGCAAGGCAGCGAACGTATGGTCCGGAAGTGATAAAGGCGCTAAAAAAGATCTGGTATGTATTTGACTGCCCCTGTGGGAAGCGCTTGGTGCCGATTCTACGTTCGATGCTGCCGGTTCTGGAGAAGTTTGGAGAGATTCCCCGGGACGCGGCCCTGGGAGAGAAGCTATGCAGCATCAGTGCTGCCACGGTGGATCGGCTTCTACAGGCCGAGAAGCGCCGACTGCATTTCCGGGGTCGCTCATACACCCGGCCAGGGTCGCTTCTCAAGCACCAGATCCCCATCCGCACCTTCGGAGATTGGGATGAGCAGAAGCCGGGGTTTGCGGAGCTGGATCTAGTTGGCCATGAGGGAGGGATCGCCTGTGGCGACTTCGCCTTCACGCTCAACCTCACCGATGTGCATACCGGTTGGACCGAGCCCCGAGGCATCCTCAACAAAGCACAGAAGTGGACGGTGGAGGCTATTCAGAAGAGTAAAACGTTGCTGCCCTTCGAGCTGCTGGGCATCGACACCGACAACGGCAGTGAGTTTATCAACGCCCACCTCATCCGCTACTGCGATGAGAACCACATCCACTTCACCCGTTCACGACCCTACCGAAAAAACGACAACTGCTTCGTCGAGCAGAAAAACAACGCGGTCGTGCGGCGGTATGTCGGCTATATGCGCTACGAGGGCGAAGAGCAGGTCGCACTGTTGAACGAGCTCTATGACCAGCTGCGTCTGTTCATCAACTTCTTCCAGCCCTCGATGAAGCTCATCGAAAAGGTCCGTCAGGGAAGCAAGGTGAAGAAGAGATACGATGAGCCGAAGAGCCCGTACCAGCGAGTGCTGGCCTCAGATCATGCTGACGAGATCCTGAAAGAAAAGCTACGTCAGCAATTCGAAGAACTCAATCCTGTGGAACTACACCGCAAGATCAACACCCTCCAGGAAAAGCTCTGGGATAGCGTACGGCGAAACGGAGCCCAGCCCATGGGGGTAGCATTATGATGCTCCGTGCATCCCAACAGGCATGCCCAGCCGTCCTCCATGCTGTCTGGGTAGATGGCTCCCAGAAGGGGGGTGCCCAGAGACCGGATGCCTCGAGAAAACGCGCTGTAGGGCCACCACGAGGCATAGTATCACATCGATATTTAGGCGATCACGTCCTTGGGGGCCCAACCAGCCCCGGACCCCTGCCCGACATCAGTTTGGCCCGCCGCGCATCAGGAAGCCCACCCACACGTGCTTTCTCTTTGCTACGTCTCCCAGCTACGCTACATTCTTGCCGCCCCTGGTATCATTCAACTCTCTTGTCCATCTCACTGAGCAACTCCCGGATGACCTCTCCCGTCCTCACCCCTGAAGGATTTCCTTCAGACCTTTCCGTATGCCTTGTCGCGGCTGTTCTCCAGCGTGTCAACCACGATGACAGATCGGCTCTTACAGTCCGTATATCGCGTTATCGATGTTTCCTGTGGACTCATACAAACCAGGATGCCAGTTATCCACATATCCACAAACTGTTAGTCTCCCTCTCCCCCCAGACCCCCCTCTCCCTCATTGCTACTACTATTCTCTTTCCCTTTGGGATAGATTATTACGTGAGGTATTCCTACTTTTCGGGTAGAATTTTAGGTGAGGCAACAGGGGAATTACGGCCATATTTTCCATAATAGCAGGAATTTCTCCTTGTACATCCAGGTATTTTCGTATAAAGTTTGCCTAATTCAAACAATGTTACAGGGAAATAATAATGATTAAAAACGTATTGACGATAATTCCCTGTTGGAACTGTGATGAAACGGCTCAGCAGGGATGAAAGTAGAGCTGTCCGGGCTATCTTCTCCCTACAACAACCAACCCGGGCTTCGATCGCCCGTCGGACACGCTTAAGCCTGGTCAAGATTTCTTCAATTTTAGGAGAGTTGGAGAAAAAAGAATACATCGAGAAGGTGGGAAAAACAAAAACCACCGGCGGGCGGCCCGCCTACATCTTCCAGCTCAAACCTACTATCGGTGTGTCTATCGGGGTTTCCATCGCCCCGGATTGCTTCGAAATAGGCGGGATTGACGGTTCCAAGAATTTAGGGATCCAAGAAAGGCACCCCCTCTCTTTGCCGGCCAACCCGGAAAAGCACGTGGATTCGATCGTAGAGCAGGTAGCCTCTGTTTTGAAAAAAAAGATTGCCCGCCAACCGGACGGACAGCCGGTTATTTCCATCGGCATCGCCCTGCCCGGCATGGTCGACAGCCGGCGAAGGATCTGGCTGCTCGGACTTCAGGTAACCGGAATCACTCATATCAACTTGGCTGGGATGTTCGAAGAGCAACTTCAGGTACCCGTGTACATCGAAGATGTTTCCCGCACCTTAACCGTTTTGGAGATGTATAAAAACAGAGGAAAGACAATTCGAAATTTCGTATTGGTGTATATAGGTCTGGGATTGGGCACCGGTATTGTCATCAACGGAAGGATCTACCGGGGATTTCATGGACTGGCCGGAGAGATCGGCCACGTCGAACATGCGGACAACACCTACAGGTGCAGCTGCAACAGCGTAGGCTGCCTGGAAACCATAGTGTCTACCGCGGGAATACTGAGGGTGTTCCGGGACCGGCTGAAAGAAGGGGTTCGATCTAGCCTGCAAAAAACCACGATAGAGAACGGGTCCGGCCTCAGCCTGGAAGAGATCCTGGCTGCGGCTGAGGAAAGCGACCGGGTGGCCCAATCCACCCTTGGGGAAATCGGTGTATTTCTGGGGGATGCCTGCGCCACATTGATCAAGCTCTTCAATCCTCAAGCGTTGATTATCAGCGGTCCCGGTTCGATCTTTAAAAAATACTTCAGCGATCCGGTCCATCAGGTCATCCAGCAGCGTGTGCTCCCGGAAATGTTGGAGGACTATCAAACCGTGTTTGCCGATTATCGAGCCAATCATGAAGCCAGGGGGGCGGCCCTGCTGGCCATGGAATGCTACCTGAACAAGATGATCAGCCGACCCTAGCGGGCCTGCCATTCAATTGCCTATTCCCACCTGTAAAGTGCGACTCGACGGTCGGCAAACAGGTCGTTTCGCTCCGTCACCTGTTTGTTCTTCGCCCGTTCGGGATCCACGTCCACGACGGTGAGGCTGTCGCCACGTTCATCGGCACGGACCAGAACCTCCCCGTTGTCCGCGGTGATCTGGCTGCACCCCGTGTAGGTCAGGGTTTTGCCACCTCTGCGCTCCGTGCCGTAACGATTGGCCAGGATCCAGAACACCTTGTTTTCGATGGAACGAACCCGGGTGGTGAGCTGTCCGTATTCGGGAAGCACCAGGTTGGAAGGATGGCAGATAATCTGCGCCCCCTGCAGGGCCAAGGTACGGGCCGCTTCGGGGAAGATATGATCGAAACAGACCAAGAGCCCCACCTTGACCCCGGTTACATCGAAGACTGAAAAGCCCCCGTCCCCTGGGGAAAAATACAGCTTCTCCTCGTGAAAGAGATGTACCTTCCTGTACACACCGATCAGACCTTTCGGTCCAATCAGCGCCGCACTGTTGAACAACTCCTTTCCGGAGCGTTCGGCCATCCCGACCACCAGGTGGCAATTCGCATCGGCGGCTGCTCTCTCGAGCCTGTCCGTGGCCGGACCGGGGATCGGCTCGGCCATCTCTTCCACCTCCTCCCGCCGGGTGAACAGATATCCACTCAAAGCCAGTTCCGGCGCTACGATCAGATCCGCCTCGGCACCGGTCAATGCGGCAGCCAGAGCCTTCAGGTTCTGCTCGGGCCGGCCCAAAAGTGGGGCAAACTGAAAAAATCCAATGCGCATAATAACTCCTCGATAAGCGGTGGCATTATACTTTAAATCAGGTATATTATAAATAAGCCTCCAGGATGCAAAGCCGGCGTTTTCAAGGAAAATCGCGGCAGGTCCCTACACAGAGGAGAGCAGAATTTGAGTAATCCCGTAAAGACCTTCGTGATCGATACAAATGTCTTCATCCATCGGCCCGATGCTATCCTTTCCTTTCGGGACAACGAGATCGTGATTCCCCTCTGGGTGCTCGAAGAGCTGGACAACTTGAAAAAAAGCAGGGAGGAGCGCGGGAGGAACGCACGGGAAACCATACGAATGCTCGATGAGATCAGCCGCCATGGAGACCTGAAAGAGGGCGTCAAGATGGAAAACGGCTCCATCCTCAAGGTCTGGATCGGCCGCAATCGCAACCTCGAAAACATGCCTGTTGATATCGAAACGGACAAGAACGACAATAAGATCCTCCTGGCCGCTTACAGCCTGCAGAAGGAGGGTAAGCAGGTTTTTTTCGTGTCCAAGGACATCAGCGCCCGACTCAAGGCCACGGCCCTAGGTATCAAGGCCGTGGATTACGAGAAGCAGAAGGTCAACATCGATACGTTGTACAAGGGCTACACGGAGATGGATGTGGGGCAGGACAGTTTCCAGGAGCTCAAAAGTTCCGGTGCAATACCGTGGAGTTCCCGTCTGGTCCCGAACGAGTTCGTGCTGCTGCGGGAGGGCAAGAGCGGAGAGCAGGTCTTGAGCCGCTACAACAGCAGGGAGGCGGACCTCCAGTTTGTGCCTCCGATGGATCCGGTGTGCGGAATCAGCCCCCTAAACCGCAATCAGGAAATGGCACTGAACCTGCTGCTCGACGATGCCATCACCCTGGTAACCCTGGTGGGCAAGGCCGGTACGGGCAAAACTCTCCTGGCGTTGGCCGCGGGACTAAAAAAAGCCCTGTCGGAGGATCGTTTCTCCCGGGTGCTTCTGGCCAGACCGATCATCCCCATGGGCAAGGATATCGGTTATCTACCCGGGGACAAGATCGAAAAGCTCTCCAACTGGATGCAGCCTGTGTACGACAATTTGGAATACATCTTGAGCGCAGACAGGAAGCTGCGCGATCTGACCGTGGACCAGCTGATCAACCGCCGTATGATCGAGATCGAAGCCCTCACCTACATCCGCGGCCGATCCCTGCCCAACCAATTCATCATCATCGATGAAGCGCAAAATCTTTCGCCCCACGAAGTCAAAACGATCGTGAGCAGGGCGGGCACGGGTACCAAGGTCGTGCTTACAGGCGATCCCTACCAGATCGATACGCCCTATCTGGATTCCAACTCCAACGGTCTTACCTTCCTGGTGGAGGCCTTCAAGGGGCAGGAGCCCTTCGGGCACATCACACTGGAAAAATCCGAGCGCAGCCCCCTCGCGGAGCTGGCCACGGAGCTGCTGTAACCGTTTTGTCGATCCGTCGGTTCAACCCCAGCTACCAGACGATTCTGACGGGATACTTTTTCATCAGTTCATTCGGGCTCAAAATCGTTAGACCGTGAATCAGAGCTTGGGAAATCAACATTCTATCGAATGGGTCGTTGTGTATAGTGGGTAGAAGCGACACCTGAAGTGAAGACGGTTCATCCAGTGGTAGAGACCGAACTCTGTGCCGTTCCCGCTGCTCGGGAATATAGAGCCTCGGCTGCCCAGGAAGGTCCAACCGGCCAATGGCATGCTTGACGGCGATTTCCCATGTCGAGACCACGCTCAAGAATACTTCGTTGTCCGAATCGGCAAAGAGATCTTTCACCCTGTCCGTCAACTCCTCAGCATCGAGGATCAGCCACAGGAAGGTGCAGGTGTCCAGCAGGAGCCTCATCTGCCCCGACCCTCGAAGTCGTTTTGAATCTCCTCTGGAAGGGCTGCGAAGAAATCCGGGGAGACGGAAAACTCACCTTTTGCTAATCCGATTGGTCGCGGGCTGCCGCCGGATTTGGACAGGGGAACGATCTCGGCGATCGGTATGTTTCGTTTGCAGAGAAGAATTTTCTCTCCCTGCTCGAGTTTGGAGAGATATTTGGACAGATGGGTTTTTGCCTCATGGATATTGAGCTTGATCATGATTTAAAACTAAACTAATTAGTGAACTAAGTCAAGTGCCTGTATCTCGAAGCGGCGGCTTTCACTTCACTGCACCACTGGTTATTCCGGCAATGATGTAGCGCTGCACCAGCAAAAAGAGAATCAAAAGTGGAAAGGTGGCCACCATCGTTAGAGCCATAACGCCGTTCCAGTTTATCGTGTATTGACCGAAAAGTTCTGCAAGTCCCACGGTAACCGGCGCCCGTTTCGGGCCCCTGGTCAGGATCAACGCAAACATGAACTCGTTCCAGGCTCTTATGAAAGCGAACACACCGGTGCCGATGAAACCGGCCCGGGCCAGGGGAGCCACGATGGAGATCAGAGCCCTGGTTCTGCTGCATCCGTCGATCATTGCGGCCTCCTCCAGAGAGACGGGAATGGAATCGAAGTAACTCTTGAGCAGCCAGATGACCATAGCCAGGGGGAAAATCGTATCCACCAGAATGAGCGCGATGTAGGTGTTGTAGAGCCCCAGGGCCCTGGCCATATTAAAGTACGGCACCATCAATACCGCCCCGGGGAACATCTGGAGGGCCAGGATGCCGAGCATGAGGACGCGTTTGGCCGGCAATCTGTACCTGGAGAAACCGTAGCCGGCAAAGGCGCCGAATATCAGGCAAAGCACGGTCGAGGAGATGGAGATCAAATACCCGTTCAGGAAATAGCGCAGGTATCGGTTCTGCGAAAGCACGGAAATGTACGGCTCTATAGTCCATGTCTGGGGCACAAACGTGGGCGGGTAGATGAATATCTCCGGATTGGGTTTAAAGGAGGTAAACAGGGCGAATATCACAGGAAACAGAATCGCCAAAGTGACGAGCAGGGTCACGCCGTAGAGAAGAATTACCCGGCCCAGGCTGGAGCTCTTCATGCTTTCAACTCCTCCCCTCGGGAATAGATCAGCAGATAGGCAGCGATGCATAAGGTCATGATTACGGAGACCACCACACCAACGGCAGATCCATACCCGAGCTTGAAGACCTTCAGGCCCTTTTCGTAGAGGAAAAAGCTCATCAGGTAGGTACTGCGCATCGGTCCCCCCTTGGTCATTGTCCAGACCAGATCGAAGTGGATGAAGGTAGTGGCAAAATCGATGAGCACGATGGTCGTTGTTAGAGTGCGCATCATGGGAATCGCCGTCAAGCATGCCATTGGCCGGTTGGACCTTCCTGGGCAGCCGAGGCTCTATATTCCCGAGCAGCGGGAACGGCACAGAGTTCG
>JABUBP010000064.1_pt1 | contig 20128 bp, 17 predicted proteins | sample 7240331 | NCBI WGS metagenome assembly JABUBP01 (sample SAMN07256347, study PRJNA390944) | subsurface metagenome | isolation source: Methane hydrate marine sediment | place: Pacific Ocean: Eastern North Pacific, ODP site 1244 | collected 2002 | reverse complement strand
CCTCACGGCGTTCTGGACGCCCATGGTGACGTCCTCGAAGGGAGCCTCGACGGTCGTCGGCGCCTCGCCTGCCACGAGGAACCTCCACTCCCCCTCTATCTTGTAGAAGAGTCTGGCCTTTGTCGTGGTACTCCCGACGTCGGTCGCTAGAATGTATTGCATCTCATCAAGCGGTTTCCTGGTTGAGGCCAACGCTATTCACTAGAATTCTTCGAAGCCTGTCCTTAAAGTTTTCTTATCATTGCAGGTTAAACTATTTTTTATTGAGGTTAGAAGGGTAGGAAGCGTCTCCAGCCCTTCTTTAACTTCTCCTCCTTTGCCTCGTCATTGACAGTCTCCTCCTTGGGTCGTTCATCGGCGGCCTTGGCTTTATCCTCCTGCTCCATGGCCTCTATTAGTGAGACAAGTTTCTCTATGTTCCTGTGTTTCTCGAAGACCTGAAGGATGATCTCGCCCTTCATTCCCAGGTCTTCTCCCAGGGCGGGCAGTACGGGTGAGAGGAATAACCTTCCCATGGTCGCCCCCACGAAGCTCATGGGATTGAAGGTCTCCAACAGCATTATCGCGGGGACTGCCATTCTGCGCTTGCGAACCTCCTGGGCCACCCTCAGGATGACCTCCTCCTCTTCCTCAGGAGTAACCTCGTGATTCGAAAACATTTTTCACACGTTCAGCGTCGCAGACTGATCTAACTTCATTACAAGGGATATAATAACTTCTCTGAAAGCCTTAGAACCACTGGATCCAGATCTGGTGATATTGTTAGTTGCATGTTAGCAGGGATAAATAGAACATGAAGCATAGTTAGATAGAAGGTCGCAGACATGTTGTCGTCTTCACTCGTAGGTCAGGGGACAAGCTTTTTTGACCTCTTTCTGATAGCTCTCCCCTTCATAGCGTTATACCTCTATTTTACCCTGGGCAGAGGTGAAAAGCTCCCCGAAGGCGAGACAGTGATCGACATGTGGTACACGCCTCAGGGTATCGAGGAGACGTACGAGGCGGTTTTAGGGATCATCGAGGAGTGGAGGGAGGAGGCCGCATCGGAGTCCGAGTCCTCGAGTCAGCTCCCGGGTCTCCTCAGAGGCCTCGCGAGGAGGAGGTCCGAGCCCAGGTTCGTCGAGAGGGAGAAGGACCCGCCGAGGCTCTACAGGATGCTCGACCGCACCGGGCCGATCTACTTCGAGTTCACGGAGGTAGAGGGCGGGGGGGCGGTCGTGAAGGCGACGTATAACTCGAACATCAAGGCCAGGGTTACCCGGTTCAAGGCGAGGCAGCCTCTGAGGATACCAGCGGTCCCCATCGGAGGCAGATGCCCGGCCTGTGGCAAGGCGACGATTCCGGAGTTCAACCTCTGCCCGTACTGCGGTGAAACCCTCATCAAGGGTAAGTAGACCTAGCGGGGCTTGTACCTCCTATCACCGAGTGCATGGTTACGCTTGTTACTGGGCGTTCTGATCCCGGTTCAAGGTCTCAGGCCCTCCGTGGCCCAGAGGAATCTGAACCCCAGGCCGTCTAGGAGGCGGATCAGAATGCTTGTCGCCGATACGCCCTCGGGGTACTCGGGGATCTCGTAGAAGTGATTCATGTTTGATCTACGCAACGTTCAGGGGATAAGTTTATACGCCTATACAGTTCAGCTTATGAGATTTAACCTAGCCTAAAAAGAGTGTATTAGACTTGACTGAGAGACAGGAGACAGCCAACCCCTGGGAGCAGAGGGAACAGGAGAACGAGCTCATCCACCACAAGATACTCGCCAGCGACGGCAGCGGCATCGTCGTCCCCTATGACGGGAACATCGGTGTGGACCTCTACGTCACCACGAGCAGTGCCGGGGGAGGTCTTCAGATGATGGTCGCCGGCCTCATCAAGACGATGACCGCCGAGAGCGCCAACAGGGCAGCGCTGGGCGCGGGCGCCATCGTCATGGATGTCATAGCCCAGGACGACGGACGCAAGGTGTTCCAGAAGATACAGAGGATACGCAGCCTGAGGCCGGACATGATACTCCTCGCCGGGGGCACCGACGGAGGGGCGACAGCCAGGGTCATCGAGATCGTGGAGTTGATCAATGCTGCAGAGCCGAAACCTCGACTCGGCGTTGCCTATAAGCTCCCTATAATCTACGCAGGCAACAAGGATATGAGGCCTAAGGTAAAGGAGTTGATGGGCGAGGAGTTCGCCCTCGATATGGTGGACAACATCCGCCCCGTGCTGGAGCTGGAGAACACCGAGCCCGCCCGTCGGGCGGTCCACGAGCTCTTCATGGAGCACGTCATGAGCCACGCGCCGGGATACTCGAAGCTCATGAAGTGGACGGATGTGGACATCATGCCCACGCCCGCGGGCGAGGGCATAGCGATGCAGCTCATCGCCAGCAGCTTCAAGGAGAACATCCTGGGCGTTGGGCTCGGAGGGGCGACGACCAACGTCTACTCTGTAGTCGGTGACCGCTTCGTCAGGAGCGTGAGCGCCAACCTGGGGATGAGCTACAGCGTCACTAATGTCATGAAGGAGGCCGGCATCGAGAACATCATGCGGTGGCTGCCCTTCGACCTCGACGAGGAGAACGTCTCAAGCAGTCTCATGAACAAGATGATCAGGCCCACCACCATCCCGCAGACCCTTGAGGACCTCATCGTGGAGCACTCCGTAGCGAGGGAGGCGCTCCGCCTCGGCCTGACCCATCACAGGACCATAGCTACGAGGCTCAAGGGGATCCAAGTGGAGAGGGACATCGCCTCGATGTTCGAGCAGCAGCTGGATGAGACCTACATCAAGATGATGGACATCGACATATTCGCCGGCACGGGGGGGCTCCTCAGCCACGCTCCGAGGAGGATCCAGTCCATGTTCATACTGACCGACGCCTGGCAGCCAGAGGGCGTGACGAAGATGTTCCAGGACAGCGTATTCATGATGCCCCACCTCGGCGTCCTGTCGACTGTCTACAAAGACGCAGCATGGAACATCTTCGATAAGGACTGCCTCGTCAGGTTGGGGACCTGCATAGCCCCCGTGGGGACGATTGCAGAGGAAACAAAGGCGCGAGCGCGGAGGGAGCTGGTCATGACTGTTGAGCTCACGTTGCCCAGCGGCGAGACGCTGAAGGAGGAGCTCAAATTCGGCGATATCAAGCGCATCGAGCTCCCGGAGGGGAGCGAGGCTAAAGCGGTGATACAACCCGCGAAGCACTTCGACGTTGGAAAGGGGGATGGGCACATCGTCGAGACCACGATCATGGGGGGAGCGGCCGGAGTGCTCCTGGACGCCAGGGGTCGACCTCTGCATCTCCCCGAGGAGGCGGACACAAGGAGAAGGCTGCTTCAGGAGTGGTTCAAGGCTCTGGACCTCTATCCCGAGGAAGAGCTGGAGGAGATCATCTAAAATGACATCGAATCAGTCAGAGGACAAGACATCGTCAGAGGCCCACGCCTACACCCCCGGGCTAAAGGTGAAGCGGTCCATACTGGTCCAGAAGACCCGCCGCCTCCCCATCAAGGGAAAGGTGTTGGTCGAGGTCGGTGGCGAGGTGGAATACAGCACCATCGTGGCGCAGGCAAGTATCAGCGGTGACCCTCAGATCGTGAAGGCGTCATCGATAATGGGTGTCGACGCCATCGATCTGTTCAGGTACATGCTGAAGAAGGAGGGCGACGAGGTCAGCAAGGGGGAGAACATCGCGTATTACAGCGCCCTCTTCGGCCTGATTAAGAAACAGGTCGTCTCCCCAATAGATGGGTACATAGAGTCCGTATCGGAGATCACCGGTCAGATCATCCTCAGGGGAGCCCCGATACCCCTCAACTTGAACGCCTACATTCCCGGAAAAGTATCTGAAGTGATGCCGGGGGAGGGCGTCGTCATTGAGACCAACGCAGCCCTCGTTCAGGGTATCTTCGGCATCGGCGGTGAGGACCACGGGAAGATCAGGATTGCGGTCGACTCTCCCGAGGAGGAGCTTACAGATGAGCGCATTCATGCCGAGGATCGAGGTGCGATTCTCGTTGGGGGGTCCTTGGTCACCCTGGACGCCCTCAGGAAGGCCAGTGAAGTCGGCGTCTCCTGCATCATGGTGGGAGGAGTACGCCACACCGACATCATTCGGTTCACCGGGGAGGAGATCGGTGTCGCCATAACGGGGCACGAGGATGTCGGCCTCACCCTCATCGTGACTGAGGGATTTGGCAGGTTAACGATGTCGCAGAGGACATTCGACCTCCTCAAGATGTTCGAGGGCCGCCTCGCCTCCGTCAATGGGGCCACCCAGATCAGGGCAGGGGTCCTCCGTCCCGAGATCATCATCCCCCACGAGGAGGATCTAAGAAAGGAGGAGGCTGGGGAGCTGACCTCAGGTATGGTGCCCGGCACACCTGTGCGCATAATTCGGAAGCCTTACTTCGGTACCATCGGAAAAGTCTCAAGCCTACCAGTCGAGCTACAGCGGCTCAAGTCTGAGTCCTACGTGAGGGTTCTCGATGTTGAGCTCGACGACGGAACAATAGTCACTGTACCGAGGGCTAACGTAGAGATCATTGAAGTATGATCCAGATTATTTTAATTAAAAATTATCTACGAATACCAATAAAATTGTGAAAATACCACGTATTTTCCAGTTCTTTTAACTAAAAAATGAAATTTTTTAAATACATTTAAAAGAACGCTGTAAATCGTGTATATTAAGTGGCTAAAGAATAACCAGAAATGCGTGTAAAAATAAGCCTTTTTTGAATTATTTTTCATTGAGAATTGTTATATATATTAATGATAACTAAGGGTTACAGAAAAAAGGAGACATATGATAAATGGCAATTCTACAAAGTGGAAGACTGTTCGGTTTAGCATGCTTACTAGTGATCATGGCAGCAGTAGCTTACTACATAAAGTCGGCGGAGAAGGGCAAGGTCCCCAAGGTCAGAAGGGTCGCTGGTATCGACGCCATCGACGAGGCCATAGGGAGGGCGGTCGAGATGGGAAAAGTCATCTTCTGCTCTCACGGCATCGCCAATCTAAGAGCGGCGACGTCAGGGCCTCAGACACTGGCTGGACTCAGCGTCCTTAGCTATGTGTCTAAGAAGGCGATAGCCAGCAACGCACGGGTGATCGTGCCCGTAAGGCAGCCCGAGGTCTGGCCCATCGCAGCTGACATCGTGGAGACCGAGTACAAACTGGCGGGCAGAGCCGACGAATTCGATTCAGACGACATCAGGTTCCTCTCATCCAACCAGTTCGGCTTCTCATCCAACTACATGGGGCTCCTGATGCGAGAAAAACCCGGTGCAAACATCATGATTGGTGCGTACTGGGCTGAGTCCCTGCAGTTGGCCGAGACAGGAAACAGAGTCGGAGCATTCCAGATCGCAGGCACGGCACAGACATCTCAGATACCTTTCTTCTTGGTTACATCAGACTACTGTCTCATCGGTGAGGAGATCTACTCCGCTGGCGCCTACCTGACACAGGACGGCCCTCTGATGGCGAGCTTGGCAGGACAGGACGTCGGTAGGATAATAGCTGTCGTACTAGGTGGACTTGGGACACTCGCCTATACAGTAGGGATTGAAACCCTACTGAACCTCTTCGGGATGTGATATTGAATGTCTAATGTATTAAGAAGAATGGAGATACCCCTACTGATTACAGCGTTCTGTACGCTGCTACAGGTCATACCTTACTACTTCAACATACCCGTAATTGACTCCGCATCGGCTACAATGAGGGAGTGGATGTTGCTCGTCGTCAACATGGCCGTCTTCGTCGGCGTCATATCCCTCGGCCAGGTCCATGGCAAGAGAATCCAGAAAAGAGGCGAAAACTGGCCTTACAGCGCCGTACTTATAGCGTTCATGGTCTTTATGGCGATAGTGGGTTTCCCACTGGAGAGCCTCGGCCTCGGCTTCAAAAACGCCCAGTACCTGTTCATGTTCAACAACATACTGAATCCTCTAGGTGGAACAATGTACAGCATACTAGCCTTCTTCATCACCTCCGCTGCTTACAGAGCATTCAGGGCTAGGAACTGGGAGGCCGCCTTCGTTCTGGTCTCCGGTACCATCGTCGTGATGTCAAATGCGCCCCTATTCACTTCCTCACTACCTTTCCTGATCACATGGAAGGACTGGATCTTCGACGTCCCGAACACTGCTACTGGAAGAGGCGTGATGATAGGTGCCGCCCTAGGCGCCATAGCTCTCGCCGTGAGGACTCTCATGGGAATCGAACGCGGCTACCTCAGAGGAGGAGGCGAGGAATAGGATGTCCATCCTTGACAAGATGCAGAACATCGACCGCAGGTACATCTACCTAGCGGCCTGGATATTCGTCCTCTTCCCGCTCTATGTCCCTCTAGGTCTGCCCGTACCGATAGGCAGAGAGTCTAAAGCCTGGTACAACTACGTCGATACCATACCCGATGACAGCGTCATAATCTTTAGTATGGACTATGGAGTCTCGGGGATGCCCGAGCTCTACCCTATGACCGTAGCTACGATGCATCACCTCTGGGACAACTGCCAAGAGAGAAACTGGAAGATCATAGTATTGGCCTTCTGGAACCAGGGACCCCTCGTTTTCGACACGCTATTGACCCAAATCGACCCTGCTGAGAAGTACAACGTTGTATACGGAGAAGACTGGATAGAGCTGGGCTGGGTACCGGGATCAGAGACGGGCATGGCTGCTATAGCCACCGACATGTGGGGTCAGACGCCCCGAGACTACCTTGAGGATAGACCCCTGTCCGAATATCCCATCATGGCTGATATACGTACGGCTGATGACGTAGATCTAGTGATATCCATTGAAACTGGAACGCCAGGCTTACCCGAGTGGCTTCGCCAATGGAACGCCCCCTTCGGGACGCCGTTCATAGTTGGCTGCATCGGTGTATCGGTTCCGGGCATGGCGCCCTACCTATCATCAGGCCAACTATCAGGACTTCTGCCGGGCCTCACAGCCAGCGGTGAATACGAGTTACTACTGGGTAGACCTGGATTAGCTGTAGCTGGACTCGACGCCGTGTCGATGTCCCACCTGTTGGTGGTTTTGCTAGTAGTGATAGGGAACGTGGCATACTTCGCATCTAGAGGAAAGGAGGCAAGCTAGAATGGTAGCTATGTGGGAACTTATAGGTGTCTGGACAGCGGTCTTCTTTACCCTTGCGATATACAGCTTCCTCTATGGTGAGAACCCCTGGTACCGATTGGCGGAGCACATATTCGCCGGTGTCTCGGTTGGCTACGCTGTAGCCTTCAACCTCGACTACCTTCGAGACCAGTGGGTTAACAAGTGGTCACTATCAGGGACGATGATGCTACTGTATATGATAGCTATCTTCTTCGGCCTCCTGTGGTACGCGAGATTCACGAAGCAGTACTTCTTCGCCTACCGCTGGACCCTCGCAATTATCGTCGGTACTGGAATCGGCATGGCGCTCCGGACAGTAATATTCTCCCAGTTCCTCGACCAGATCAAAGCACAGGCTAGGCTCTCACTCTGGGTGCCCGGCGACCTGCTGCAAAGCTTCAGCAACACAATGATCGCCATAATGGTGCCCTGCGTGCTACTATACTTCTGGTTCACAGGCCCAGCACGGGATAGAGCCCCCATGAACTACATCGAAAAGTTTGCCCGCTACACAATGATGTCTGGCTTCGGTGCAGCCTTTGGATACACGGTTCTGACCAGGTACTCCCTGTTCATCGGACGAGCTCAGTTCCTGCTGGGGATCACGCCGAACCCCCCAGAGGCACGGATGGCGTTCTACGTCATCGCAGCGGTTATCCTGATAACACTGTTCGCAAAAGACACACTCTTCAAAAAAACGTAGTGCAAAAATCTCCCCTTCTTTATTTTTTTCAATTCTTCCAAGTGCCAGGGTAAACGCTGAACTCATCGGAAAAATAAGAGAGGAGGTATTCGGGCGCCTGAAAATGGTTGAAACGCAAGTGTATTATCCTCGACAGGCGGTTCCAGAACCATGGACCCGTACTACGTCATCCCCGAGTACCCTGAGAGAGTCACGGCAGTCTGCATTTTAACCCGTCTCCTAGACGGCCTCGGCTTCAGGTTCCACTGGGCCACGGAGGGTCTGAGGCCCGAGGACTACTCCTTCAGGCCTGGCCCTGACACCATGAGCGTCTCAGAGCTGGTCAGGCACATCTGGGGCCTCGTTAACTGGGTGGCTATCTCCACGTTGGGCGAGTCCCGTCAGAGGCCGGAGGAGGACGAGTCCGTTAGGAGCGAGGTCCTGGAGATGATCTGGGGGCTTCGGGAGGCCGTTCTCTCGATGGACGAGGAGGATCTGGGGAGGATAACGATCGATGGAAGGCCCTTCTGGAACATGATCAACGGTCCCATCTCCGACGCCCTCACCCACGTTGGGCAGGTCAACTCCTTCAGGAGGCTGTCGGGCAACCCCGTGTACGGCGCGAACGTGTTCACCGGGACGCCCCCTAAAAAGTAGCCCTGTTAGACCCTCCTCTGTGAGGGGCTTATTCACATCCTGGGCTTGAGGAGGTACTCGTTGGCCCTGTCCACGCACTCCTTGAGCTGCTCCTGGGTCATCCCCTCGGGGAGGTAGAGGGGGTCGTTGGCGTCGGTCTCGTCGTACCTGTCCCAGGAGACGTCCTTCAGCTTCTCCTCGACGCTCTTCCAGAGGGGGGCACCCGGGTACGGGGTGCAGATGGAGAAGGTGAAGGGGACGTCCATCTCCTGGAGGACGTCCAGGGTCCGGGCCTCTGCCTCCACCGTGCTCCCTGGTAGCCCGATGATGATGTAGAGGATGATGTTGTAGCCGATGTCCTTGGTGATCTTGACAGCCCTCTTCACCTGCTCCACGGTGATGCCCTTCCGGATGGTCTTCAGGACATGGTCGTCGCAGGACTCCACCCCGAGATGGATGGAGTAAAAACCGACGTCGTACATCGTCTCCATCAGCTCCTCGGAGACGTGGTCGACACGCATCCCATTGGGGAGGTCGAAGCTCATATCCAGCCCCCGCTCCTTGATGAGGCGGCAGACCTCGAAGACCCGAGGACGGTCGGCGGTGAAGTTGTCGTCGGGGATCTGGACCTCGTTGAACCCGAGCTTGTGGAGCTGCTCGATCTCCCGTACAACGTTACCTGCGCTCCGGGAGCGGTACTTGTAGCCGCTGCTGGCTCTGTAGCAGAAGACGCAGGCCTGGGGGCAACCTCTGGAGGTCATGATGGATGCCACGGGGGTCTTCTTGGCGATGAAGTTCTTGGAGAACTCCCTGTACCTGTCGATGTTGAAGAGGTTTCGGGCAGGGAAGGGGAGGGCGTCCAGGTCGTCGATGTAGTTGGGGGAGGTGTCCCCGATGACCCTGTCCCCATGCCTGAAGACAGTTCCCTTTAGCTCCGCCATCTCGTCGCAGTGGCCTTTCTCGAAGAGGAGGTTCAGGTAGTCTCTGTAGGCGTACTCGCCATCGCCTATTATCGCTGAGTCGATAGACGTGCACTCCTCCAGGGTCCTGTGGGGGATGGCCGACGCGTGGGGGCCGCCGACAGTGATAGGCAGGTTCTCGTCCTCGGCCTTGAGGGCGTTGGCGATGTCGTAGACCTGGTTGACGGTCCACGTGAGTGTGGAGAGCCCCACCGCCTCGGGCTTCTGGCTCAATATAACGTCCCTCACCTGCTCCACGTCCACCTTCCTCTTGTCGAAGAAGGTGAGGTCCACGACACGGGGGTCGAACCCTGCCTCCCTGAGGGACGCGGCGAGGTAGGCAGGCCCAAGGGGTATGAAGGGGGTCATGCTCACCACTGGAACGAGGGAGAAGGGGTAAGTGGGCATGCGCATCATGGTCTCTGTGAAGTAAGAGGGCGGGGTGACCAGCACCACTCGTCGCCCTGGCTTGCGGCCCAGTAGTCTCCTGAGGAACGCCAATTCGAGATGCTCCTAAGAGAGAGTGCACGTCCTAAATAATATTGTATCCCAGAAAATCGGGTTGAATTTAATTTATAGTGGTTACAGGCGCTGGTAGTAAGAGTGAAAAATAATTTTTAAATCGGATTACCTATTGGGTTTTTTCAACAGTAAATTCATCAGGAATATGTGCACACGCACCTGAACTTTTTACAGTCGTACTTTCATAATTAAATGAGTTTTTTCCTTGATCATTACATATTGGTTTTTTCTTATAAACTAGAGCAGCCTCTGCTCGTTCTCTGTTTACCTTATTTGCTGCGGCAAAGGAGAAACACAATACTTCACCAGTTTCTAATTTTTCTTCCCACTTTTCTCTCTTTTCGTGTTCTTCTCCTATTCTGTCTTTAACCGTTTCTGATTCGCCTATATAGATCAGTTGTTTTAATGTTACGGTAGGTTTCGGTTTTACATCTTTATTATAGACACACCTGTAAACTAGATATACACCAGATTCATTAGAAATACTATCTCGATTGACATCTCGATAATATCCATCGAAGGATAATTCAATTGTTTTTACCATTTGAATCCATTATAATTTAGTTTAATCTTTAATAAAATATTGGTTTGTATATAAATGATGGGATTATTAGATAACTCGAGTTGGGGGCGTCCTTTGAACTTAATTTGAAAAATTCCCAATGTACACCTATTTGTACAGGCTAGGTGATTACTCTGGTTGTAAGGATATTAGAGACTCATCGATTTCATGTAATTTAGCGGCAATTAGCCAAAACGCACAATCTGTTATATTCCCCATTTCACCATACAATTGACACTCGTTTCCACGGCATTTATTAGGTCCATTTGGAGACGAAAAACTCAAAGGACAGATTTTTAATGATGACACGAATCACTTTTCTTTTTATTCTTATTTAAATCTAATGTTGTTTCATATATCTCAACTGAACAGGTTCTCCCAGAAGATAACTGGTTTTTGAATCAACAATCCTTACTGTGATTACATCCCCTAGTATTACATGAGACTTCACTACGATGGGCTTGTAGGCCAGATTCCTTCCGACCATGGTTCCGTCCCTTCCCTCCTCGTCGATGACGGCCTCCCCCTCCCATCCGACCCAGCTTTGATTCCTCTCAGCCAGCAGACTTCTCCACAGGGAGGAGAGCTCCCGTGAGCGCCCCTTCGTCTCCCTCCCATGGAGTTGGCCGTCGAGTTCAGCAGCCTCAGTGCCCGGCCTCGGCCAGAACCTGGATATGTTGAGGGTGTCTGGACCTATCTCCTTCACGAGCTTAACTGAGTCGGTGAACTGCTCCTCGGTCTCCCCCGGGAACCCGCAGATGATGTCCGTAGAGAGGCTCAGGTCCGGGATGGCCTCCCTGAACTTGGCGACGAGCCCCCTGAAGTCGGAGACGGTGTACCTCCTGCCCATCCGCTTCAGGACCTTGTCGTTCCCAGACTGGACCGGGACGTGGAGGAACTTGAAGACCTTCCCTGACCTATAGGCCTCGATGAGGTCATCCAGGATGGGCTCCGCCTGGTTGGGTGTCATCATGCCCACACGGACGTAGAAGCGCCCCTCAAGCTCTGTGATCAAATCAAGGAGTCCCGGAAGGCGGACATCGCCGTCCCGGTATGAGGCGGTGTCCTCGGCGGTCACCCAGATCTCCCGGCATCCCCCCTCGATAGCACGCCTTGCGTCCTCGACGATCATCTCCGACGGGAAGGAGTGGAGCCTCCCACGGGCACGTTTAACGATGCAGTAGCTGCAGTCCCCCAGGCAGCCCGAGGCGATTGGGGCGATGTGGATGACCGGGTTCCTCCTGATCCTGGGGAGGCACGACTTGTCCAGCGGTCCTCCATCCACGGCCTCAACCCTCACGCCGGCCAGGGCGGACTCAACCACGTCGACTATGCTAAGAAGGTCATCGGGTCCCACCATGCTTGCACCGGGCGCGACCTCCGCAATGAGGTCCCTCTGGGCTTTGGGCATGCACCCCGCAACCACCAATGACCCCTCCGCCTCGGAGAGCTCCCTGATCCGCTTGACGACCTTGTTCTCGGTGGGGGTCTTGACCGTGCACGTCAGGACGACATAGGCGTCCGCACCCTCGGGATCCGATACTATTGAGTGCCCCGCCTCACTGAGGAGACCCGCGGCCATCTCCCAGTCCGCCATGTTGGCGCTGCAGCCGTAGACGTCGATGAATATCCTAGCCAGGGTCCCCACGCTCTCTCTGAGGAGGGGAGGAGCCCCTAAATAAAAGGTGTTAGAGGACCCCCCGAAGGCTTGATTTAGGGCCTCTGAGCTACCTCTGATTGTTCGAAAAAGTCGAAGCTTGACAAAATTTATAAGGGGTTTTCACATGCCTCGTTTTGATAATCCCGAAGGAAACCCCCTCCACCTTTTACCTATTTATGTTAAAACCATGATTGGTTTTGGTGTGAAATTATGCACAACGATCCCATTAAGAGCCGTTTTTCGCCCTCTTTCGGAGTGAAAACGCGAAAAAATGCATGTCCCTGTTAATAGATTTCAAATCTATATTCGTGGTTTATTTGTTCTTGTTAAGATGTAAGGTCCCTCGTTTCCCAGATGTTATTAGGTCATCCATGGTAGTTTACGATAGATCAGATATTACACGATCAGATGAGACAATCTGAGACCCGAGGGGACAACGCCTCGGCGTGTATTCTGGAGGCATTTGAAAAATGGTTCTCATGGAGAAGGCGTTGAGCTGGACACGCCACGAAATAGACAGCAAGGGGCTGCGTCGACCCGGCGAGTGCAAGATAATCATCATTGGGGTTGGAGGCTGCGGAAACAACACGATAGACAGGCTGATGAAGTCTGGTATGGGCGGGGCTGAATGCATCGCCATCAACACCGACGTTCAGCATCTGAACAACATCCACGCTGACAAGAAGCTCCTCATCGGCGAGAAGCTCACCCGTGGCCTGGGCGCGGGCAACATGCCCGAGGTCGGCAAGGACGCCATGATCGAGAGCGCGGACATGATCGAGAGACTAGTCGCGGGCACAGACATAGTCTTCATCACCGCCGGCATGGGCGGAGGCACCGGCACGGGCGCCGCGCCTGTCGTCGCGGAGATCGCAAAGGAGAGGGGCGCCATCGTTGTCGGCGTCATCACTATGCCCTTCAGGCACGAGAAGGGGAGGTTGGACTACGCCCGTGAAGGGCTGAACAAGATAAGGAAGGCGACCCACACCACCGTCATCATCGACAACAACAAGCTGATGGACCTGGTCCCCCAGCTGCCCATCAACACGGCGTTCACCTTCGCTGACAGCATCCTCGCCAACATGGTGAAGGGCATCGTGGAGACCATCGCTCTCCCGAGCCTCATCAACCTGGACTTCGCCGACTTCCGGACCATCATGACCAAGGGAGACGTCGCCATTGTCGGAATGGGCCAGAGCAACGGTCCGGATAGGGCCGAGGAGGCCGCAAGGAACGCCTTGGAGCACATGCTCCTCGACGTCGACTACTCCGGCGCGGACGGGGCCCTCATCCACGTCAGCGGCGGCCTCGACATGAGCCTCGGCGAGGCAGTCAGGGCGGCCGAGTGCATCACGGAGATGATGGACGACAAGGCGATGGTGATCTGGGGCTCACGAGTCGACCCGGACATGAACGACATGCTCAGGGTGACCCTGGTCCTCACGGGCATACGCTCCCCCCAGCTGGTGAGCGGATTCGATGTCCCCCAGGTGAAGCTCTACCAGATGGAGCCCATGTCTGGCCCCGAGAAGCCCCTGGGCATAGAGCTGGGCCTCTACGACATCGAGAAGCCCTTCCAGCTCCGATAAACCCCTTTTATAACTACTCTTTCACTAGCTTGAGCCTCTCAGCCAGGGATACCCCTCTGCCCTCGGCCCGAGTCCTGCCCTCTCTGAGGGCGTCCAGGACCCCCTCGACGTCCCTTGACTCCGATTCAAAAATAGTGTAAGCCCTCCCAACCGTCCTCGGAGTATGAGCGTCGCTACCACCGGTCTGGGGCAGCCCCAGCCTCTCCGCCAGCCCCCTGTTCTTCACCAGCGTGTATCCGAAGGGGAACTGATGGGCGTTGATCACCTCGACGCAGTCAAAGCCGGACCCCTCGATCTCCGTGCTGTCGACCCACGTCTTGAAGACGGAGTAGGGATGGGCGATGACCGCTATGCCCCCTTGGGCGTGGATCCGGTCCACCGTCTCCGGGATGGGCAGCTTCATGGGGATCGGCTCCTGGATGTCGAAGGCCAGGATGTGGGCTCCGTCGGCTGAGACCTCCATCCCCGGGATGATTATCAGGCCGCTGTTCTCGGAGAGGTCTCCGGGTATTTCAGCCAGGAAGTCGTGATCTGTGACAGCGAAGCCGTCCAGACCGTGCTCCTTGACCCTGCGGACGGCTTCCTCCAGCCTCACGGAGCTGTCCACGCTCCTGGTGGTGTGGAGGTGGAGGTCCAAGCGGAGCCGCATCGCCAGCCCCCTTCAGCCTGAAGCCTTGGCGATCCTCTCGGCGACCATCTCCGAGAGCTCTTCGATGAGCTCGTCGGGTATCTGCTCGAAGAGGGGCGAAGGCTTCTCTAGGGGCGTCCCGGCCTTCAGGGGCTCCAGGGCCTCCGCGAGGGGGGTGTCGCTCCTTGGGTCGCCCAGCTGCCTCCAGACGGCCTCGGCCTTCCCGGGCATCACCGGCTCCATAAGGACGGCGAGGGCCTTGGTCAGCCAGAGACAGTTGTGGATGGCGTTACTGGCGGCCTCCGGGTCGGTCTTCATGAGGTTCCAGGGCTCCTTCGCCTGGAGGTACCTGTTCCCGTATGAGGCGAGGGCAAGGACTGTGTCGACGACCTTCTTGAACTCGAACTCGTCCAGTCCCTCCCTGATGGACTCTATGGCCCTCTCGACCTCCTCCTTTGCCTCTTGCTCCACCGTCCCGCTCGGGATCTCCTTGTAGTTCCTCTGGGCGAACAGCAGCGCCCTGTAGAGGAAGTTGCCGAGGGTGCCGACGAGCTCCTTGTTCACCTTCTCGCCATAGGTGGCCCAGTTGAAGTCGAGGTCCCTCGTGTGGCCGGTGTAGCTGGCGATGTAGTAGCGGAGGGCGTCTGGGTCCAGCCCCTTGTCGAGGTAGTCTTCTTCGACCCATATGACGTAGCCCCGGCTCTTGCTGAAGACGTGCCCCTCCACCTTCATCGTGCCCGAGGCGATGACTGCGTCGGGGACGCTGTATCCCGCCCCGTGGAGCATTGACGGCCAGAAGAGGCAGTGGTGGTAGATGATGCCGGGGCCGATGAAGTGGATCAGGTGGCCCGGGCCCTTCCAGTAGTACTCCCAGTCGCCCCCGGTCCTCTCCGCCCACTCCTCCGTGGAGGCGATGTATCCGATGGGGGCGTCCACCCAGACGTAGTAGACGAGGTCCTCCTCACCGGGGACCTTCACGCCCCAGTCCAGGTTCCGGGTGATGTTCCAGTCCTTGAGGCCGGACTCCACCCACTTCAGGGCGTAGTTCCGGGCGATCTCGGTGCCGTCCATTCCTGCTAGGTACTCCCTGAGGAAGTCCTCGAAGGCGGTGAGCTTCAGGAAGAGGTGGCGTGACTCCTTCATCACCGGCTTCGTCCCGCAGATGCTGCACCTGGGGTCCATCAGCTCACCTGGCTCAAGGTAGCGTCCGCAGCCCTGGTCGCACTCGTCCCCCCTCGCCGAGGAGCCGCAGTGGGGGCAGGTCCCCCTCTGGTACCTGTCGGGGAGGAACCTGTCGCAGTTAGGGCAGTAGGGGAGCGCAATCTCCTTGGCGTAGACGTACCCGTTCTCCCTGAGGGCCCCCATTATCTGCACTGTGCGGGCGTGGTTGAGGGGGTGGTCGGTGCTCCCGTAGTTGTTGAAGTTGATGTCCATCTTGGGGAAGAAATCGATGAAGTGCTGGTGGTACTTGTCCATCACCTCGGCGGGGGATACCCCCTCCTCCTCGGCCTTCACCGTGATGGGCGTGCCGTGGGTGTCGGAGCCGGAGATGAAGACGACCTCCTGCCCCATCTTCCTGAGATACCTGACGAAGATGTCCGCGGGCACGTATGTCCTCAGGTGGGCTATGTGGCAGGGTCCGTTTGCGTAGGGGAGGCCACAGGTCACTAGGACCGGCCTTTCCTTAGGGAACTTGTGTCCCTTATCACTATAATCTATGAGTTTAGAACACCTCTGTGTTTACAGTTAGAACAGGAAACTTGCTTATGTTTCTTTCCACGGGGCTAGCCTACACTCAGGTGAAAAAATGGGCTTAAATACTAGGATCTAATGCAGTATGGCGTGTGGAATAACCATGTCCAACGCGCTTGACACCAAGAAGCTGACTCTGATGGCGGTGATGGCGGCGGTCTACACCGTGGGCAGCTTCCTCCCCGGCTTCCCCATGGTGGGCGCCACTGGGACCATCGACCTCGTCAGGGCATTGGAGATGGGCTATGGCATCCTCCTGGGTCCGGTCTACGGTCCGATGGCGGCCTTCCTCGGGGCGCTGATAGGCAAGTTCCTGTCGGGAGGGGGCTTCGGCATGTTCATGATCCCCCTCGCCCCGGTCACAGCGTTCGTAGCCGCCGCATTGAGCCGCCCCAAGGTCTTTAGGGTGAGGGGTTGGATGTATCCGGTCGTCATCTTATCCGTGCTCTGCCTAGGTTGGTATCTTACGCCCACAGGTCGAACCGTGTACCGTTTCCCAATGTGGCATCTGATAGGACTCGGGATCGTCCTCATCCTCCGAGGAAGGATGGCTGACCTACTGCAATCGGAGAACAGAGGGCAGCTTACGTTGGGAATCGCATTGAGCAGCTACGCTGCGACCATGGCGGGCCACATGTTGGGGAACCTTATCTTCATAGCCCTGGGGCCTTCCGTCCTAGGTCTCCCGTCCCCGGTCTTAACTTCGATATTCTCGGGGCTGTTCTGGGTCACCCCCGTAGAGAGGATTACGATCACGGCACTGTCGACCCTGATCATGGCGCCCATAATCTTCGTCGCGAGGAACATGTACCCCGACCTGTTCCGAGGGTAAAAAAACCGATTCCCGTCTTAGTACTCGAGATGGCTGAAGGGATTAGATGGCTCGTGCCATATCTCCCTCGCCTCGCCGACGAGGAACACTGACCCCACGACGATGACCATTCCCGCCTCTCCAGCGAGCTCTATGGCCCGTCTAACAGCCGTCCTCACGTCTCCCACGACCTCATGGGTCTTGGAGTGCTTCTCCGCCTCGGCAGCTATCCTCGAAGACTTAGCCGCGCGCCCCATGACCCTGTGCGAGGTTATCACGAAGTGGTCCGCGACTTGGGCTATCTCCCCTATCATCTCGGCTATCTTCTTGTCGGAGGAGATGCTGACGACGGCGACGAGGCGGTCGTATGTGAACTCGCTCTGGAGCACCTCCCTCACCGCCTTGGCGGCTTTAACGTCCTTGGCACCGTCCAGCACCACGAGGGGCTTGGTCTGCATGACCTCCATCCTCCCCGGCCAGCTCACCCCCCTCAGCCCGCGGGCTATCGCGTCTCCGGGGACCTCCACTCCATGGAACCTCAGGGCCTCAACGGCGCCCACGGCCGCTGTTGCGTTGAGGAGCTGGTGGTCCCCTATTAGGGGAATGGTGAGTTCCTCGTAGCTGTGGGAGAGGCCGTTTAGATTGAATGTCTGCCCCTCGTAGCTGGAGCCAAGCTTCTGGAAAGTGATGTCAGTGCCGACCCGGAATATCTTGGAGCCCACGTCCCCGCAAATCTCCTGGAAGAGGCGGTAGATGTCATCGTCCGCGGTCGCGGTGATCAGCGCACCTCCTTCCTTGACGATGCCGGCCTTCTTCTCAGCTATCTCCAGCACCGTATCCCCGAGGACCTCCGTGTGCTCCAGGCTCACGTTGGTTACGACGGAGACCTGGGCCTTCACGACGTTGGTGGCGTCGAGCCTGCCTCCCATGCCCACCTCGAGGACGGCGTAGTCCACCCCCTCCTCGGAGAAGTGCTTGAAGGCGATGGCGGTGATTATCTCGAAGAACGTGGGATGCCTAAGCTCCGGGTCCTCGGCCATCTCCTCGCAGAGGGGCCTCACCTCCTCGATGAGCCTGACGACGTCCTCGACAGGGATCTGGACCCCGTTTACCTGGATGCGCTCCGTGAACGTCGAGAGGTGCGGAGACGTGAACATCCCGACCTTATACCCGGTCTCCCCTAGTATGGAGGCTATCATGGCTGTGGTGGAGCCCTTCCCGTTGGTGCCGGTCACGTGGACGGCTTCAAAGTCCCGGTGTGGGTCTCCTATCTGGGCCAGGAGGTGCCTCACGTAGTCCAGCCCCAGCTTGGAGCCGAACCTCCTCACGGCGAAGAGCCACTCTATGTGATCCCTGTACCTCTTCTCGAGGTCCGTGAGCCCGTCCGTCGCCAAATAACAAGCGCCTCGACTATTGACCAATTCAGGGGTTATTTAAATTTAGGGGATAGGCCGTTCTCTCCACGGGAGCGTGAGGTCCCCGTCCTTTGATTGCTAGGCGTCTCCGGTTAGCCTGTCGATCTCCTCGTGGAACTTTTCCCTGAGCTTCATCTTCTCCTCGTCGGGTAGGAAGGCGGAGTCCACGGCGTTGAGGCTGATCTGGAACAGCTCCGGGACTGTGAAGCCCAGCTGCTCGTGGAGCTGGACGTACTCGTTGTTCATGTCAGTGCCGAACATCGATGGGTCGTCGCTGTTCACTGTGACCCTTATGCCGCCGTCGTAGAAGGCCCGCACGGGGTGCTCCCTCACAGACGGGACCGCGTTGGTCCTCACGTTGCTCACGGGGCAGGTCTCGATGGTCACACCGTTGTCCCTGATATAGGCCATGAGGGCCGAGTCTGTTATGGCCGTTGTACCGTGGCCTATCCGCTCAACGTCGAGCTGCTTCACGGCTCCCCAGATGCTCTCTGGTCCCGCGGCCTCCCCAGCATGAGCCACCAGGTGTAAGCCCATCTCCCTTGCTCTACTGTACACTGGCATGTAGGGCTCAGGGGGGAATCCCCTCTCTGAGCCGCCGATGTCGACGGCGACGATGTTATCCCTTTTTGCCTCTATCCAGTCCAGGACCTCCATGCCGTAGTCCGGGCCATAGTTGCGGACGAGGTCTATCCTGAGGTTGCACTCTATACCAAAGTCTTCCCTGGCCCTCCGGACACCTCTGTTGATAGCGTCTAGCATAAGGTCGTAGTCTAACTCCTGCTTCACGTGGTCCGGGGCTGAGAAGCTTGCCTCCACGTACCTGACGTTGCAGCGGGCGTCGTCCTCGAGCATCTCGTACGTGATGCGCTCGAACTGCCCCTCGTCGACGATGAACTTGCTCACGGTGCTGTAGACGGAGATGAAGTGGTCGAAGTCGCTGTACTGGAAGAATCGTTCAACCTCCTCGAGGCTCTCGAAAGGGGCGTCCCTGCCGCTCTCCTCCATCAGCCAGAGGAGGGTCTCCGGGCGGGTTGCACCCACGATGTGGATATGCTGCTCCGCCTTCGGGAGGGCCCTGATCAGCTCCAGCGTGTCCATGAGCAGAGTTGGGACCCGCCGGATAAGTAACTTATGGAATCGGTTTCTGGGGTATCGATGCAGAAATCAAAACACATATTCGCCTAGCCGCCTTAGATGAGACCATGAAAGCTCGTCTTCTGATCCTACTGATATTAGTCTCAGCTATGTTACCAGTTCCCGTCCAAGCGCTGGACTACGAGGAGTACATCAGCCTCGATTTCCTGTTCTCACCCGCTGCCGACTTCCAGCAGATGGAGCTGGGGAGGACATACTACTTCGATGTCAGCGTCATGAACAGCGGCCTTAACATACAGGAGGGGGACGCGTTGAATCCCCTCGAGCCCCAGGTCAGGTTCTCTGGAAAACTCATCCTCTTCGTCTCATCCACGTTCAGGAGGGAGGGGAGCTTCCCTAAGGGTGACGAGACGATCCAGTACCAGCACCTAGTCCACAGCCGTGACGAGAGCTACGAGGTGGATTTCCCCGGCGTGGGGGAGTCGAACGTCCTCATGTTCCTGCGCGAGATAGACTACGGCTACGATCTGGAGGACGTCGACCTAGACGAGTGGGTGACCCTGACCATCGACGCCTCCCTCTACTTCAAGGAGTACGCAGTAGTCGGGGGCGAGACGATATACCAGTTCGAGGAGAAGATCACTGAGGCCCACATGAAGTACTACGTGACGAGCCCGGACAAGGTG
>JABUBP010000063.1_pt1 | contig 20170 bp, 16 predicted proteins | sample 7240331 | NCBI WGS metagenome assembly JABUBP01 (sample SAMN07256347, study PRJNA390944) | subsurface metagenome | isolation source: Methane hydrate marine sediment | place: Pacific Ocean: Eastern North Pacific, ODP site 1244 | collected 2002 | reverse complement strand
TGAATAGACCTTCGGCTCGTTATCCATCACCCACTTTAATTTCGACGCCGTAAAATTGCCCGGCAGATTGAACAGGCTCTTAAGGCACTTTTCTTTCCCGATATCCACCGCCGCCTTCTCGCCGATTTGCACCGCCCTGCTGTCGCACCAGATTATTGAGGGTCGCAATACTTCTTGATTCTTATCCACACAAACTAACCCGTGCATCTGATAAGAAATCCCTACAGCCTCCACATCTGAAGTTTCAAATTCTGCATGCGCCTTAACCTTCTGTGTTGCCGCTTTGACATGCTTCCACCAGACCGCCGGCTCCTGCTCAGCCCAGCCCGATTCTTTTGCGATAATCTCTAACTCCTTCTCCGGCGAGGTCGCCGTCGCCAACACCTTACCCGTCTGGCTTTCTATCAGCGTCGCCTTTATTGATGAGCTCCCAACATCATATCCCAACAATAGCGCCATTTAATTATCCCCTCTACAATCTACCATTTATAATTGTCCCCCACGTGTTTTCAATAATCAATTTCTATTCTTTAATGTTTAGCCCCTGGCTCCGCCGGGGGTTGCTTTTTCCAGGGTTTATTGCGAATTATGCCTGCGCACATAATCGATTCTATCATTCAAAGATTTCTCATCAAAGCAATATCTTTTGTCATATCCTCTCGTCCACACTCTTCCGCTAAATCCATTCGCTCGCAGCGCAATCCTTGCCGAATTCTTACAACGTCCAACAAATAATTCTATCGGCTCGCCTGTATAATTCAATATTACATGCACATGGTTGCAACAAATCGCCATCGAATATATTTTTCGTCTTAATCTCGCCGCCTCATTTTCGATAGCTTTACGTACAATTTCTTGTTCCTGCCGGGTTAACTTCACTGTTTTCCCTGCCTGATTTGCCACGTTCACTTTTCGCAAACTTCTGTTTGCCCCCAAAACTTTGCCTTTCTTGACATATCCTCGTTCGTCTCCTTGCAGCCATGTGCCGTACGTTGTCCACGTAACCATATATCCAAGGGTCTTCACCATAACCGCCACCCCAATCTTTAATGTTTATGCCGTTATGTTTAGCCCCCGGCTCTGCCGGGGGTTCCTTTCCCCTTATGTTTAGCCCCCGGCTTTGCCGGGGGTTCCTTTTCCCCTTATGTTTAGCCCCCGGCTCCGCCGGGGGTTCCTTTTTCTCGCCATTAATTTAACCAAAAAAGGCCTGGCTAAGCCAGCCCTTAATTTCCTTTTATGTTTAGCCCCCGGCTCTGCCGGGGGTTCCTTTCCCCTTATGTTTAGCCCCCGGCTCCGCCGGGGGTTCCTTTCCCCTTATGTTTAGCCCCCGGCTCTGCCGGGGGTTCCTTTCCCCTTATGTTTAGCCCCCGGCTCTGCCGGGGGTTCCTTTCCCCTTATGTTTAGCCCCCGGCTCCGCCGGGGGTTCCTTTTTCCTTGAAAATCTTGCTTCTATAGTGTAGATTTCCCATAGTGCTAACGCTTTGGCTTCCAGATTTCATAATAGAGCGTTCTCAAGAAGATTTTGATATTATGGCGGGATTAGAAGAAGGAAAAGTGTTTCAGAAAGTGTAAAATGGGCAATGTCGGCTATTGCATGAACTGAATGATTGTTGGACAATATGAAAGGAAACGCAATGAACAGAATCATTAAGACTACAATCTACGCACTCGCTGTGACGCTGGTTTTGACAGCCCTTATTGGCTGCAAAAAGAGCGAGCCGGCGCCCGAACCCGATAAAGTTGCTGTTGCCGGGCCAAAGTTTCAGCAAGGTGTGAAGCTACAGGCTGCAGGCAAACCAATTGACATTGGGACGGGACACCTCGTTCCGTGCGTCTCCGACTGGAATAGCGATGGTAAAAAGGATTTGATTGTGGGACAGTTCACAAACGGAGCGATACGCCTTTACCTGAACCAGGGAACAGACACAGGGCCCGTTTTCAATGATTTTTCCTTCCTCCAGGCTGGTGGCAAACCCATTAAAATGGATGCGGGGTGATGCATAGGAGCTTATCCACATGTTGTGGATTGGAATAACGATGGAAAAAAGGATCTGATCTCAGGGGACACTAAAGGCCAGGTTTGGTTGTTCTTGAATACGGGGACTGACAAGGAACCAGTATTGGCTGAGGGCATTCGTGTCCAGGCAGGCGGAAAGCCCATCTTGGGAAATCCCTCTCGGTACAGGGGCAGTGATGGGAAATTTCATGATGAAACAGACCCTGAAAAAGTGATGGGTGTGTACTCAAAGATCCATTTCGCGGACTGGAACGGTGATGGCCTTAAAGACCTTTTGGTCGGTCAAAGTGGCCCAAGGAGTATTGAACTTGTCCTCTACAAGAATATTGGCACACAAAGTGAGCCGAAGTTTGGCAAACCGGAACCTTTGGAACTACCAGGTCCCAAGATGTCTCGGCCATCACCCTATCTAATTGATTGGGATGGCGACGGCAAATTGGATATCCTGTTTGGCACGGAACGTCCGACGATCTATTTCTTCCGAAACACAGGGACTAATCAAAATCCAAAATTGGAGACAGGCAAACAGATAGACCTGGCCGGAGATGACTTCAGCAAAGCCTACAGATGTCGGATCGACGTCACAGACTGGAACGAAGACGGCAAACTCGACATCCTCGTTGGCAACTTCTATAGCCATCAGAGGCCTGCCGGTGGAAATATCTGGCTGTTTCTCGGCAAGTAAACTCGGAAGGGCTAACAGGATAATGAACTTGTCTCCGAGATAACAGCCGTTTTGCGACGGCTCTTCAAAGCCGGTTATCTCTAATGCTGCCTGAATTTTTTTGATATGTATTTTTGTGTTTTCTTTCTTTTGCTATGCGCTTTCCCATAAACGCAGTGCGATATACGTAATACGCGATACAAATTGTCCGAACCAGCGCCATTCACTTATCCTTCCTCATTATTTAGCCCTGGGTTTCACCCAGGGTCGTTTAGCCGTCGCCGGAACGGCGATGCAATCCATACTTGCTTGCCCCGTACCAAATAGGGCCATACCGTAATTCGGTACGGGGTCATTCCGCACTCGATGCGGAATCCAGTCTTTTTCCCTTACGCTTCTACGCCCTTATGCCCTTCACCCACCTACTATTCAACAAGTACTCTTACCACAATTAGCAAGATACTTGCTTCAACCATAGTTATCTTGTTCAGATGACAGCTTGTTTATAGATCTGTTAACTATGTCTTCAGGATAGTCAAGATATTCCAATAATTTAATAGCGTTACTGGTAGAAGTAATACCCTCCCTGAGTTTATAATCAAATTTCAGGCCTTGGTCATCGACATCATCCGTAAAGTGGTAGCTTTTGAAGCCAAATTCAAGCTTTCTGGCGAGCTCCAAATCATGCGTCGCAACAACAACCAATGCCTTGTGATTGACCAAATAACGAAGAATTTCAAACGATGCGATAACACGTTCTGACGAGTTAGTTCCGGCCAATGGTTCATCTATGAGGCATAAGGTCAGGATTTCTTTTTCAGAAGACCTTATCATTCTCAACAAGTGCTCTGCTTGTACAAGGTAATAACTTTTTCCTTCAATCAAGCTGTCTGTTTCGCTAATCAATGAGATTATTCTGAAATAATTTCCGGTATAGGAAGTAGCGAGGCACGTATAAATTGTCTGGGCTAAAATAGCGTTTACCCCCAGAGTTCTCAAAAACGTTGTTTTGCCGGCCATATTTGAACCCGTTATGGTTACTCCTTTTTCCCGAATAGTTATTGAATTCCCAACCGGATTGGTCAATAGAGGGTGTGTTGCATCTTTAATCTCAAGCAATAACTCCTTACCTGAAAAGTTCGGCTCAACGTATCCTGATAATCCTTCACGGTAAGAAGCTGCGGATTGCAAAGCATCTAATTCTCCAATCAAACGATAAATCAACCTAAGCTCCTCCTTATGTGCATGAATCTCATCGAGGACAGCATAGAAAATTCTGACCTCCCTCAGGAAATATATGTCTATGTGAGCATATAACAGCGTCCCGATATCAGAGCCAAAAGAGCTTTCTGGAAATAGCAGGAAAGTTTTTCTGGCAATCTTTTCTGTTGCTGACGTTGCTTTTTTCAGTTTTTCGCAGCAGTCCGCTAACTCCGGACACTTGATGGCTGCAAGTTTTTTACTTAGACGAATCATTGCACCCAGATAGCGAATTGCGGATAATTGAAGAAGTAGCCGTGCTCTTATCTTGGATGTTACCAGTAAGTTGATAATATAAAGAGGAAGGATAAAAATAATAATTCCCCGTGCACCCCATAAAAGTGGAACAGCAACAATTGAGACAAACGCCAGCAAAGCCAGGAACGAAAACAAATACTTTAAAGCGGTTGAAGGAGGTAATTCTCCACAGACAAGGGCGGTAACTCCATTTCCCTTTTGCTTTCCCATACCCAGAAGCCTTATCTGGATCTGTTCTCTAATTTCTTTATTAGTTTGAAAGAGCCGTATGATTTCTTTTCTCTTCTTTAGTATTTTGTCAGATAACAATGGCGTCCTGAGAATGTTATAAAGGATGCATTCTCCCGGGTTAGTCATAGTTCTTTCAATCTTGGAATAAAGGTCATTCATGTTCAAATCCAACCAGGTTTGGTCGCCAATAAAAATATCTTTATTACCACACCGTGAGGTTGAATATCTATAGAAGCTCTCTATTTCTGAAAAGTTTCGATTCTTGACTTTTTCCTTCCCCCATTCTTCTCTTATCTGGCAGAGCAGCTTTTGAAGAGTATTCTTTTGATAGATTCTGATACTAAGGATTATTAATGGGAGCAGAATCAAAAGCCCCCAATAATAAATTGTGGCGACCTTGGCGCCCATGAGAATAACAGCAAAAGCAAAACCTACAGAAAAAACAATCAAAGTTTTCAATAATAAAGAAGATTGCTTAACCGATATCAGGGAAAGTTCAGCTATGATTTTCAATAATTTCATTTAAACATTCTCTGAATAATACTTGTCAATATACTGGCTATTTAGTTACTGTTGCGGAAACAGTATTTGTCATTCCCGCGGAAGCGGGAATCCAGCTTTTTCGCACTGGACCCCTGCTTTCGCAGGGGAGACATCGCTGGTTTTTGTTTTCCGCAACAGATACTATTTAGCAATTCCTTGGGAAAATCTGTCCTTTTCTCATAAGCTGAACTTATGGGATCTGACCTGGGCAGACACTGCCCGGCGTTTTTTTCTTCTTGCCATATTCAATTCCATTGCTGTAAATAATCATTATTTCCCATTTGCCTGCCCGCAATTTATCTCCCTCTCCCATTTTCTATCTTCACCTACTGTTCCAAATTCGCCCTTTTGGCAACCATACTCCAACTTTGAGGCAATTACCTCGTGCTTATTTCTTTGCTATTTCTACCTTTTTCACACTACCATCTGCTTCGACTTCTATTTTCTTTGGCTAATCCGCGAATATACTTGATACGAAATCCACCCAGATTATAACCATTCCAAGTAAACCCACAAGATTTGTTTAGAAAGTCCGTGAATGATTCGAAGTAATGGAATAAATATACAAAGATATACCTGTGTCCCGCTTGGAAGTGATATTCGATTAAGAGGTTCCTCTCAATCGAACCTTCTTAGAATCTCCGGTTTACCTTTATAATAAAACGGGCTCTCTCATTCCGAAACTGCTTTGTAACAAAGCCCCCATTGAAACGGCCTCTGCCCATTTTATATTGTTGTTAAGGTTATAATAAGTTTGAGGTGGACGCAATTTCTCTTTCGTTAAACTTGACACTTCTCTTAGGGATATGCTTTTTCGATATGGTATGGCATTTTCTAACACAACGGCATAAATCTGGCTTTTAGATCTAGTGTACTTATCAAACTCTTCTTTTGTACACCCTATTTGATCGTGAAATCTCTCCCAAACATTTTCAGGTTTATCAACAACGACTCTTTTTATCGATGCTTCACCCACAAGAGAACGTTCACGTCCTGATGCGTATATACTAACTTTACACCCAGTCCACTTTTTGGAGAAACTTCTCCTTATCTCGACCTTTTTCGTTCCGGACACGACCTTCCTTGCATGTTCCGACTTAATACTCATTAAAAGTCCGCTATCGAGCGAATGTCCATCCACAAAAAAGGCGCGAGCAATCTTCGGAAGTTTTTCCAAAATGGCTGCCCACACTTTATCAAAATCCGATGAGCACCTAAGCTCATCCTCGAACAGCCTATATTGATGTCCCGCTTTGACAGCTTTTGTAAATCCAAACGACTCAAAGAACCTATTCTTTTTCTCCCAAATACTTTCTGGAAGTGTAAAGTGAACTTCCTTCGAAAAATCTCTTATTTCTAATCCCATTAAGGCGAAAAATGCTTCACCTAGATTAAAGTTTTGTAGATTTTCCTTTATTCTAAGATGGCAGAATTTAGCATCCTCTCCTCGCTTTACTATTGCAGAAACAACTGGCTTCTCATCAATATAGCCAACATACCCAATTCTTTCTGAAGCCTTCAAGCCCGCTATAACTTTCTCGTCAAACCACTTCTTAATATTCGGATACATCGGCTCGTTTTCTAATACCAACTCCCGCAATCTCTTCAAATGGTCGGTACCAGCGCGCGCATCCGCTTCAGATAGCCTGACAACTCGGAAATCACCCTTTTGTGAAAACAAGTCTTCCATTCTTATTACCTGTAATGCCGTATGATTGTCACGTCCTCAACTAATCACCGTCTCCCCAATCTCTAAAAAATTTTGACAACCTCAATTCTTGCTCATTATAATCATCTTTTTTCTCATCCTCTTTGTAATCTTCTGGCTCTGGCTTTTTGCAATCTTTTGACATTCTATAAAACGCCAGCCTTGCTAATCTTTCATCGTCTACTAAATTGACATTAATATTGTGCCCGCGAACCTCAAATATCAGAGGAGTACCTTCCTTTTTGTCTTTTCGGTCTTTACCAAAAAAAGGATGCGCAAATCCGGCATAATGTATACGCATTTCGCCAATCGCTTCATCAATCGCACGACAATATACAGCGATTCCTTCTGGTAAGCAAAGCCTTTCTTTGGATCTCAAAATATAAAAATGATTCTTTTCAACTAACAACCTTTTCTTTTTATTTGCTTCTATGCACTCCCAATAATCACTCGGATTCGGTCTGTTTGTTTCCTCATGTTTCCATAAATCTATGGGGATGTCCTGTTCTACCTTCCCTTTAAAGGCAGCAATGTTATCCCTATACACGCTTTTGTCCCCCTTAAAAACTTTCGTCCCAGATAGATCAACCGAAAGTGTCTCGTCCTCCACACTTTCCTCACGACGTAAAAGGCATTTGCACAATTCCTTCCCTTGCATCCGGGAGTTATCTGGGTGGTAATAAAATAAACGAAGCTGTGACAGAGGTTCTCCCACTTTGATCTTTACATTGAAAGTGATAGGAGTTATTTCCAAAAACATTTCAACCTCCTGAGAAGGCAACTTTCCATGGTCAAAATACTCATAGTGATCCATCTTGTCCACAATCAAACGGCCTAAAACATCAACCCTCCCAACTGAGCTCTTAGCAGTCGCTCGGCCAAAAATCGGGCCGTTTTTTAACCTTCGTCCGTCAAGTTTTTCATTTAGAGCAAATACATATGTGTGTTTCTTTTCCAAAAGAAATATACCATCACTCTCGGCATCATGAACTTTAGCATAATCAGGGTTTTCAAGAATCGTTCTTTTATACGCATCTTGTTTAGTTGGCTTTATCGACCCGTTGACCATTTCATACCCTTCTGTTGATAAGGTTAAATCGATAGACGAATGGTCAATTGGGTTTTCTCGCTTCTTCTTGCTATCCCAGTCTTTCACATTTTTAATAAATTCCTCTTTGCATAACTCTTGGACCTGTTTCTTAGACAGAACCCCAGGAATCCAATCTTTCCAAGGCTCGCTCATATACTTTCTCCCCATTATGAAAAATAATAACGTTATCTAAATTATTTATCGGACAAGCCGTCAAAGGAACATGAAAAAACAGTTAGCCACTCAATCCCCGAAACCAAAATCCTATTAAGGCAGCTTTTTTTTGAATTATACAATTTTCTAATTCTACCTCAATGCTTTTCTGGAGCTTTTTTTCTGGTATCAAAATTCTCCAATCCATTGTTGCCTCTAACTCTACCTGCGAGCCACAATCAAGGGAGCACGGCCAACTCTCCCCTCTCAATTTACCATTTGCCAATCACAACCTCTAAATCCGTGTCAGTCCGTGTCCCAAAGAGTCCATGTCAGTCAGTGTTATTTCGCTCCAGTACATCCGCATTGAACAACTACTTACCCTTTAACCTTTTCCAACGATCTAACAAATCCCCCATTCACCACACCGTAACGCCCGATAATATTTTAGCCACCCACTTCTCACCCTCTTGCGAGCATTTAGAATCGAGTATCGAGCATAAAGACAACACCACTCACCTGCCCCCAACCACCACCCTTCGTCATTCGATATTCCTTCCTTGTTCGATATTCAATATTTCCCTCTTGTTTGTCCCCCATTTACCCAACTCAAAACTCAACACTAAAAACCATGTCCTGAGCACCGCCGAAGGCTCAAAACTCTTCTCCACCACTCGCCGCAACGTCCGATAATCTTTTGGCTTCTCACGACTCAATATGCTCTGTTGAAAAGCCACGAAAACTGTCATTCTGAACGGAGCGCAGCGGAGTGAAGAATCTCTTTATGACTCAAGAGGTGAGATTCTTCGGTTTCGCCTCAGAATGATAGTCCACGTTTTCAACAGAGCAGACTCAATACTCACCATCTTACGAGCATCCAGCTTCGCTTGTCCGCCGTAGCTTCAGCGAAGGCGGAAGCATCCAACTTTAGCTCACTTTAGGCACTTTATCCGCCGCGGCGGATTTAGTTCACTTTAGCTCACTACTAACTCACCCCTACCTAACCAATCACGCCTCCACCACTCGCCGCAACGTCCGATAATATTTTGGCTCCTCACCACTCACTATGCTCTGTTGAAAACCTTATGCGGCATGCCTGATTATCATCAGGTTGTGCGTCAATATCCTTAAATAAACATTCACGCTCACGCGATATATCGCTACGATTTCGCAACGCTGAACCCAACAAACGCTTATGCTGAGAAAACACACTCTCCACCTGCCAGCGACGATTAAAAGTCTTCTTGTCAAACTGGTGTTTCATTTCCGCACGATATACAGTTGTAGGTGTTTTTGTAAACCCACGAGTATTGAGGGCAATAATTGTATGGATACCCAGTACCTCACGACCAAACCGATGGTTAGCTTCACTGTCATAACCGCTATCTGCGAGAATACGTGCAAATCTCAACTGCTTACTGGCTCGACGCATTGCCTTTTCGAACAAAGGAAAGTCATAGCTTGGGCCGCGTGTCACTATACAGCCTGCAATCAGATGTGTATGGGTATCACAAACGATAGTCACCTTCGGCCAGTTTCGGCGAAAATATGAAGGCCGTTTCGTACAGTGGACAAAATGACGACTGACGTGTCTGGTCTCCAGCCCTGTTGAATCTATGGCTGCTTCTGGCGGCTCATCCAGCATCGCGATAGCTTCAGCACACTTGAATATGGAGGCTAACAGCTTTTCAAAAGCCCTTTTTTTAGCAGCCTTTGTTCGGCATAGCATAGAGTGGAATAATGCGGTATCTGCTTGAGTCCAAGGACATTGCGCAGATCGGAGAAGTCCTTGAGCATTTGAATGATGCCGCGATAGTCTGTTTTTAGAAATTGCCGCAATACCAGAATGGCGAACAATTGATGTTGTGTGAAGCGCTTGGGTGAGAATGGATGAGAGTATGCCGGCAGAGAGTCTTTGGCTGTGCGCAACGCTACTTTGGCCAGTGCTACTGGCGATTTGGTCATTTTTCTTTTCGTTTTCATATATCATAAATCGGCTAACTTCCACCAGAAAATCCAACCTTTTCAACAGAGCATATCGATTATTGACTATTGGTGAGAGGATTTCAAATTTCAGCCTTCATATTTTGGATTCTCCCTCTCGAAAAATGCTCCTGACCGTTTTTAATCCCTGATTGATTCGGTATAGGCCCCCTTTTTGTTGGTAATTGGTAACTGATTATTGAATTTTGTATTTGGCGATTCTTGTTACGGACAAAAAAAGCGTGTGAAACGCGGGGCTGAATATTTTTTTTAGGCCCAACACAAAATTACGGCAAATAAAACTCCAAAGTAGAAGAATGGTGGGGCAAGTCCCACCCTACCACTACCACTGAGGAGAGAAATTGAATTTAAGATTTAAGATTTCGTATAAATGAAAACCTGCAGGTGTACAACGGAAAAGGGGGAAATATCGAAGTAAGAAGTTGAGATCGCTTTGGTATGACAAATTAAAAGCGGTTAGTTTGTATAAAATTGTTGCTTAGTAAAAGAATATTAGTTATTTTATACCGCAGGTGGGTGAATTCGTGAATCGTATCTCGAATGTGATAGGAATAACACAAAAATAACAGCGGGTATGATTTAATGGCAGACGAACAAAAACAATTATTGCACCAAATCGAGGCTTTACTTGAAGCCGAAGATAAATCGACCCTAAGGGAACTGCTCAGCGACCAGAGAAGCAGTGATATAGCCGAAGTCGTGGAGCTTGTGGATAACGAGCAAAGACGTGCTATCTTCGATGCTATGGATGAGCCGACGTCGGCTGAGGTTCTGGAAAAGGTTGATGAGGCAACCAGAGCGGAACTGTTCGAGCTGCTCGAAGATGAGGAGCTGAGCAGCCTTGTTAGTGAACTTGACCCCGACGACGCGGCTGACGTTCTTTTGGAACTGCCGGAAGAAGAAAGGGCGGAACTTCTCGAAAGCATACCCCCGGCTGAATCGGCTGAGATTAAAGAATTGCTGAGCTACTCGGAGGATTCAGCAGGCGGGATTATGGACCCGGCTGTGATAAGTGTGTCCGAGGATGCCACGGTCGCTGAAGCGGTCAATAAAATCCGTGCTGCCCAGATTGATGAAGACTTCTTTTCCGTGTATGTTGTTGACAAGGCAGGTGGATTTGTTGGTGATGTTCGTATTAGGTTCCTGCTGACCCGTCCGGAAAGGACGAGGATAGGTGATTTGGTTGGCCCCGATACGATTTACGTTAGCGTTGATATGGACCAGGAAGAGGTTCGGAATATATTCAGCAAGAATGACCTGATTGTAGTGCCGGTTCTGGACAATGACGATAAGCTGGTCGGACGAATCACCGCAGACCGTATCATTGAGGTCGCGGAGGAAGAGGCTGCGGAGGACCTGTACACGATGGCTGGTACAGATGCGGATGAGCTTGATACGTTTTCGGCTTTTCGCGCGGCCCGTATCCGAATGACGTGGCTTTTGCCCTGTTTAATCGGGACGGGGGTAACGGCTCTGGTTCTGATGTTTTTCTACGAGAAATTTGGCAACGGTTCATCTATTGTTTATACCGCTGCGCTTGCTTTTGTGCCGATGATTGCAGCTATCAGCGGGAACGCCGGGCTGCAAACCTCGGCGATTGTGGTTTCAGGACTGGCAACCGGTCACCTTGTGGCACTGAGAGTAAGTCAGGTTTTTACACGTGAAGTGCGCATTGCCGTTCTCGTAGCGTTGAGCTGCGGAGTTATAGGCGGTGTGGCATGTGGATTCTTACTTTACTTAAAAGCGCCGGAAAGCACAATAAAGTCTGTCCAGCTTGTCTTTGCGTTTGGAATGGCTATGTTCTCAGCGATAATGGTAGCAACGACGCTCGGTTTGTTTCTGCCTTTTTTATTCCGCCGAATCGGCATAGACCCCGCTATAAGTTCCGGGCCATTAGTTACAACCGCGAACGATTCGATAAGCGTTGCAATTTATATGACTTTGACATTGCTATTGGCGACGTGAGCGTAGAGGGGGAACTTTATTGTGGGTTTTGGCTTTTTAAGTTTCAGGAAGCGCCCTTATTTGGCGCAAATTTTTAGTAGCGTGTTCGCCGCGTAACGACCCTTCTGCGTGGGCTGCTTTTTCTCGGGATATCCCTGATTGTCAAATGTGATACCGGTGGTTTTCTCGGGCGCGATTTTTTTGGTACTTTCTGTCCTAATAGCTGTAAAGCGTTTCTGCAAATTTCTTCGGTAGAAGCATCGCGATGTTTGAGGCCCTTTTCTAAAACCTCCAGCGCCATTTTTTTCATCCTTCCCCGCATTTTTCTAAGGCCATAGGCGGCTGCGTTTTTCGTGTGTGCAGGACAACTACCGAACAAAGCCGATTTTAAAATGTCTAAACCATCCTCCTGCATCCAGGACAATTTATAAGCAGCCCTTCTTCTGTTCGATGCATCAGAGGAATACAATTGCTCCCCGAGCTTTCTGAGGAGTTTTATTGACGCTTCATCCTTTTCTCGGCCTGAAAGCTCCCTTTTCTCCAATTCCATAGAACAACCCCTGTATTTTGATTACTTCCGTGTAATGTCATAGATTCTCTACCAAGATATAATCGGATTGTCAAACATTTATTTGAAAAGAATTTTTATTTTTCTGCAAGTGCCCTGGCCGGCAAGGCGAGGCTGGAGAAGCCGGTACAGCGGGTATTTAGCAATGGCGGTTCGGACTTCGGTGATATCAGTCGAGCCTGAACCGCCACTACAGCTACAGGCGGGAAGAATTACTTTGTGATTTGTGGCGAAAATCAATATTGTTCAAGCATCAAGCTTGACAACGGGCTTAGAATTTTATAATATAGTATGTGGCAGTAAGAGCTAGTTTATAAGCTTTGGAGTTAGTGGTAATTATGTCCCCGGAACAATCTATTGATGACCGAACAAGCCCTGAGCATGAGCCGGAATTAAACAAGTATTTCAGGGCAGCTATCAAAACGCGTGCAAGTGACCTGCATCTGAAAGTAGGTCAGCCGCCGAAGCTGCGTCTCTTTGGGGAGTTGAAAAATACTACCGGCGAAGTAATGAGCAAAAAGAGGATTAAAGAATTGGTTTTTCAGATACTCAGCCCCGCTCAGAAAGAGCTTTTCGCCGAGCATGGGACACTGGACTTCGCGCACGAGCTCGAGGGTGAACATCGTTTCCGAACAAACATATTTCGCCAGCGAGGCGCGATTAGCCTCACTGCCCGACGCGTCAACACAATCATCCCGCCGTTTGAAGAACTTCACCTGCCGGGGATACTTGAAAAGATATGCCAGAGCAGACAGGGGCTGATTCTTGTAGTAGGTCCTACGGGCTGCGGCAAAACGACAACAATCGCATCAATGGTAGATCACATCAACCACACTCGCCCGTGTCATATAATTACGATAGAAGACCCTATCGAGTATCTGTTTAAGGACGCCAAAGCGATAGTCTCACAAAGGGAAATCGGGATTGACGTCAAAGACTTCGAGGATGCGTTAAGGTATCTGATGCGTCAGGACCCTGATATTGTTTTCATTGGCGAGATGCGTGATGCTAAAACGGTCAGCGCCGGAATGAGAGCTGTAGAAACGGGCCATCTTGTTTTCGGAACGATGCACTCAGCAAATGCGGCGCAGAGTGTTCACCGGCTTTTGGACCTGTTTCCGCAAAACGAACGAGACCTTGTAAGACAGACTTTAAGTCTGGCAATTAAAGCGGTCGTCAGCCAGGTATTAATTCCATGCCTGAAGGAAGGCATTGACAGGATACCTGCTGTGGAGGTTCTAATTGCAAACGCGGCTGTCAGAAAACTGATTTCCGAAGGCCGCGAAGCCGATTTGTCCAGTGTTATCCGAAGCTCGCAACAGGAAGGTATGCAGGACCTTACATATAATCTTTGTGAGCTGGTGAACGACGGTTCTATCGACCCGAAGGACGCATATAAACAGGCACCAAATACAGAAGAATTAAAAATGGCACTAAAGGGTATCAGGACCACTGCCAGTGGTATTTTGTAAGATTTAACGGAGCATTTTATGCCGGATTTATTATTATCTTCTGTCGGATACGGCGGGTACATATCAATAATCAAATTTCTCATTTTCCTGTGTTTCTTTTTTGTATGGCTGCCGCTGCTTACGTGGATTTACCAGGACGCCAGAGCAATAGAGACAAAAGCGGTTTTCTGGGCAGGTATTGTTCTGGGCGCCGGAGCGGCGGGGACAATGCTCTGGCTGGTTATCCCCATCTTTATCGCCGGGATGCTGCTGTATTTGATATTTGTAGGGTCAACATCTCTGGCTTATGTGAAGCACCGCAATTCGAGGGTTATGGATTTTGACCGGGTACTGACGGTTGAGCACATCAAAAGCCTTCTCGTCAGCAAAGAAAAGAAACTTGAGGGACTCAAAAACTTCCAATTCATAACAGCAAACAACAATGAAGTTCCTTTACCTGAACCCCGCACGCCAGACTTTTTCGGATATAAAACAGCTTATGAAATTCTGAGCGATGCCCTCTGGCGAAGAGCGAGCAGTATTATGTTTTCCCCGACACCCCAAGACTATAAAGTAGGCTATTACGTTGACGGAACAGTGCTCAAACAGCCGAGTATGGGCAGAGACCAGATGCAGTATTTCATTCGCTTCCTCAAGCAAGTTGCGGATTTGGAGACCAGGGAAAAACGAAAACCACAAAAAAGCACGTTTAAGATACATCAGGGCGAAAGTTATACCGAGTGGGAAATAGCCACGGCCGGGTCAACAGCCGGGGAACAGGTCAGACTCAAACAAATATCACAAGAGGACATATCAAGGTTAGGCGATATCGGTCTGATGCCCGAGCAGTACAAACAGTTAAATAGCTTTAGCGAGATAAAGCAGGGTGTTTTTATCATAAGCGGGCCTAACAAAAGTGGAGTAACAACCACACTTTATGCACTGCTGCGAAATCATGATGCCTTCATTAACAATATAAACACGCTTGAAAGACAGCCTTCCCACAAGCTGCCGAATATAACTCAAAACATTTTTAACCTCAGTGACACGGGCACAACGACATTTGCGAAAAGGCTGCAAACGGTAGTAAGAATGGGGCCGGATATTGTTGGTATTGCCGATTGCGAGGATGCCGAGACGGCCCAGATTGCCTGTACTGCTGCCAAAGACGGTAAAATTATGTATGTTACTATCAAAGCAGACAGCGTAATACAGGCATTGGCTAAATGGCTGAAATTTGCCGGCGACAGGAATCTGGCCGCAGGGACACTGCTGGGCATAAGCAACCAACGGCTGTTTAGAAAACTTTGCGATGAATGCAAGCAGGCATACTCGCCGGATAAGGAACTTTTCAAAAAGTTTAACATCAGCGCAGAAAAAGCAAAAGTGCTTTACCGCACCGGCAAAGTGGTGTACGACAAGCGAGGCAAACCCTCGACATGTGAAAATTGCCAGGGGACGGGCTATTTCGGCAGAATAGGCATATTCGAGATTATCGCACTGAACAATGAGCTAAGAAAGGCGCTATCACAAACGAAATCGCTGCCGGAAATCGGCATGCAATTCAGACGTGCCAAAATGCTTTATTTGCAGGAACAGGCACTAAGAAGAGTCATCAGTGGAACAGTAGCAATAAATGAAATGATTCGGGTGCTTTCAACATCCAAAACGAAAAAAAACAAAATAGTGCCTAAAGTGACACGTAAGTGTCATCCTGAGGCGAAGCCGAAGGATCTGGCCAACGAATAAGAGATTCTTCGCTTCGCTCAGAATGACAGCTTCGCTGTCACTTTAACTCACTTAAAAAACGGGAGATATTGTAATGGCCAACTTAGCCAGCTTAGCTGTGGTATTAATAATTTTGGGATGTGCTGCTTATCAATATTTCAGAGGCACATTTGTCAGGGCATTCGCTACGATAATAATTGCTATTTGTGCAAGTGTAGCTGCGTTCGGCTTCTTCGAGATTCTGGCAAATGTCTTTATCAGCCGCGGTGCTGACGGCCGTGACAGCTTACTATCCCTTGTGCCCTGGGCGCAGCCGCTTTGTTTTGCGCTGCTATTCATTATAGTCTTTGGAACGCTACAGACAGGTGTGATGTTTCTAACTCGCCAGCCGATTGATTTAGGATTTCTGCCTGAGCGTATCGGACGGGTTGTGTGCGGACTTTTCTTAGGTCTTATATTAGCCGGTCTTTTGCTTACAGCCCTTGAGATGGCGCCTTTACCAATCAAGTATCCTTACCAGCGTTTTGGCGGGAAGCGTCACAAAGTCCTTCTCAAGGCCAACGGCTTTGCAACAGGCCTGTTCAGTATCGTAAGCGGGGGCAGCTTCAGCGGCAAAAGAAGTTTTTCCACCATCCATCCCGACTACCTTGACCAGCTTTACCTGAACCGGCTGATTTCCGGTACTTCAATCCTCACCAGCAAATCCCCGGCGATAAGCGTGCCAAGGCCGCCAAAGCCGGCAGTCTGGCCGGCCCCCGAAAGCCTCAACGAGAAGGTGAGTCAGCTTGTATCGGAGCTGAATCGTCAAGGCAAACTTAAGGATGAGTTGACCGACGAGTCAATATCTATGCCCGGACCGGTCAGCAAAAATTATCAGCCCACAATAGTGCGGGTGGGAATAAAAAGAAACGCGCTAAGTACAAAAGATGAGATAAACGTCGGCGCATTTATACTTTCTCAATTAAGACTCATCTGTAAACAACAAGGATACGGTGAAGACCCATTAGCCGGTGCGGGAATAAACATTTACCCTATCGGACACCTGAAGGCGGCGAACCAGATACAAGTAAGCACCGAGATAGAAATAGAGCGTAACGACTTCGAGGAGGGCGCCATAGAAAAATGGATTGACTTTGTTTTTTGTGTTCCGAGGGATTATGTGCCTGTGCTGGTCGAGTTTAAGCAAAACAGCATTGTCGAGATACGGCCCAGTGCAATCGTAACCGCCGACAAGGCGCCGCCACCAGCGGTTTTTACCCAAACACTTAAAGATAACAATGACAGCAAGTAATCTGCGAAGCCCTCATTAAGTCCACCGAAATAGTCGAGCACTGTTTCTTAGCTGCAGACAACTAATTCGTCCAAATCCAGCTCCATCAGATGCTCAAGATAAGCGTTGAGCTCTTCTTCTGAAAAATTGGCGAGAAATTCCGGCTTGGCACTTCTGTTGATTTCACAAATGTAGTTTATCAACTCCCTTTTACTCATAAGCACTGGTCCTTCAAAAGTGGTAAAAAATCTTATCAACCTACGCAATATCGACAGGGTGCACAATTTTTCTTTAGCCAACCGGGCAACGGCCAGAGTAACGCCCCATAACCCAAACCACCATATAGCCGAATCGTTTTTGCTTCGACTACCATATATAGCCCAAACGAGCAAACCGGCTTTATCGTATGTTTCACTGTCCAATAAAATCAGCTTGGGCGCCGGCCAATGCAGACTAAAAAAAAATTGCGAATCTTGCATTTTTTTAATTTTCCGCTTTGGTTTGGCCTCGATAGCAACTGAGAGAGTGTGCTTGTTAACGGCTATATGAGAAGTCTTGTAAAAAGTTGTCAACATCAGGTTTTTTTGTAAACGAATTTTCGTCCATGGCCTCTATAATTACAGATATACGACCGCTCGTACATCTGAGCTGTGCATAGCTTGATTTTTGAAAGCAAAACGTGGCGAAGAAAGATTTTAGGGCATTGATTAACAACTACAGCGCACAGGTGCTGAACACTGCGATGCGGATTTTGGGTGATACCCATAAAGCCCAGGACGTTCATCAGGAAGTATTTCTTGCAATATGGCGGCGATGGCACAAGTACGACGGCCAGACGAACTGGAAGGCATATCTGTATCGGACCACGGTTCGAAAAGCTATCGAGTTTGCAAAACAGTCCAGGACGGAATGCTCTTTTGGTCAACAAGAATACCCTGATAGTAAGGAAAAGCCGGATATGGGTTTAAGAACCACCGAATTGCAACAGAAACTGGCCGAGTGCCTTGCGAGATTTCCAAAACGTCAGGCAGAAGTGTTTGTATTATCGCGAATGGAAGGATTGAAAGCAGAAAAAATCGCTGAGCTTTTGGGTTGTTCGCAGAACACGGTGAGAGTTCATCTGCATCGGGCGATGAAGCGATTGGCCCGGGAACTTAGTGAGTATCTGGTTGAATGAAATAGGTGAATTATGAAAGAGCACGAAAGAATCAATAAATTGTTAGAGGAATTTGCTCTGGGAGAGTTGTCGCAACAGAAAGAAACCGAGGTGAAGACACACTTGGCTGAATGCCCCCAGTGCAGCAGTGAACTGAAACGGCTCGAAGCACTACTTGAATGCACTGAACGCATAAGGGAACTGTCGGCTGATAAGCAGATGTGTGAATCAGCCAAACAGGCAATTCTTGCAAGTGTGGAAAGTGGAGAAATGAAACAACAAACCACCAGGCCGAATATCAGCCCGGCACTTATATGGAGAACAATTATGAAAAGTCCAATTACAAAATTAGCCGCTGCAGCGGTGATTGTAATCACAGTGATGATAGTAATACAACAATTCGGCGTTCCAATTGATGCTACAAGTGTTGCATGGGGGGATGTGCGGGAAGCATTCCTTGCACAGACTTTGGTACATTTGAAGTATAACAATGACACTGAACTATGGTACGATTTGAAGGAGGGAAAGCGTTATTACAAAGATTGGGATGGTCGTTGTGTTTTTATAGATCGTGTGTTAAACATCAGACAAGTATATCATTCGGTCCGGGGTGAGCACATATCTGAGGACAGGCCGGCAATTTATCCTAACGGTGTAATTCCTCCGTGGGAGCCAAAAACAGCATGGGAAGCCATCGTTGGGCACCTGGAGAAAATGCCTGAAAATGTAAGCGTAGGTCATTGGGAGTTTGAAAAGAGTATCGAACAAGTTGATGGCAAGCGGCTTGTTCGGTTTGACCGTTATTACAATGACGCAGCAGGAAGACGATTATTAATTAAGCAGATTTGGGCTGACCCCGAGACGCGATTGCCGGTAAAGGTTTGGGAGCGTTTAGAATTGGCAAAACGAAAAGCGCAAAACCTCGAATTTATCACCGGTGAATTTGATTTTCCCGAAAGTGGACCCACAAGCATCTATGATTTGGGGGTGTCGCGAGATTTGCCTGTCGTGAAAGAGTATGATAATGTTGCAAGTCCCTCTGTTGCACAAGCGTTTGAGGCAGGCAAGGCTGCTGGCGAAAGATTCCCCAGTCGCTACCGGGTAATCGTCTGGCAAAATGAGGGCAGCCACGAGATAGATATCATCTGGCGCGATGGTGATAAAGTTCGGCAGTCTCGATACTTCAGCCTCATTGAAGAGCCCTATCATCTTCCCGTTCCATGTACCGCGACGGAAGTACTGCAATGGACGCAAACGCAAGTGCCGGTAGGTGTGACTATGGTTGATGGCGAGAAACGGTACCGCAGGAGCAATCCTCATCCGCGCGTCGTGGGTGCCGAATCACAACCTACCGTTCGCGTCAACAGAGGAAAATCCCTGATGTTGAGCAGTTGGCCGCACGATAAAGAGTGGCCGTATGCAAAGCAGACGGCGTCGCGGTTCGAGTTCATACAAGATTTGCCACAAGAGTTAAGCGGATGTATTGGTTTGCGGCGCGATTCCGGTGACATTCGCCGGGAGTTCTACGTTGACCCAGCCCATGACTATATTTGCGTCAAATGGATATGGTGGAAATTGCGCTCGGGGAACTGGGAGAAGGAAAGGCAGTACGAGCTTTCCGGTTTCACCCGTCTGCCTGAAGGTCATTGGTATGCGAGCAATTGCCTTCTGACTACCTTTGCTGACCCGGAAAGAGGGACAGGTCAAGGCGGAGCCAACTGGTCCGTTGACATTGAGGTCCTTGATGAGGGTGACTATCCTCTCGATGTATTCAATGGGGAGAAACTTATGGAAGGAGCTAAGGTGGAAACCTATTAGAATCGCTGCATTAGTAAACAAAGAGGACAAAGACCATCGATAGTAAAAGGCCGGGCGGTTCGCCCGGTCTTTTTTATGTGTATGTGTCAGCTAAACTTCCCAAAGTGAAATAAAGTTAAAAAAAATCCTCAACTTTAGGCACTTTACACTTTAGGCACTTTAGTTCATTTTAGCTCACTCCTCACTAACGAGAATCCAGCAACCCTGTCCCGGCGCGCCGGGATCCAGTGGGGAGTCTCGGAGATTTTTCAGGATTTCTCTCGAAATCTAATCTGTTTTATGGTATAATGCATCTAACTAATGGATT
>JABUBP010000062.1_pt1 | contig 20208 bp, 19 predicted proteins | sample 7240331 | NCBI WGS metagenome assembly JABUBP01 (sample SAMN07256347, study PRJNA390944) | subsurface metagenome | isolation source: Methane hydrate marine sediment | place: Pacific Ocean: Eastern North Pacific, ODP site 1244 | collected 2002 | reverse complement strand
TTAGTTGGCGTCTTATTAATTCCATGTTTTATGCAAATTTATTTTTTTAAAAATCACTCTTGGCGTCATCATTTTTCAGCGCTAAAATTTTCTATCCCCTTGGCTACTGTTCCTTTTATTCTTATTCCTATACTGATATTTTCATTTTTAAAGATAGATTTAACAAGTTTATCATCAAGATTGAAAATATTTTACAGGAATCAAAAAAAAGAGGTATTTAAATCACTAATAATAACGTTATGCATAATTATATCAGTTGGCATTTATTTGAAAAATGAACATCCACGTTTTGAAAGTTTTTTTCCAGAACCGAATAAATCTTTTGAAGAAATAGGTGAATTTATTTCTACTAACACGGAATTTAGAGATATAGTATTTTCACCTAATTTTGAAATACCGCTCAATCCTGCACAGCAGTTGTCTTATTCAATGAAAAGAGTTTATAAAGTGGTTTCAATTTTTGATATATATAGTAAAGTTAATGAGATAAATAGAAATTTTGAAATTAATATTTTTTCAATTGGCAAACTTGTCACTAATAATAATTATGGTATTAAAGAATTAATTTCTGCTGCTTATGATGTTAAACAGGTTAATGACTTATACTACTTGTACAGAATAAAGAAAGAAGATTTTATTGAAAAATATAATGAGCTTAAAAAGGTTTCCAGAATATCAATGGAAGTAAATAATAGAATCTTAAATAGCAATGACCTGTTCGATTTATATGAAGTTGAAAATAATTACAGTTTTATCGAAAATATAGCTCCAAATATAGCTCCCAAAATATACGAAAGGTTAAACAAAAAGTACCAAAGATTATCATCTTATTATGATACGGAAGACATTATTAATGAAAAAGTGTCTTTTGTTGATTATCGTTATAAAAAGCTGGATGGCGAAAGGTATAAATTCTATATTCTATTTAAAGTAAATGGCGAGTTTGAAAAGAATTGGAGAATTTATATTCATGCTCATGTAAAAGACAAAGATGTTAATCTATTACCTAAAAGAAGACAAAGGTACAAATATTGTTATTGGTATGTTAATCCAGATCCGCCAACATCTCTTTGGCATAAGAATGAGTACATAGTAGTTGCAAGAGAGATATCAGCAAAACCAATTCTCTATAATGTGAATATAGGCTTTTTTAAATCAGGTGAAGGACGGCACGGGAAACAAATTAAGTTAGGGTGGCTAAATTTAGGTGATAAGAAATGAAAGAGCAGTATGCACTACATTGTTCATGGCACGGCTTGGAAAATGGATACAGGAGGGTTTTCGATGACCGAGAGAATTGAAGATTATGAGTTTAAGATGATTGATGAAATTGGCAAAGACCTGAATACCACTCAGAGAAAAATCTCCCACCAAATCGGACTATCTCTAGGAATGACCAACATCATTATGAAGAGGTTAATTGCAAAAGGTTATGTAAAAGTAAAAGGGCTAGATCGAAGACGAGTCCAATATATTCTCACTCCCCGGGGATTTGCCGAGAAAGTAAGAAAGACCCACCGTTACTTACTGAGAACTATAGATACCTTGAAAACAGTAAAAGAGAAAATTCAGGATACTGTTTTGGAATACTACGAGAAAGGGGAGAGAAACTTTACTATTCTTGGCAAAGGGGAACTTGCCGATATAGTGGAGATATCCTTGCGGGATATGGGGAAAAAGGACCTTCAATATTCCAAAGCAAGAACTCCAGAAGAAATTAACAATAAAGGTTCGATTATCCTTTTGGCGGACAGAAATATCCAGAAGATAAATAATCGTTACCTTAATATTTTAGAAGTTATTTCCGAGAAAATCGGTATCTGACACCAATTCACTGTAGAAAAATTATAAGTGCTAATTAAAAGGAGGGGTATAATGAAAGATAAAAAGATAGTATATGCTACTATGACCGGTGATTTGTTCCATCGAGGACATTTAGAGTTTATAAAAAAGGCAAAAAAATTAGGGAATTTTTTGATTATTGGTTTACATCCAGATGATGTGATTAAAAGATACAAAAGAGAACCACTCATACCATTTGAAGACAGAAAGAAGATAATAGAATCTATAAGGGAAGTTGATAAAGTTGTGGAAGACTGCATGGATTTTAGAGAGCCAACAATGTTTGATAATCTGAAAAAATATAAAGTATCAATAGCTGTTCATGGAGATGACTGGCTTCCGCCTTTATATAAAAAGGCAGAAGAACAGAAATTATGTAAAGTTGTGCAGGTTGAATGTTACCCTTATATTACAACTACAAAACTGCTACAGGAAATAAGAAGAACAAAAAGACTCAACTACTTATTAGAAAAGAAGAAAAAGCTGGTAATAGTTTCGGCCGGTGATGCGATAACCGCCAAGTTGATAGAAGAGGCAGAATTTGATGGGATCTGGGTTTCTGGATTTGAAGCATCGGCAAGATTGGGGTTAGCAGATAATGGATGCATTACTATGACTGAAATGTTAAACGCAGCCAAGACAATCGTTGACGCTACCAGCCTTCCAGTTTTAGTAGACGTGGACAATGGATATGGAGGTCTTCATAATTTTATAAGAACCGTAAAAGAATTTGAAAAGATAGGATGTTCGGGGGTTTGTGTAGAAGACAATATTTTTCCCAAAATAAATTCATTGTGGGGTGGAAAAATACCACTTTTGCCTATGGAGGAACACGGTGCAAAAATTAGAGCTGGAAAAGATGCCCAGAAAACAAAGGATTTTATGATAATAGCAAGAACAGAAGCATTGATAAGAAGTTATGGAATGGAAGAGGCTATCAAAAGGGCGAAGCATTATGCTAAATCTGGGGCAGATATGGTGTTAATACACAGCAGGGAATCGACGGGTAAAGAGGCTTTGGAGATACCTAAATATTGGAAATCAAAGATTCCTTTAGTTATAGTGCCCACTAAATTCCCTCAACTTACAAATAAGCAATTATTTGATGCTGGATTCTCAATGATAATTTTAGCTAACCAAACAGAAAGAGTTAAGATTAAATCTATAAGAGAAAGTTTAAAGACCATAAAAAAACATGATTGTGTCTATCCCATAGAGAAAGAATTGTCTGCTACGTTGGATGATATGAGAGACCTAACACCAATTAGAGAAGTGGAAGAGATAGACCGGAGGTATGGAACGAGATGAAAAAATATAATTTTATTGTAGGAGTGCCCTGTTCAAGATTAAAAGATTTCACAGACAAAATAAAAAATTATATTCCCTGCACAAGGGAGGATGAAGCTGTGGCTTTGGCTGTAGGCGCCTATTTAGTAGGGAAGAAGCCTCTTGTGTTTCTACAAAATAGTGGATTAGGAAATACGGTTGATATAATAACTTCATTATTAAAGCCCTATGATATCAAAATAGATTTATTGATCAGTGTTAGAAATAAGCCTGAACACCATGCTTTTATGGGAAAAATAACCAAGAAGTTGTTGAAGCTATTAGAATACAAAAATTGCAAGTTCCTGATACAATGAAGCGAATTGATGCGATTAGGAAAATAGTGAAGAATATAAAAGATGAAATAATTATATCTTCTACAGGAATGATTTCTAGGGAGCTTTATGCGGTAAAAGACAGGCCGAGAAATTTTTATATGGAAGGTAGTATGGGATGTGCTTTAGGAGTTGGACTGGGAATGGCTATCAATTCAAAGCATAAGGTTATTGTCATATCAGGAGATGCATCAGCCCTTATGTCTCTGGGAACATTAGCGTTGCATAAAAAATTAAATCCGCAAAATCTGAAACATTACATTTTAGATAATAGTTGTCATAGTTCAACAGGTGGTCAGCCAACCTGTTCTGACGTCATTGATTTTTCCAAAATTGCACCAAATACAGTGGTCATAAAGATTAGTAAAGAAAAAGGTGATGCACCAAGAATACCCTTGTCCCCGAAACAAATTAAGAGGCGATTTAAAAATGCAATCAGCTTTAATCATTCATAGTAAACACACAAGAGATTATGCAAAACGGTTATTGAAGAAATATAAAAATGTAAAATTATTAGAGATTACGAAACCACCAACAAAAGAAATATTAAAAATCAAGAACGACAAAAATATCGTTGTTGGCATTGGAGGGGGGAGCGTAATAGATGTGGCAAAAATTATTTCTAAAGATAAAAGATGTATAGCAATTCCCACAACAGCTGCCGGAGCAGCTATGACTTCCTATGCCACTGTCTGGGGAAGAGAAAAAATTACTATCCCTACAAAAAAACCAATACTAAAAATGGATTACGATATGCCTAAAAATCTCCCTTTTAGTGTTAGACAGTCAACCACTTTTGATGCTTTGTCTCATGCTATAGAATCTTTTTGGTCGAAAAATGCAACTTTACAAAGCAAGAAGTACTCAAAAGAAGCTATTTATTTAATTAACAAGTATTTAAATAAGATTAATCATGACTTGAATAAAGATGATATCAACAAGTTGATAACCGCGGGAAATCTGGCTGGGCAGGCAATAGCTATAGCTACAACAAATGTTGTCCATGCCGTATCTTATCCCATCACCGTTGAATATGGCATCGACCATGGAACTGCTTGTGGAATGTTACTCCCTTATTTTGTCGAATATATGGATTTTGAAGAACTACCGGAATTATTTAGTCTTGATTCAACCGAAAAACTAGTTGTTTTGTTAAAAAGGTCATTTATTCCACCGAAAATAAAAGATTTTGATATTAAATTAATTGCCAGAATGGCTATAAGATATGATAAGGCGAATCAAGGGCCTAAAAAAATAAGCAAAAGAGAGTTTGAAGAAATCTTAAGAAATGTGAAAGTTTCTTAAGGTTGGTCACTAACTGTGACCTTCAAGGATAGAAGTGAATATGTCGGATAAAGGTAATAAGAAATTCAATGGAAATTTAGCAGGAATAGCCCAAACAAAAGAGATTCAACTTCCCCGAAAGGCACTTCAGCATAAATGAACACAAAAACTTCACTGGAGACTTCTGATTCTTTCATATCCAATATGAACATTGCCAAGACTATCGCCAAAGGCGGAGCGTTTGTTCTCCTTGGTTCTCTGGCAGGAAAAGGGATTAAATTTGTTACAGAAGTAATTTTAGGACGCACTCTTGGGCCGGATGCATATGGTATTTACGTTCTCGGTCTGAGCCTGTTGATGATTCTCAGACATTTTTCCAGTCTGGGATTAAAGACTGGCATGCTCAGGTTTGGAGCTGGATATTTTGCAGCGAAAGAATATAGTAAGTTTCGAGGGTTCTTGAAATTTTCCCTTTGGTTAGTATTAGGAGGAGGCTTAACAGTTGGTTTAGGATTAGTTTTATCAGGAGGGTATTTAGCAAATCGAATCTTTGCCGATGGGCGTTTGAGGGCCATATTTTATATCGTTGCGATTGGATTACCAGCTTATGGGGCTATGTGGGTTGTAACTGAAGCTATTCGAGCTCAAAGGAAAATGGGTCTTTACACAGGGTTGGAGCATGTCGGACAACCTTTGCTTTTTCTCATTCTGGTGGGTGGAGGGGCATTGTTTGGGTTGACATCCAGTTTTGCCTTGACAGCTTTCATAATTAGCTTAGGTATGGTAGCTTTTGTTGGGTTGATTCTTCTCTTACGTTCCAGTCCATTTCAAACTCAAGTAGAATCATCCAAAAAATCGTTCGATTATGAGCCAAACCGCTGGATGAGGTATTCAGTGCCATTGATTATTATTGGTGTTTCATATATGTTACTGCATGAGACTGATAGAATAATGTTGGGTTACTTTTTGGGGACTAAATCGGTTGGGCTCTATAATGCTGCAGCACGTTTAGCATATTTGACAGCAATCTTCGTTAATTCATTTGCAGGTATTTTTAGCCCATTAGCTGCAGGATTCCATCACAAGGGTGAACTTGGAAAAATTAGATATTTATTAGTTACAACAACTCGCTGGACGTTAATTTTAACCTTACCGCTTGTTGGTCTGCTTGTAATCTTCCCGAGGTTTTTTCTTGGCTGGTTTGGTCCAGAATATAAAGTAGTTGCTTTTCCCCTGATGTTCTTGGTATTCGCATACCTAACTAGTGCAGGAACAGGGAATACAGGTGCATTGCTCAAAATGGTAGATCGCCAGAATGTTGAAGTGATAAATACAATAGGAACTGCAATTTTGAATATCGTTCTCAATATCTTGCTCATTCCCATATACGGTGTTATGGGAGCAGCAATTGCAACTGGAATTTCAATTATGGTGATTCAGCTTGTAAAATTAATAGAGGTCAAAATATTTCTTGGTTTCACTCCATACGAGTTAAATATTCTTAAGCCTCTATTTGCAGGCTTGGTTTCTGGTTCAGTTGTTTTACTAATGAAGAACTACCTAAATATTTTTAATCTAAAATTGGTGATTTTATGTATTGTAATTTTTATTTTATGCTACATCTTGCTATTGGTTCTTTTTGGAATAGAAAAAGAGGAACGAGCCCTCTTTAAACATATATGGTCGTTAATTCGGGCTTATCAACCGACATAATGTAATTCTATTTGTATTAAAAACAAACTAATGAAAGAAGAAATAGGTTTAAAAGGAATTTATAGATTCTTAGGTAAATTAATTGCGAGATTATTAAATAAATCTTTGAAGCCATTCAATCCAAACATAATTACAGTTTGTGGTTTTTTGATATATATTATTGCAGTTGCTATTTTCACAATTTATGGCGAAAAGGCAAAATACGATATAAACCTGTTTATCTTTGTAATAGGTGCTCAGTTGGCTTTAATATCGGACTTTGCGGATGGCTCGTACGCACGTATGATTAATAAAACAACCCATTTTGGGCATGTTCTGGATAGCTTTCTGGGTGGATTGAGATTCATAATCTTACTTGCGGTAGCCTATTTTATAGCTAAAACTCCGTCTGAAAAATATATTGTAGTTTTCCTTACGTTGATTTATGCTTTAAATCAAAAAGTAAAATTTGCTTTATCTCCACAAAATAATTCTAACCTAACTAATCGAGGAAATGACTCATATGCTAAATCGAAGAGGAAAATAAGCTATCTAGTAAAGATTCCGTTTGGCTTTGGTACAGCACACTTTTATTTGTATGTAACTTTGTGGTTTCTGTTTGATTTTGTCTATTTTTTATTTGTATTATATTTTGTTGGTTTATTTTCTATTGTTACCAGGACTAGACTTTTATCACGAGAAGATTCTGAGAAAGGCTGAGCCTTTGAGGTGCTTGCCAGAAGAAGACGCTTATGGAAATTCGTAACTATACCATAACCAGGGGAAAATCTGGACTCAATAATTTTAAATTATCGTATATTCTATTTGGTGCTTTCCTCTTTACAGCATCAATGAATCGCACAAGCATCTATCAAAACTTTACATTGCCTGATTTATTTCTCTCACTTTCCTTTTTAATCGTTGTTACAGGTTTTCTGATAAATGGTTTTTTCCCTGCCAACCTGTTCGTTCGCGATAACCCTGTTTGGGGTCCGGGGCTTCTCTTTGTCTTTTCTTGCTTATTGGCAATTCTTGTTGGGCCAAAGTTTGATTTTGTTAACAGCCTTCTAGTTTTAATCCAATTTATTTTCATATTTTTTGTTATGTCTCCAATATTCAGATTTCATTTCCAGAAGCAGCCAGGAAAAGTGATCACTTACGCAGAAGCGATAGGAGCGTTGATACTGATTTCTGGCTTGTTTGCTTGCCTGGTTGCTGTTTTACTAGAATATACTGGAGTCAATATATTAAATGCAAGTATGACGAGGATGGGCAGACACGGCTCATACATGGGGCAGCCGGGAAACTTTTCGCAGTACCTGACCCTGGTATGGCCACTCGCGCTACACTTTGCATTGGTTGGCACTCTTGGTAAGAAGTTTTTGGGAATTATAGGGATGTGCCTTTTGAGCTGGGGAGTGTTTCTATCCGCTTCTCGCTTCGCTTTTGTTGCTATACCTCTCGTTTCCTGTTTCTACTTGGGATGCCGCGCACTTTATACCAAGGAAGGATGGAGAAAGTTTGTATATGGCTTTGTGATAACCTTGGTAGTTTCAGTAATAGCTTGGGGTATCTACACTTTTATTCAGAATCCAGACTTTCTTAAGTCATTAATTAGTTCAATATCAATTACCCCTGCTATGGAAAAGAAACTTTCTCAGTTCTATACTGCCTTGGAAACAGGTAGTTTGGTATCTTTTGATCCAAAACGAGCATTTTTTACCAGTAAAGCGCTCGAATTCCTACGTCCCTTCCCGCTCTTGGGAATCGGGCTGGACAATGCAAGATACGTCCTGGGATTTCGAGTACACATCTTGTTTCTGACAGTGTGGATTGAAGGAGGTATATTAGCTTTGCTATCTGTTGTAATAATATACTGGAAAATCATGAAAGCAGGAATAAAGGATCTCAGAAATTGTAAAAATTATAGAGAAGTTAGCTTAATATCAGCATTTCTTGCCAGTTGCGCAGGAGGCTTCTTGATGATATTTCGAACTCCGATGGTTTTCCAGAACCGTTATTATTGGATCCCTTACCTTGTGGTGTTGTTCCTTGCAGTCTTCATGAATACTGGTAAGGACCTTGCGTAACATATTTAGCCCAGTTCATAATAAGATTTATAGAAGTAAAAAGTCACTTTTGATAAAAGGATATTACAAGTGAAGATTTGTCGAGTGTCTCCAACTTATCCCAGAAATACAAATCCCGGGTCGGGTTTGGTGGCATACTATTTATCAAAGTATGGACAAGGTAAGACGTTATTCATTACTAGAAGGCGGTCGGGGGAACCTGTTAAGCCAGAGCCAAATGTAATTCTCAAAGAGGTGTCATATCCAGAATTTAGAATGCCTGCTAAACCAAATCTTCTGATTAAAGTAGTCCTGATAATGGGCAAATTTGTTGGCTATACAATTTTCCTTATAAGAAGCATCCCGGATATGATTAAGTTTAAGCCACATATAGTTCATATTCATACACCCATTCCTCTTTTACATGGAATCTTCGGCAAAGTGTTCCTGAGAGCTAAATTGGTTCTTACTTTACATGGCACTGATTTCTTTAGATTAAAGTCGGAGAAATTGCTTCAGTGGTGCATCCGAAGGTGGGTTGACACAATTTTTTTTGTTTCTAAGACAATGTTCGAAGATTTGAAACGAATGATGTTTGGGAAACATTTAGTCTATGTGCCTAACGGGGTAGATATGAATCGGTTTTTTGACCAGAAGAGGCAAAGAAAGAAACAGCTTGTTGCTGTGGGAACGCTCAAATGGCAGAAAGGTTATGAATACCTTTTACAATCAGTAAAGGAAGTTTTTGCCAGGTATTCCGAGTATAGATTAGTAATTATTGGTGATGGACCGTTGAGAAATCAACTCGAGGACCTCGTGAATAATTTAGGGATAGGGGATAAGTTAGATTTCTTAAAGAGACTGACTCATGAACAGGTGGCCACAGTGCTTAACGAAAGCAATATCTTTGTTATGTCCTCAGTTTCTGAGGGTTTCCCTAAAGCCTTAGTAGAGGCAATCGCCTGCGGTACTCCAGTTGTGGCAACCGATGTGGGAAGTTGCCGGGAGATAGTAAATGGCGTTGGTTTCATAGTAAAGCCCAGAGATTCAAGAGAACTTAAAGAAGCTTTAACCAGACTCATAGAAGACGGAGGGCTAAGGACAGATTTTTCTCGCAAGTGCAAGGAAGTAGCCAAGCGTTACGCTTGGAAAAGAACATCCGAAATCGTAGAAAGTGAATATAGGAAGTTGGTTCAATGAGATATCTTTGTATGCTAAAAAGATGAGCGTCTAAGAAAATATTTTTTACTGTATTAAGAGAAATGACTATAAAGCCGAAAACAATTGAAAAAATAGAGATAATCTTAATATTGTTAATGGTCTCCATCGTAATTGTGAATTTTGCGAATATCATACCAAGTAACATTCTTCCAATATCCTCATTTTTCATTTTCTTTTTTATATCTATTCTTCCGGGATATCTCATATTTTCATTAATAGATGATGAGAAGGATATAATTCGGAGAATGGCGATATCATTTTCGCTAAGTTTAGGTGTCTTGGCTGTTCCAGGATTTTTGTTTTATTTGTTAAGACTGAATGTAAAAGATTTCTTCATATTCGTTTTACTTCTTAATATTCTTTTGCTGATTATATTTTTACGAAGAAGAAAAAGCAGGTTCGAAACCATAAGTTTAAAGTCATTATTTGATGATAAAGTCAGACTTCTTTTCTGGTTAGTTCTTATTTTCTTGATATTTAAGTTGGTAAGTTTAAAACTGTCCTATCCGTATTCGGGTACAGATAATTGGTTCTATATAAGTTGTATTAGAGAAAACATGAACGCTTCCTATCTTTCTCCGTACGAGCCATTTTTTGGTACTAATTACAGACCAATTAATTGGTCTTGTTCTTCATGGTTTCTTTTGGGAGCAGTTACGGCCTTAATATCAAGGACGGACCTGATAAATCTGATGATTCTTTATCTCCCCGCGTTTTTAATAGTAATCTGTATTTTTTCCTTTTATACATTATCCAGAGAGATATTCAACGATAGAAACATAGCGTTATTTGCAACAATTCTGCAGGTATTCTATTTCCTCGTTTTTAGAACGCGTGAGATATGGGTGCGTATTGCTGAACCCAAATTTATGTTGTTTTATATAATGACTCCAATTGTGTTAACTTTTGCCATCCGCTATATTTGCCACAAAAGATTAATTGACGGTGTTATTATAGCTTGTATATTACTAGCTATGGCAAATATAAATGTAGTTAATTTTGTTATCGCATTCATATCTATAGTTTCACTATATGGAATAAATATAATTTTTAATTTTGCAAAGTTCAATGTTAGAAAATTAGCACTAAATCTACTATTTATACTTCTTATCATAGCTCCTTTTACAATAGTTCAGAATATCTCGTTATTTAAGTACAAAGATATAAACAAACTAATATATCAGCCCTATCGCGAAGGCACACTGCCTTATTCATCAAATCGAATTTTTTTCACTCGGACACTCAAAGTTTCGGAGTGGAAAGATACTAAGTTAAAGAGAATCTTAGAGAAAAAATTCTCTGATTACTTCATTTTAAACCCTTTTTTCCTGTACGATTATCCTCATACTACTCAGACTCCTTTCAGATTGCTTAAAGTAACAGTCCTATTTCTGGGGGTCTTACTCTTGTTAAAAATGAGAAGAAAAGTCGGCTATCAATTAATTATTGCTAATACTTTTGTTCCAGTTTTTTTGTTATTCAATCCTTTTTCAGCCACACTTATAGGAAAAATTTTTCCCCCATCTTTGTTTTATAGAGTCTTATGGCTCATTCCTGAAACACTAATTTTGGCTGCTGTTTCTTTTGAGTTTGTTACATTAATTAAGAATAGGTGGCCGAAAATGGTCATAAATGTGAATATAAATAAAAAATATTATGGCTTTATAATTGGGGCTGTAATTTTTTCTTTAATATATTCTTGTACAATGCATTATCATAAGGATGCCGTTAGAAAATTTCGTTTTAAAAAAACGAGATTTTACATTAACAAGAAACAGAAATCTCTGTATGATTACATTAATGACAATATTGATTCAAGTGCAGTTGTCTTGGTAGACAATAAATTGGTTTACACGTTTCCTTTATATCTCAACCATAATATAGTTGCTGCGCTGAAAAAGAATATCACAATAGCATTTAGTAAAAATCCAAAAGAAGGCTTAGCAAGATGGGATAATGTAAATTATTTCTATAGATTGGAGAAGTTTGATAGTAAAGCCAGAGATATTCTAAAAAAATACAAAGTAAGATATGTAGTTACACACATAAAGCAACCAATCGATCAAGACTTACGGCGAAGGAAAGAAGAATTTGAATTTGTATACCATAACAAGAAGTATGGATTATTTAAGGTGAAAAATCTATTAGAATAGTAAAAGAAGTATGAAAGATGGAAAATTACAAAACCTTGCCTCTGGTCTCCGTAATAATTGTAAATTATAATGGAGAAAAATTACTTAAGAAATGTCTTTCATCTATAAAAAAGCAGACATACTTAAACTTTGAAATAATCATAGTAGACAATGGCTCTACTGACGGTTCTGTTAAATTTATTAAGAGAGAATATTCTGATTCGGTGAGGTTGATTGAGAATTCTTGGAATCTCGGCTTTGGAAAGGGTAATAACCAAGGAATTATGATTTCGAAAGGGGAATATGTAGCTTTATTAAATAATGATACAGAAGTCGAACCAATCTGGCTAAGTGAGTTGGTTAAGATAGCACAAAGTGATAAAAGAATTGGGATGTGTGCATCAAAAATTCTTCTTGGCGATAATCAAACTCAAATAGATGTAGCCGGCCATTTAATATATCCTGATGGTCTCAATAGAGGTAGGGGTCACCGGGAACAAGATGTAGGTCAGTACGATATTAAAGAAGAAGTATTATTTCCCAGTGCGTGCGCTGCTATTTATTCCAGGGATATGCTTGATGAAATAGGCCTCTTTGATGAAGACTTCTTTGCCTACGGGGATGATACGGATATTGGGATTAGAGCAAGGTTAATGGGCTGGAAATGTGTTTATGTTCCTACGGCTGTTGTCTATCACTACCGTTCTGCAACATTGGGCAATTATGCTCCTATTAAAGCATATTTGGTGGAACGGAATCGGGTCTGGGTGCTGTTGAAATATTTCCCTTTTTCTACGATAATGGTTAGTCCCTATTTTACTTTGAAAAGGCTTATTCTTCAGGCGTATGGTTCGATAATGAATATAGGTGCAGCTGGTAAATTTAGCAGAGAATTTTCTAAAATGCGACTGTTATTAATACTAATCCGAGCATATATTTCAGCATTTGGTGGGTTGCCTAGAGTTTTTAGACAACGAAAAGAAATTATGAAGAGAAGAAAAGCTTCCAATATTGATTTTCGTAAATGGTTACGTGAATTTAGAATAAGTGCCAGAGAATTGGCTTTGAAGGAATAATCGGGTAATTAGTATGAATATATTATTGATCCAACCACCTCCTAGAAAAATTGGTCACGAGGACGTTGTCGTTCCTCCGCTGGGAATTGCATATATTGCTGCATTTCTTGAAAAACACAGTTATCCAGTGAAAATCATAGATGGTTTTGCTCTTCAGATGAACTGGCAGGATTTTGAGCGAGAGGTTGCCAGCGCAAAGCCAGATATAATTGGAATTACTGGAATGTCAGCAGTCATAGACAATACTTTTAAAGCGGTCAATATTTGCCGCAGGTATGCTAAGCATATTATTTTAGGAGGCGCTCATGTCTCTGCTTACAGAGAAAAAGTCTTTGACCAGTGTCAGGGAATAGATTTTCTCATTTATGGAGAAGGAGAGTATACTTTTCTAGAACTAATAAAAAAATTAGAACGAAGAGAAGATCCCTCAACTATCAAAGGCTTAATTTCGAGAGGAGTAATAAATTCCCCTCGTGAACGATTGGAAGATTTGGATGAGTTACCATTTCCAGCAAGGCGTCTTCTTCCCAATTCCCGGTATAGATATACTCTCTTTCCAGGCCGAAAAATAACTACAGTGTTTACTTCTCGAGGTTGTCCGTACGAGTGCAAGTTTTGTGACACATCGGTTTTTGGACATAGATATAGAGTCCGCAGTGCCCATAATGTTCTTAAAGAGATAAAAGAAATCGTTGAGCAGTACGGGATAAATTCTATCATTATTTACGATGACCTATTTATGAGCCGGAAAGACAGAATTGAAAAGATCTGTGAGGGAATTATTGAAATGGGCTTAAAGATAGAGTGGAAATGTGAAGGGAGGCCTAATCGGGTAGAAGAAAAGACTCTTAGCTTGATGAAGCAAGCAGGATGCTCAATGATTGCTTATGGAGTAGAAAGCGGAAATCAAAAAACTTTAGATTATTTGAAAAAGAAAACTACTGTTGAGGGAATTCGGGAAACTTTCAGAATAACGAGAAAAGTGGGAATTAGTCCAATAGGTTATTTTATCCTGGGAATACCTGTAGAAAGCTATGAGCAGGCCTTGAATACTATTAGATTTGCCAAGGAGATTGACCCAACCTATGCTCAGTTTAGTGTCCTCACGCCGTTCTACGGAACTGAAATATACAAAGAAGCAAAAGAAAAAGGTTGGTATCGCGAAATTGATGCTCAGAATCCAATGGATAAGGACTTGAAGAGAGCGGTAATGGTCTCTCCCAATTGGAGTGAAGATAGACTCAAGAAAATCATTAAGGTAGCCCATAGAAAATTCTATTGCAGGATTGGCTATTTGGTGAAGCGACTAAAAGAAATCAAAAGTCCCAAGCAATTCATAAATCAATTAGCTACAGCCGCAAATATTTTGAAATGGTACCTTAAGGAAGCATGAATATAACTCAATGTGATTTACCATATCCGGACCTTTCTCAAAGAACTCAGTATAGCAAAGGGGGTATTTCTCGAAAGTACTGGGATTATCGTGACGAGCGTATCTTCTCCTATATTAAAAACGAGAGAAGAGTTCTTGACATTGGATGTGGAGAAGGGATAACACTCCAGAAGATATTACACAGACTTCTGGGGAAGAAGTTATTCGTTATCCTTAATTGTTTAGAGATAATTTGGAAAGGATTTGTCACTGTACCTAGAACTACGTCGCCGTGGTGGTGAGTTTATGAAAGTAGCTTTGGTTAACCCTCGCGTGGAAAGTTTTTCTAGTATTTTGCCTCCTTTAGGTCTACTATACGTTGGCGCTGTTTTAGAAAAAGACCATGAAGTTCGAATATTTGACCCTCTCCCAGGAGACGACAAAATTTTAGAAGAGATTGTAAAGTTTCAACCAGAAGTTATAGGGATTAGTATTTTAACTTCTTACCTAAAAAGAGCAAAATGTATTATTTCTAAGTTAAAAGAAAAACTCCCATCAGCTTTCTTCGTTGCTGGTGGAGTACACCCTACTGCTCTTCCCAATAACACTTTGGACTATTTTAAAATTGATTGTGTAGTTCTAGGAGAGGGAGAAGAAACCATGAATGAGATTTGTAGAAAGATAGAACGAGGTGAGCGATGGCAAGATGTTAGGGGGATAGCCTATCGGGATAAAGCGAAAGAATTAATAAAAACAAATACAAAGCCACTTATAGAAAACCTAGATGCACTTCCATTTCCTGCCCGGCATCTAATAAACTTTAAAAGATATTTATTTCCTCCTGGGATTATTAGGGGAGAATGGAGCGAAGGATCAACAACTATGATGACTAGTCGAGGATGTCCTTATCAATGTATCTGGTGTGGGAGTCACATTATTTTCGGAAAAAGGGTTAGGCGTCGTTCGGTTCCAAACGTGCTGGAAGAGATCGAAAAACTAATTAGAGATTATGGAATTGACAGTATCTGGTTCGTGGATGATACTTTTACCTTAGACAAGGGATGGGTTTTGAGTTTTACCGAGGGAATACGCCTAAGAAAAATCCGACTTAAGTGGGGTTGTCAAGCCAGAGTTGATGCTATTGATAAAGAGATGTTGGTGGCTATGAAACAAAGTGGAGCAGTACAACTGGACTTTGGGGTAGAGAGTGGGTCCAATCGAGTTTTAAGAATGCTTAAGAAAGGGACTAACACTGAAATGGTAAAACAGGCATTTCAGACCGTTAGGAAGGTTAAGTTGAGAAGTATGGCTTCTTTCATGATTGGTAGTCCAGGCGAAACGAGGAAGGATATTGAAGAAACTCTAAAACTGGCTAAGATGATTAAACCCAATTATGTTAGTTTTTATTTTACTACGCCGTTTCCCGGAACGGAACTGATGAATATGGCTAAAGAAAATGGGTGGATAAAGGAGTTTGATTATGAGAAGGCTGGTTTGAAAAAATCGCCGATGATGGAGATAAATTTTACTAAAGATGAGTTAATTCACCTTCGGTTTTATCTTCAAAATAAATTTATGTGGAATAACTATTCGGCTTTATTGAAAAACCCAAAATACATTTTTAAGTTATTAAGATGTGTAATCTCACATCCAAGAAGTGTATTCATAGCATTATTAGCATTTCTAAAAACAAGGGTATTTGATGATTTTACTTTTGAATTTCTTGTTCATTATGCCAATAGAAAACAGAGGTAAAAACTGAAAAGGCTTAACGGTTATGGAGTATGTATCCTGTAATCTATGCAGTTCTGATTCTTTTACCACTCTCTTTACCTTAAGGGATACCCTCTTTTTGAGTAATGAGATTTTCAGGCTGGTGACTTGCAATCAATGCGGTTTGGTTTACCTTAATCCTCGACCATCTCTTGAAGAATTGGATACCTTTTATCCTGAGGAATATTGGTGGCGACAGGGTAAAAAGACAAATAATGTTCTCTCAAGGTTAGCTAGGAATTTTGAAGAGTGGTATAGAACTTATCTTTTGAACACCGAGGTAAGGTTACTTAAGAAAATGTTGAATAAGGGAAGTAAAATCTTAGACGTGGGTTGTGGACGGGGGGATATTCTTTATTTGTGTAAGCGTTCCGGATTCGAGACTTATGGCATTGAATTATCTGAAAAGGCGGCAGGGACTGCTAGGATAGAGTACGGATTGGATGTATATCAAGGCAGCCTGCTTCAAATTGACTTTGAACCAAACTATTTTGATGCAATTACCTTTTACCATGTATTTGAACATTTGCCAGATTCTCTTCGGGTTCTAAAAAGAGCTAACAGAATACTTAAGGACGAAGGGATTTTGGTGATTCAAATCCCCAATATAGACAGTCTTCAATTTAAACTTTTTAATAAGCGGTGGTTTGGCTTGTCCATTCCCCAACATTTTTATCATTTTTCTCCCAGAACAATTGAAGAAATGTTGAAAAAAGCAAATTTTGAAATTGTAAATATTAGGCACATTTCAAATCGATGCAATCCTTCTGTATTTGTTTCTAGTCTAATACCAAAATTAAATCCGCATACGTTTTTGATAGAAGAAAGCAAGGGCAAAAGTCAACTTATTTTCAAAATAATTTATTTTGTTTTGGTATTATTATTTACTCCTTGGACACTCTTAGAAAGTGCTTGTAGGCGGGGGGCGGTCATTACTGTGTATGCCCGGAGAAGAGGATGAGGATTAAAAAAGAGCAAATTGCCAGATATAAACGCTATTTAATAAGTTATTTAAGACACATCACATTGAGGAAGGCACTTAACTTAGTGAAGGTTGAATTCAAGTTGGCTAGAAATAATCCTAATTTAAAACACATTTATCCCCACTTTCTTAGTGTAGAAATAAGCAATGTCTGTAATCTTAGATGTCCTTTATGTCAAATGGGACAAAGGAAAATTATTCCAAGAAAAAATATAATGTCTATGAAAAATTATATATCCTTGATAGATCCTCTTAAGGATTATTTGTTTCAAGTTTTTTTGTATAATTGGGGTGAGCCATTCCTGAATCGAGATATCTACAAAATTATACAATTCAATACCTCTCAGAATATCGGTACGGTGGTTAGTTCCAATTTTAATATTCCCATTGATGGTAAAAAATTAGTAGAAAGTGGGTTGGAACATTTGATTATCTCGGGTGATGGCATCACCCAATCGGTTTATGAGAAATACCGGGTTGGCGGAAAAATAGATCTTGTTCTGAATAATCTAAAAAAAGTAATGGAAGCTAAACAGAAAGCTAATTCTAAATTTCCATATATTGAATGGCAATGTTTGGTAACTAAATGGAATGAGTTTCAGTTAGACGAGATCAAAAGGACGGTCTTGAATTTAGGAGTTAATGAAGTGAGATTTTGCAACATTAGTTTTTATTCGGCAGAGGATACACAAAAGGCTGAAGCAGAATGGCTGCCGCAAAACCCGATTTATAGAGCTCTTGCCTCGGAATCCTTATCTACTCGCAAGGGTGGTCGTAGACCTTGCTTTTGGTTATGGAGAACAGCCGTTGTGAATGTCAATGGTGGAATAACCCCATGTTGTCTTTTTGATATTCCGGATTGGGGGAATGCTTTTGATGAACCCTTTCTTTCTGTTTGGAATAATGAGAGATATATTGAAGCCAGAATGCGCTCTCAGAACAATAGTCTGATGCGAAAGGTTAAGTTAATCTGCGACAATTGTAATGCACCGTTTATCTATAAATAATTACAAAGACTGTATCATAATCTTAAGAACGTATTGAGATCTCCGTTTGTAATAGATATTCCGAAGACTGCATTTAGGATGTTCTTGGAGAAATTAAGCCGAACTCGGCAGATACATTAGCTTATTTTGGGCTTTATGGAAAGTACATTAATAATTATTCCGGTTTATAATGAAGAGAAAAACATTCTACGTGTAATTGAAGATATTAGGAAGAAAACTCACCACATGGATGTTCTCGTGGTTAATGATGGTTCCACGGATAAAACTGAATATGTTTTGGAGCGTTCCGGGGTCAAAGTAATTAATCTCCCTTACCATTTAGGATACGGAGTTGCTCTTCAGACTGGATATAAGTATGCTTTAGACAAGGGCTATGATTTTATCGTGCAAATGGATGGGGATGGACAACATGATCCCATCTCGATAGAAAATTTATTAACAGAAGTGAAAAGCGGAGATATTGATGTAGCTATGGGCTCAAGATTTCTTAGTAATAAAAAATATAGAACTTCGTTTCCTCGCAAAATAGGCATGAAACTCTTTGGTTCTATCGCTTCAATTATAATGGGCCAGAAAGTCACTGATCCAACCTCAGGATTTCAGGCATTGAATAAGAAAGCAATTAAGTTCTATGGGAGTGATGTTTTCCCTTGTGACTACCCTGATGCGGACGCCATAATTATGCTTCATCGTGTTGGATTCATAGTAAAAGAAATCCCGGTAATTATGCATTATGATAATCGGAGTAAATCCATGCATCGTGGTTTAGGAATATGTTATTATATTTTTAAAATGTTTCTTTCAATATTTGTAACTCTACTCAGAGAAAAGTCTACTAAAGAGGAGGTATAGAATGCCGATTAGACAGAAGGTATTTGCCGTACTAATAAGTGTGGTAATATTTGTGGTTATTATTGAATTGGTTAGAAAGAGAAAGCTTAGAGAGGAATACTCTTGGTTATGGTTAGCTACTGGCGCGGGACTATTGGTTCTTACCCTTTGGTACAATTTATTAGTTGCCATTACTCATTTTATTGGTGCTGCACTTCCAACTTCAACATTATTCTTCTTCGGGTTAATCTTTGTAATGTTGCTAAACCTGCATCACGCTACAAAGAATTCCAAACTCGCAGATGAAGTCAAGAATCTTGCTCAGAAAACAGCACTTTTAGAGCAAGAAATTAAGAGTCTTTTAGAATATAAAGATAAAAAAGCATAGAACTAATGGTTGTAATAAAAGAATCAAAAGAATATGTTGTATAAAAGTAGAAATCTTATATGAGAGAAGGAATGGAAAAAGTATCTATCAAAGATATTCGGGCTACGTATTCTAAAGATAAAATGGTCTTTGAGAGACGCAATAAGGCGTGGTTCTATTACACAGGCCGGCTGCCGTCATTCTATCTAACCTGGATATTTCTGCGTTTGAATATATCTGCTAATCAGGCCACATATATCAGTCTGATTGTTGGACTTGCCAGTTGCATATTTCTCGCCCTGGGTTCGTATATGCTTAAGCTGGCGGGTGCTCTAATGGTTAACTTAGGTTTTGTGCTCGATTGTGTTGATGGAAATATAGCCAGATATAGAAAATCGTTTAGTCCTTTCGGTGAATTTATTGATGCTTTAGTCGGTTATATTGTAACTGCTTTTTTGTTTATGAGCATCGGGGTAGGAGCATTTATTGACCCAGACTCATCTGCGTTATTAAGGCATGCCGAAAATTTTCCTTTATTCAGTAAAGATGTATTTCTTTTCGCTGGTTTTTGGAGTTCACTTTCGTATGCACTAGCCAGATTGGGTTCTCTAAGATATAAAACTATATTTCCTTCCGTTCCAAACGATGATAACACAAAAGTCATAGCATCAAACATATTTCATAGAATTATGTTAATAATAATTAGAAATATGTTTGGAACTTCGGGTTTATTCATGCCATTATTACTATTTGCCTTAGTTTTCAAGTTTCTTGGTTTGTTAGCCTTGCTTTATGCAGTGATTAATACTGTCGTGCTAATCCTTATTATTACTAAAACTACAGTGAGAGCTTTTAGAGCCTCTTAAAAAGAGGAGTCCAGATGCGTTAAGGAAGGCTAA
>JABUBP010000060.1_pt1 | contig 20515 bp, 17 predicted proteins | sample 7240331 | NCBI WGS metagenome assembly JABUBP01 (sample SAMN07256347, study PRJNA390944) | subsurface metagenome | isolation source: Methane hydrate marine sediment | place: Pacific Ocean: Eastern North Pacific, ODP site 1244 | collected 2002 | reverse complement strand
CACCGCGCCCTGGGAGCCGCACCCGTCGCCGGATTTGCTGTTGGCGCAGGCGTTCCTGCAGACCAAGAACATCCGCCTCGGCCCCGGCGGATTCCTGCTGCCCTATCACCACCCGGCGGAGCTCGCCAACCGCGTCGCTATGCTCGACCATCTCTCCGACGGCCGCCTGAATTTTGGCGTCGCCGCCAGCGGGCTTCCCAGCGACTGGGCGATGTTCAATGTCGACGGCATGTCCGGCCAGAACCGCGACATGACGCGCGAGGCGCTGGAGATCATCCTGAAAATGTGGACCGAGGACGCGCCCTGGACCCACAAGGGCAAGTTCTGGACGGTCAACAAGCCCGAGACGATGTTCGATTTCCTCAAGCCGCACATCAAGCCGAAGCAGGCGCCGCATCCGCCGATCGGCGTGGCGGGGCTTTCCAAGAGCTCCGACACGCTGAAGCTTGCGGGCGAGCGCGGCTTCATCCCGATGAGCCTCAACCTCAACCCGGCCTATGTCGGCAGCCACTGGGAATCGGTGGAGGCGGGCGCTGCGAAAACCGGCCGCAAGCCGAACCGCGCCGACTGGCGGCTGGTGCGCGAGGTGTTCGTTGCCGATACCGACGAAGAGGCCTGGAAGCTCTCGGCCGGCGACATGATGGGCCGGATGATGGGCGAATATTTCCTGCCGCTGCTCGGCCATTTCGGTTTCAAGGATTACCTGAAACACGCGCCCGACGTGCCCGACAGCGACGTCACCGTCGATTATTGCGCGCGCCGCAACTGGATCGTCGGCTCGCCGTCTACCGTGGCGGAGAAGATCGAGACCATCTACCGCGAGGTCGGCGGCTTCGGCGTGCTCTTGGTGTTCGGCTTCGACTACAAGCACAAGCCGGAGGCCTGGAAGCACTCGCTCTCGCTGCTCAGGAACGAGGTGCTGCCGCGGCTGAAGCATCTCGATACGGGCCTCGGCAAGGCGGCCTGACGCTGTGTATCAGTGACGCGGGGCGGCGCGCATGCGTGCAGCGCCACCCCGCCTTCCCTGTGCGCGGTTGCGCTTTACGGGGGCTTGTTGTGTGATGGATCGCAACACGGCTCAACGAGAGCGTAGCGATGCTGGACAAGCCCGCGCCTGCGGCAGGGGAGACGGCCAAGGACACCGCCGAGCGGTGGGTGGAAGCCTTCGACGAGGCGCTGCGGGCCCGTTCCGACAAGGCGCTGGCCGAATGTCTTGTCGACGATAGCCACTGGCGGAACCTGTTCGGCATTTCCTGGCTCTTCGCGACCTTCAGCGGCAAGGCCGCTGTTGTCCGCGAGTTGCTGCAACGCGCCGCTGACAACAGCGCCACCGCGTTTCGCGTCGATGCAGCGCTGCTGGCGCCGCGCAAATCCGTCGTCGCCGGCCGCGAGGTCATCGAGGCGGCTCCCAGGGCGCGGTGTGGTGCTCGCCGATCCAGGCTTCCTGATAACCGAGTTCATCCAGCCAGCGCAGGACCTGCAGGTCCCAGTCGTGACCCTCCTTCAATCCGCACTCCGGCGGATGCGAGGGCATCGCGAAATATCCAAGTTCCATGGCAATTTTCCTCTCGCGTTGCTTATGGGCGCGTCTTGCGCGCGCAAGCGAGAGTACCCGCCTTGGTTGCGGCGGAATCATGACTGGTGCGGTGCAGCGCGCGAAGTGCCGCGCGGCGATCTAGCGCGTTCCGAACGTCGTCGCGCCGAACAGCGCCTTCTGCGTCGACGGCTGCGAACGCCAGTATTGCGGCGGTGCCGAAACTTCGCCGCCGAGTTCGGCCGCAGCGTGCCAGCCCCAGCGCGGATCGTAGAGCATGCCGCGGGCCAGCGCGACCATGTCGGCCTTGCCGGACGACACGATCTCCTCGGCTTGCTTCGCTTCGGTGATCAGGCCGACCGCCATGGTGACGAGGCCGGTGGCTTCCTTGATCGCCTGCGCGAACGGTACCTGGTAGCCGGGGCCGAGCGGTATCTTCTGCAATGGCGACACGCCGCCGGAGGAAGCATCGATCCAGTCGACCTTGCGCTTCTTCAGCTCCTTCGCGAATTCGATGGTCTGCTTGATGTCCCACCCGCCCTCGACCCAGTCGGTGCAGGACACGCGCACACCGACCGGCTTGCTCTGCGGGAAGGTCGCGCGCACCGCCTCGAACACTTCGAGCGGAAAGCGGATGCGGTTCTCGAGGCTGCCGCCATACTGGTCGGTGCGCTTGTTGGCGATCGGCGACAGGAACTGGTGCAAGAGATAGCCGTGTGCGCTGTGCACCTCGAGCGCATCGAGCCCGAGCCGCTCGGCACGCTTGGTGGAGGCCACGAAAGCATCCTTGACGCGCTTGAGGCCGGCAGCGTCGAGCGCCAGCGGCGGCGTCTCTTCCGCCTTGTGCGGTACCGCCGACGGCCCCTCGGGCACCCAGCCACCTTCGCTGAGCGGAATCAACTGCCCGCCATCCCATGGCGTGTGACTGGACGCCTTGCGGCCGGCATGGGCGAGCTGCATCGCGATCGCGGCCTTGGAATGCTTGCGCACGGAAGCGATGATCGGCTTCAGCGCCGCCTCGTTGGCGTCGCTGTAGAGACCAAGGCAGCCCGGCGTGATACGGCCGATCGCCTCGACGCCCGTCGCCTCGATGCAAAACATCGCCGCGCCCGACAGCGCCAGCGAGTTGATGTGGGTGAAATGCCAGTCGGTGGCCGAGCCATCAACGGCGGAATACTGGCACATCGGCGCGACCATGATGCGGTTGCTGAGTTTCAGGTCGCGCAACTGAATTGGCGAAAAAAGCGTGCTCATGAGGGTTTCCGGGAAGGAGGAAGACGGGCTCGCTCGATATGTAGCGAGCCGTCCCCATCCTCTCAACCCGCTGACGCCGCAACCCTACCCCTACGGTTTGATGCCGGCCGCCTTGATCAGTTCGAAATTGGCGGCGACTTCGCGCACAACGAGTTCGTCCATCTCCTTCGGGCTGAGCGGCATCGGCTCGACCCCGAGCTTCTTCAGGCTCGCCTGTGTCGCGGGATCGTTCAGCACCTTCACGCCCGCGGCATGAAGTCGCTCCACGATATCGCGCGGGGTCTTGGCCGGCATGAACACACCGAACCAGATCAGGCTGTCGGCATCCTTCAGACCGATGTCGGCGGGTGTCGGCACATCAGGCAGATCGGGGACGCGCTTGGCGGTGGAGACCACCAGCGCCTTCACGCGGCCCTCCTTGATCAGCGGCAGCGCAGTGGCGAGCGGGCAGAAGTAGAAGTCGATGCGGCCGCCGAGGATATCGGTGATCACTTCGGAGCCGCCGCGATAGGGCACATGGGTCGCCTGGAAGCCTGCGGCGAGACGGAATTTTTCCGAGCTCATATGCACGGCGCTACCAATGCCGACCGACCCGAAAGAGATCGACCCCGGCTTTGCCTTGGCGTCCGCGATGAAATCCTGGATGGTCTTCCACGGCCGCTCGTTCGGCACGATCATGACGTTGGCGCTGAAGCCGAGCATCAGCACGCCGGCAAGATCCTTTGTCGTGTCGTAGGTGAGGCCGGGAAACAGCGCCGGTGCGACCGTCAGCGCCGAGGAATGCGCCAGGATGCTGTAGCCGTCGGGCTCGGCCTTGGCGAGCGCGCCCGTTCCCACCGTGCCGCCGGCACCGACCCGGTTCTCGATCACGATGGGCTGGCCAAGCTCGACGGACAGGCGTTCGAACACCAGCCGCGGCACGACGTCGGCGGCGCTGCCCGCGCCGAAGGGAATAGTGGCCTTGATCAGACGCGATGGATAGTTTTCCGCGCTTGCAGCGGTAGCAACAAGGACGCTGATGGCAATGAGAAATACTCGGTCGAACAGACGCATATTTGGCTCCGGTTTGTACGCCGAGCGTTGCAAGAACCATTCCGCCGGCCGGCCTCGGGCCTCCTGTCGCAGGCTGCCAGAGAACCCGCCCGCCATTATCGCGTTAAGTTGAAAACCGTCCACTGGCCGGGCCGCTGGCACGCCGGGCCTTTTGTCCGCACAATCGAGGGAGTAACGTCCATGCTGCTTCGCCGGGAATGCCGATGACACTGCGCAAGATTTTGCTCGCCTGTCTCGTCCTGCTGTGGCCCGCCGCGGGCCTCGCCGTCGACATCAGCGGCGTGCCAAAAATCCGCGAGGCCGACCAGATCCAGATCGGCAGCGCCCGCATCCGCCTTGGCGGCATCGATGCGCCCTCCACCGATCAGCTTTGCCTCAACACCCAGGGCGAGCGCTGGGCCTGCGGCGTCGCCGCGCGTGACGAACTGATCAAGCATGTCGGTACCAGGAGCTGGACCTGCCAGACCCGGGCCACCGATCGCCGCGGCCGGACCGTGGCCCGCTGCCAGGTCGATGGCGAGGACATCCAGAAATGGCTGGCGGCGAACGGCTGGGCGCTGGCCTTGGTGCGCGTCACCAAAGATTACGAACCAGACGAAAAAACCGCGCGTGAGGCCAAGGCCGGCATGTGGCAGGGCGCTTTCATCGCGCCGTGGGACTGGCGCGTGCGCAACAAGAAGACCGCCGTGCTTGGCGCCGTGAAGCCGCCGGAGAACGCCAGATCCATCCTGCTGGCATCGGCGTCCGGCCCGGTCGCGCCGAACCCCGACTGCACCATCAAGGGCAACGTCAACCGCGCCGGCGAATGCATCTATCACCAGCCGACCAGCCGCTGGTATGCGAAGATCAAAATGAACATCGCCAAGGGCACGCGCTGGTTCTGCTCCGTCGACGAAGCGGAAGCCGCTGGCTGCCGGGAGACCCGCCGCTGACCACGGCCGGCATCGACAACAACGAACCCAAGCGGCTCAGCCGATTGCGCCGTGCGTCGGCAATCCTGCTGATCACCATGGTGGTTTACATCCTGCTCGCCTATGTCGCGCTGCCAATGCTGTGGACCCACTACGAGCACCAGAAGGGGCTTGCGGGCCTCGACATGGTGACGCGCACCGGACAGGGCATTCCCGGCGATCCCATCAATGTCGGGCTGATCGGCACACTCGGCGACGTCGTCTGCACGATGCATACAGCGGGCTGGTATCCCGCCGATCCGATCACGCTGAAGTCCTCGATCGAGATCGTCGGCAGCGTGCTGCTAAACCGTCCCTACAAGGACGCGCCGGTGAGCAACCTCTATTATCTCGGCCGCCGCGAAGACCTCGCCTTCGAAAAGCCGATCGGCGCCAGCGCCGACCGCCGCAACCATGTGCGGTTCTGGAAGGTGCTCGACGAGGGCCAGGAGAAACGCCCGGTGTGGCTCGGCGCGGCGACGATGGATCGCGGCGTCGGCGTCAGCCATTACACCGGCGCCATCACCCACCACATCGACGCCGACCTCGACAACGAACGCCAGACATTGACCGGCGATCTCGAATCCGCCGGCATGGTGACCGCGCAATATCAGGTCACCGGCATCGGGCCGACGCTGGCCGGCCGTAATGGCGGCGGTGATCTCTACTACACCGATGGAGAGGTATGGATTTTGCGCCTCGTCGAGGCCTGCCGCAAAAGCACGGCGCCCGTTGACATGCTGCCGAGCCCGCTGGCGACCCAGATCAAGGACGCGATCTGGCGTCAGGTCGCCGAAACCATCAGGAAGTAGCGCCCACGGACTCGTTACAATTCCGCATAAATGCACCGCACAAGGGCCCTTTGAAATTGCGTCCCGGCATGCCAGCATGCGCGGAAATCCAGACAAGGAAGACCGCCAATGACCGTTCGCGCGGGCCGGGAATTTCTGGCCATCCCCGGGCCCACCACGATGCCCGACGAGGTGCTGCAGGCCATGCACCGTCCGTCGCTCGATATCTATTCCCGCGAGATGATCGACCTGAGCGACAGCTTACACGCCGACCTCTCAAAGCTGTTTGCGACCAAGAACAGGTCCTACATCCATATCGCCAACGGTCACGGCGCCTGGGAAGCGGCGATTTCCAACGTACTGTCGCGCGGCGACAAGATCCTGGTGCTGGAGAGCGGACGTTTCGCGGTCGGCTGGGGCATTGCCGCCGGGCTGATGGGCGCCGACGTCGAGGTGCTGAAGGGCGACTGGCGCCGCGCGGTGCGGCCGTCCGAGGTCGAAGAGCGCCTGCGGCAGGACAAGGCGCACAGCATCAAGGCGGTTCTGGTCGCGCAAGTCGACACGGCCTCCGGCGTCTGGAACGACATCGAGGCGATCGGCAAGGCGATCAAGGCGGCCGGTCATCCGGCGCTGTACATGGTCGACACCGTGGCTTCGCTCGGCTGCATGCCGTTCGAGATGGATGCATGGGGCGTCGATGTCGCGATGTCCGGCTCTCAAAAAGGCCTGATGACCCCGCCGGGGCTGGGCTTCGTCGCCGCCAGCGACCGCGCCCAGCAAGTGCACAAGAAGGCAGATATGCGCACGCCCTATTGGGACTGGACCGAGCGCGAGGGCGGCGAACATTACCGCCGATATGCCGGCACCGCGCCGGTGCACCTGTTGTTCGCGCTGCGCAAGGCGATCGACATGCTGTTCGCCGAAGGCCTGGAAAATACCTTCGAGCGCCATCGGCTGCTTGGCGAAGCGGTGCGGCGCGCGGTGTCGCGCTGGTCGGAGGGGCAGGTGCTGAGCATCAATGTCGCCGAGGCCAGCGAGCGCTCCAACACGGTGACGACGGTCTCCACCAACGGGTACGACCCCATCGGAATCCATAAGTATTGCAAGCAGAAATGCGGCGTCGTGCTTGGTGTCGGCATCGGCGAACTGCACGGCCAGGCCTTCCGTATCGCCCATATGGGCCACGTCAACGCGCCGATGATCCTGGGCACGCTCGGGGTCATCGAGATGGCGCTGACTGCGCTGCAAATCCCGCATGGCAAGGGCGGAACTGAAGCCGCAATTGAATGGCTGGGCGAAAGTGTGAGCGCCTGACCCTTCCCGCCGCCGCCATTTTAGGGCTTACTGGTATACCAAGCGCGGACGCAGATCCGGGCAGGGATGACCGGGAGGCGTGGATTGGCGTCGGTGGATTTGCGTGGGCTGACCAAACGATACGGCCCGCTGGCAGCGGTCGATGACGTCTCCTTGCGGATCGATCATGGGCAACTGGTCTGCCTGCTCGGCCCGTCCGGCTGCGGCAAGACCACCACCCTGCGGCTGATCGCCGGTTTTCTCGAACCGACCGCCGGCGAAATCCACGTCGGCGACCGCCTCGTCTCCTCCAGCGCGCGCACGCTGCCGCCCGAGCAGCGCAACATGTCGATGATTTTCCAGAGCTACGCGCTCTGGCCGCACATGACGGTGGCGGAAAACATCATCTACGGCCTGAAGCTGCGCAAGCTCGACCGCGACACCATCGCCAAGAAGCTGGCGGCGATCCTGGCGACGACCAAGCTCGAAGCGCTGGCGCAGCGCTATCCCGGCGAACTTTCGGGCGGGCAACAGCAGCGCGTGGCGTTGGCCCGCGCACTGATCGTGGAGCCGGAGACGCTGCTGCTCGACGAGCCGCTGTCCAATCTCGATGCGAATCTGCGTGAGGAAATGCGCTTCGAAATCCGCCGGCTGCACGACGAATATCGTTACACCACGGTTTACGTCACCCACGACCAGTCGGAAGCGATGACCACCGCCGACTTGATTGCAGTTATGAATGGCGGGCGCATCGACCAACTCGGTACGCCCGAGGATATCTATGCGCAGCCGCAGTCGGAGTTCGTGGCGCGCTTCATTGGCGCCAGCAATGTGCTGAAGGGCACCGCGCGCGACGAGAACCATGTGTCCTTTGCCGGCAGCACCTTACAGGTAACCGGCGCAAAACTCACGGCGGGCGCGAGCGCCGCGGTCGCGATCCGCCAACACGAGATCCAGCTATCTACGCAGGCACCGACCGCCGGAAATACGATCAAGGTAACGGTGACGCGACAGGTCTATCTCGGGGCGAACCGCGACTATGTGGTCGAGACCGCGGACGGCAATTCGCTCCGCGTCGTGACGCCGACCGAGGTCGCCGTCGACAAGGGCCGCGAAGTCTGGCTGACCCTGCCGCCGGATCGCTGCCGCGCGCTCAGCCGATAAGAGCAAGAAGCGGAGGACACCTTGAAACGCAGATTTTCACGCCGCGATCTCCTCAAGGGCTCGGCCGCGCTCGGCGTGACGGCGATCTCCGCCTCCGTGAAGGCGACGGCGCCCGAGCCGACCGCGATTACGCCTGCCCTCGTCGAAGCCGCGAAGAAGGAAGGCAAACTCGTGTTCTATTCCTCGATGGACCTGCCGGTCGGGGAAAAGCTCGGCAGGGCCTTCGAGGCCGCCTATCCCGGCATTAGCATGCAGATCGAGCGCTCCGGCTCGGAGCGGCTGTTCCAGCGCGTCGACCAGGAATTTTCCAGCAACATCCGCGCCGCCGACGTGATCAACACCTCGGATGCCTCGCACACCATTCCCTGGAAGAAGAACGGCTGGCTCGCTGCCTTCGTGCCCGAGGATGTCGCCAAGCATTTCCCGGCGCAGTATCGCGATCCCGACGGAATGTTCGCGCTGTCGCGCATCTACCTGTCGTCCATCGCCTACAACACCAGTCTGCTGAAGGCGGAGGATGCGCCGAAGAGTTTTGCCGACCTGCTCGATCCCAAATGGGCGGGCAAGATGGTGAAGGGCCATCCCGCCTATAGCGGGACGATCATGACGGCGACCTTCCAGATGGTGCGCGAATTCGGCTGGGAATATTACGAGAAGCTCGCCAAACAACGCGTGATGCAGGTGCAATCGTCGACCGATCCGCCGAAGAAGCTGGCGCTGGGCGAACGCGCGATCATGGCCGACGGCAACGAATATAACGTGGTGCTGCTGAAGGAAGCGGGCCAGCCGGTCGAACCGATTTATCCCTCCGAGGGTGCGCCCACCATTTCCGGACCGACCGCGATCTTCGCCTCAGCGCCGCACCCGAATGCGGCGCGGCTGTTCCAAGCGTGGCTGCATACCCGCGAGACCCAGCAATTCTTCACCGATTTCACCGCGCAATATTCCGCGCATGCGCAGGTCACGTCGAAGCCGGGGCGTCGGAAAATCGCCGACATCAAGCTGATGAAGGAGGATGCCGCAGGCGTCGAAGCACAGGCGGAAGAAATCAAGACGCGCTATGCGCGGCTGTTCCGGGTGTAACGCATGACCATCACCGCCGACGCCACGCCTGCAAAATCCCGCATCGACTTCACCAAGCCGGTGCTGTGGCTGTTCGCGGCCGTCCTGGTTGCGTTGATCGTGCTGCCGATGTCGTGGCTGGCGCTGTTCGCCTTCACCGACAAGGCGCGCAATCCGACGCTGCAGAATTTCATCACCCTGTTCAGCGATCCTGATTTCCTCGATCCGCTGCTGACCACTGCCATCATTGCCTTCACCTCGGCGGCGATCTGTTGCGTCGTCGCAGCGCCCATCAGCTGGCTGGTGTCGCGCACCGACATGCCCGGCCGGCAGATCATCCGCGCGCTGGTGACGGCATCCTTTGTCACGCCGCCGTTCCTCGGCGCTGTCGCGTGGGAGCTGCTCGCGGCACCCAACAGCGGACTGCTCAACAAGCTCTATCGCTACCTCGCCAGCGCCGAGCCTGACGCTGCGCTCTTCAACATCTATTCCCTGCCCGGCATCATCTTCGTCATCTCCTGCTACACTTTTCCTTTCGTGTTCGTGCTGGTCGCCAACGCGCTCGACAACATGCCGGGCGAACTCGAGGACGCTTCCGCCATTCTCGGCGGCAAGGCATGGACCACGGCGCGGCGCATTACCATTCCCTTGGCGCTGCCGGCACTGGTGGCGGGCAGCCTGATCGCGTTCCTGCAGGCGATGACGCTGTTCGGCTCGCCCGCGATTCTGGCGCTGCCTGCCGGCTTCCACACCATGACGACGAAGATCTGGAGCCTGTTCCAGTATCCGCCCAAGCCCGAACTGGCGGCGGCCGCGGCGGTGCCGCTGCTGCTGCTGACGATCTTCCTGCTACAGGCGCAGAAATTCATCCTTGGCCGCCGCGGCTATTCCGTGCTTGGCGGCAAATACGGCCCGCCGCGCCGGGTCGAGATGAAGGGCTGGCGCTTCGTAGCGTTGGCGTTCTGCCTGCTGATCCTGCTGAACCCGGTGTTCCTGCCCTATTTCGCCCTGTTCAACGCTGCGTTCTCGCCGAACGCCACCACGCTGGTGACGCCAGGCACGTTCACGTTGCACAACATCGTGTTCGTGTTCACCGAGCTTTCCTCGACCCAGCTCGCGCTGAAGAACACGGTGATCCTGGGCACGGCGACGGCGACGATCGGCACGATCCTAGCGCTGGTCATTGCCTACGTCACCACGCGCCGTGTGATCTCGGGCTCGCGCGTGCTCGGCTTCCTTGCCACCGCGCCGGTTGCGGTCCCCGGCATCGTGCTCGGCGTCGGCCTGTTCCTGGCCTACACACGCCCGCCCTTCGTGCTCTACGGCACGCTGTGGATCCTGCTGGTCGCCTTCCTCACCATCAATCTGCCGTCGGCCTACCAGCAATTGCAGGCGGCGTTCGCGACCATCCATCCGGAGCTCGAGGAAGCCAGCCGCATTCTCGGCGCCACCCGCCTGCAATCGCTGTGGCGGATCACCGCCCCGCTGCTGCGCACCGGCGTGATAGCGACCTGGTGCTTCATCTTCATCGGCGTGATGCGCGAACTTTCCGCCGCGATCATCCTGTTCACCTCGCAGACCAAGGTGCTGTCGGTCTTGATCTACGATCTCAACGAGAGCGGCGATCTCGCCGCGATCTCGGTGCTGGGCATTGCGATGCTGGTCATTACGTTCGCCGTCGTGCTCGCGGTCAACCAAATTCCCATGTTCGGCGGCAGCGCCGGCGCCAAGTTGCGCAACAGCTAACGCCCCAGGCAATGGTGGCGAAGAGGCTGGCAATTTGCCTCGATCGTGCCGATATAGCAGGCTGACGCGTTATCGAACGAGGACCGAGTGAACCAGCCCAAAACAGCCAAGAAGCCGTACGCCGCGCCCGTCGCGCCGCGCCGGCCGCATTCCTTCACCACCCACGGCATCACCGTGAACGACGACTACGCGTGGCTGAAGGACCCAAAGTGGCAGGAGGTGCTGCGCGACCCCACGATCCTCGACCCTGATATCCGCCGCTATCTGGAACAAGAGAACGGCTACACAGAAAGCCTGCTCGGCCACACCTCCGCGCTGCAGAAGAAGCTGGTTGCGGAAATGCGCGGCCGCATCAAGGAGGATGATTCCAGCGTCCCCTCGCCGGACGGGCCCTATGCCTATTTCCGCAAATTCCGCGAGGGCGGCCAGCACGAAATGTTCGGCCGCATGCCGCGGCAGGGCGGCGACGCCGCTATCGTGCTCGACGGCGATGCGCTCGCAGCCGGCCACAAATACTTCAAATTCGGCGGCAGCCGGCATTCGCCTGATCACAGACTGCAGGCCTGGAGCGCCGACACCAAGGGCTCGGAATATTTTTCGATCCGCGTGCGCGACTGGGCAACGGGCGGGGATCTCGACGACGTCGTGGAGGAGACCGACGGCGGTGTGGTCTGGAGCAAGGACGGCAAGAGCTTCTTCTACGTCAAGCTCGACGACAACCATCGCCCGATGCAGGTGTGGCGGCATCGCCTCGGCACCAACCAGGCCGACGACATCCTGATCTATGAAGAGCCGGACTCCGGCTGGTTCACCCATCTGCACGAAAGCTCGAGCAGCCGCTATTGCGTAATCGCGGGCGGCGACCACGAGACGTCGGAGCAGCGGCTGATTGACCTCGCCAATCCCGATGCGCCACCCCGCCTTGTCACGGCGCGCGAGGAAGGCGTGCAGTATTCGGTCAACGACCGCGGTGACCAGTTCTATATCCTCACCAACGCCGATGGGGCCATCGACTTCAAGGTTGTCACCGCACCGCTCGCCGCGTCTGAGCGCGCCAACTGGCGCGATCTCATTCCCTATCGCGAAGGCATCTATGTGCTCGACGTCGAGCTTTACTCAGGGCACATGGTGCGGCTGGAGCGCGCCAATGCACTGCCGGCCATCGTGATCCGCGACTTCAACACCGGCGCGGAACACGCCATCGCCTTTGATGAGGCCGCCTACTCCCTGGACACCATGGGCGGCTACGAATTCGACACCACCAATCTGCGCTTCTCCTATTCGTCGATGACGACGCCTTCCGAAGTCTATGACTACGACATGACGAAGCGGACGCGGGTCCTGCGCAAGCGGCAGGAAATCCCTTCCGGCCATGACCCGGCGAACTACGTCACCACCCGCATCATGGCCAAGTCGCATGATGGCGCCGAGGTGCCGGTGTCGATCCTGCACGCTAAGGATTTCGTGTGCGACGGCCGGGCGCCGCTGCTGCTCTATGGCTACGGCTCCTACGGCATGGCCATGCCGGCGTCGTTCAACGCCAACCGCCTGTCGCTGGTCGACCGCGGCTTTGTCTATGCCATCGCTCATATCCGCGGCGGCTCGGACAAGGGCTGGGGCTGGTACCTCGACGGCAAGCGCGAGAAGAAGACCAATACGTTTGACGATTTTGCCGCGGCCGGCCGCGCGCTGTGTGATGCGAAATACACCGGTGTTAAACGGATTGTCGGCCATGGCGGCAGCGCCGGCGGCATGCTGATGGGCGCGGTCGCCAACCGCACGGGCGAGCTGTTTGCCGGCATCGTCGCCGAAGTGCCCTTCGTCGACGTGCTCAACACCATGCTCGACGACACGCTGCCGCTGACGCCGCCGGAATGGCCGGAATGGGGCAACCCGATCGAGAGCGAGAAGGATTTCCGCACCATCCTGTCCTACTCGCCCTACGACAATGTCGGGGCACAGGATTATCCCGCGATCCTCGCCATGGGCGGGCTCACCGATCCCCGCGTCACCTATTGGGAGCCGGCGAAATGGATCGCGCGGCTGCGCGCGACCATGGCCTCCGGCGGCCCGATGCTTTTGCGCACCAATATGGGCGCGGGACATGGCGGTGCGTCCGGCCGATTCAACCGCCTCGACGAAGTGGCGATCGTCTACGCGTTTGCGCTTTGGGCGGTGGGGCTGGCGGACAAGGCGGAGGCCTGACGAAGCAGAGGAAAGCGATGCGGCGCTACAGGAAAGAGGATTTTCCCGTCTACAACGTCCGCCGCTTCCTTGAGCCGGGACCGATCGTGTTCGTCAGCTCAGCCCACAAGGATCAGACCAATATCATGACCATGGGCTGGCACATGGTCATGGAATTCTCGCCCGCGCTGGTCGGCTGCCTGATCGCGGGCGGCAACCACAGCCACGATCTGATCCGCGGCAGCCGGCAATGCGTGATCAACCTGCCGACAACAGACATCGCCGAGACCGTGGTGAAGATCGGCAACACCTCGGGGCGCAACATCGACAAGTTCGCCGAATTCGGCCTGACGCCGAAGCCCGGCACCCACGTTCGCGCGCCGCTGATCGAGGAATGCTACGCCAACTTCGAGTGCGAGCTGGCAGATGCTGCCTGGGTGAACAAGTACAACGTCTTCGTCTTCGAAGTCGTGAAGGCCCATGTCGCGACGTCGCCAAAGGTGCCGAAGACGATCCACTATCGCGGCGACGGTGAATTCATGATTTCGGGCGAAGAGACGAAGCGCTATCGCAAACTGTTCCGGCCGGGGATGTTGTGACTCCCTCGCCCCGCTTGCGGGACGAGGGAGCGTTCGTATCAATCACACGGCGCCGTGCGACTCCACATAGAGCGCGTAGACGGAGTGACAGGCCGTCATGTAGACGCGGTTGTTCTTCGGACCGCCGAAGCAGAGATTGGCGCAGCGCTCCGGCAGGCGGATGTGAGCGAGTGGCTTGCCTTCCGGGTTGAACACCATCACTCCGTCGAGGTCCTCGGACTTGCCCCGGAGCTGGAACACCTTGCGCCCGCCAACATCTGTCGGCTCGGCCTGCAGCGCACCGTTGGAGCCCCAGCCGCACCAGAGATTGCCGTCGCGGTCGACCCGGAAGCCGTCGAGCGCGCCCTGGTCGGCGGCATCGATCACTTTGGTCCGGCTGCCGAGCGTGCCGTCATCCTTCACCTCATAAGCCCAGATGCTGCGGTTGGGCGTGCCCTTCCACTCAACGACATAGAGCTTCTTCTCGTCCGGCGAGAAGGCGAGCCCGTTGGGATTGACGATGTCGGTGATAACTGCGATGAGCTTGCCGTCCTTGCCGAGGCGGTAGACGTTGGTGGTCGCCTGCTCCGGCTTTTCCTTCTTGCCCTCCCACTCGCCATTGATACCGAACAGGGGATCGGTGAACCAAATCGAATCGTCGGACTTCACCACGATGTCGTTCGGTGCGTTGAGCCGCTTGCCGTCGAACTTGTCGGCAAGCACCGTGACCTTGCCATCCTTCTCGGTGCGGGTGATGCGGCGGGTCACCGAATGTTCGCAGGTGACGAGACGGCCCTGGCGATCCCTCGCGTTACCGTTGGCATAGTTCGACGGGCTTCTGAACACGCTGGTCTGCCCGGTCTTCTCGTCAAACTTCATGATCCGGTTGTTGGGAATGTCGGAGAACAGGAGATAGCCTCCCTCCGGGAAATAGGCCGGCCCTTCCGCCCAGCGGAAACCGGTCGCGACCTGCTCCAGCGTGCTCGAATAGATCCGGTACTTCGCGAAGCTCGGGTCGAGGATCTGTACCGCCGGATCGGGATAGCGCTGGTTCGGCGTGAACGGAAAGGATTGCGCCGAAGCGGAGCGGGACAGAAATGCCGAGGCGGTGGCTGCCCCGGCGCCGGCAAGCAGACGTCGTCGCGTGATGCTCATGGTCGTTCTCCCTGGGTACGTATTACGACGCCGGCTCTGGCGGCCGGCGGTTCGCTCTTCTATCGCCCGTTGGCTTTGCGCCACGCGGCGAAATCGGTCAGCGTCTTCTCGTCGGTTGCGGGATAGAGGCCGAAGATGCCGCGGCCCTTTCCGACTTCCTCGGTGACGAAATCCTCAAACGCTGTCATTTCAAAAGTTTCGTCGGCGATCTCGTCCGCGAGATGTGCGGGGATCACGATGACACCATCGGCATCGCCGAGGATGACGTCGCCGGGAAACACCGGCGCATCGCCGCAGCCGATCGGCACGTTGATCTCGATCGCCTGGTGCAGCGTGAGGTTGGTCGGCGCGCTGGGCCGGTGGTGATAGGCGGGAAAGCCAAGCCTGGCGATCTCGGCCGAGTCACGAAAACCGCCGTCGGTTACCACACCGGCGCAGCCGCGCTTCATCAGCCGCGTCACCAGGATCGCGCCGGCAGAGGCTGCCCGCGCGTCCTTGCGGCTGTCCATGACCAGCACCGCACCGGGCGGGCAATCCTCGATTGCCTTGCGCTGCGGATGCGAACGGTCCTTGAACACGTCGATCTTGTTGAGGTCCTCACGCGCTGGCATGTAGCGCAGGGTGAAGGCCTCGCCGACCAGCGTCGGTTGATCCGGACCGAGCGGATGAACATCCTGGATCATCTGGATGCGCAAGCCACGCTTGAACAGCGCGGTAGCCACCGTCGCCGTTGAGATACCCCTGAGTTTGTTTCGGGTCGCTTCGCTCAGTTTTGACATAGGACAATCTCTCCTTTTGTCATTCCGGGATGCGCCTCTTGGCGCAGGTCCGGAATCCATCCTCACGATCAAGGTTATGGATTCCGGGTTCGCGGCTTCGCCGCGCCCCGGAATGACGGGGTTAGTAAATCGACGGCTCTTCGACGGGCTTGCCAAAGCCGGTCTCGAGGAAATCGAAGTCGCAGCCTTCATTGGCCTGCTTGATGTGCTTCGAGAACATCCAGCCATAGCCGCGCTCGAAGCGGCGCTCCGGCTGCTTCCATGCGGCGCGGCGTTTTGCCAATTCCGCCTCGGGCACATCGAGATTGATGGTGCGCGCCGCGACATCCAGCGTGATCTTGTCGCCGTTCTTCACCAGCGCCAGCGGGCCGCCGACGAAGGATTCCGGCGCCACATGCAGGATGCAGGCGCCATAGCTGGTGCCGCTCATGCGCGCGTCCGACAGCCGCACCATGTCGCGCACGCCCTGCTTCACGAGTTTCGTCGGAATCGGCAGCATGCCCCATTCCGGCATGCCCGGCCCGCCCTGCGGCCCCGCATTGCGCAGGATCAGCACGTGATCGGCCGTGACGTCGAGATCGGGATCGTCAATCGCCTTCTTCATGGTGGGATAATCGTCGAACACCAGCGCCGGACCGGTGTGCTTGAGGAAGCGCGACTCGCAGGCCGACGGCTTGATCACGCAGCCGTCGGGCGCGAGGTTGCCCTTCAGCACGGCAAGCGCGCCTTCCTTGTAGATAGGATTTTCGACGGTGCGGATGACGTCGTCATTATGGACCTCGGCGCGGGCGATGTTATCGCCGAGCGACTTGCCGGTCACGGTGATGCAGTCGAGATGCAGATGCTCCCTGATGCGGCCCATCAGCCCCGGCAGGCCACCGGCGTAGAAGAAATCCTCCATCAGATAGGTGTCGCCGCTCGGCCGCACGTTGGCGATCACGGGAACCTTGCGGCTCGCCTTCTCGAAGTCATCGAGTCCGATGTCCTGTCCGGCGCGGCGCGCCTGCGCAATGAGATGGATGATCGCATTGGTGGAGCAGCCCATCGCCATCGCGACCGTGATCGCGTTCTCGAACGCCTTGCGGGTCTGGATCTGCTTCGGCGTCAGATCCTCCCATACCATCTCGACGATGCGGCGGCCGCATCCGGAGGCCATGCGGATGTGATTGGCATCCGCAGCCGGAATCGAGGACGCGCCCGGCAGTGTCATGCCGATGGACTCCGCGATTGCGGTCATGGTGGAGGCCGTGCCCATGGTCATGCAGGTGCCATAACTGCGGGCGATGCCGGCTTCCACGTCGACCCAGTCCTTGTCGGAGATTTTCCCGGCGCGCCGCTCGTCCCAGTATTTCCAGGCGTCCGAGCCCGAGCCGAGCGTCCTGCCCTTCCAGTTGCCACGCAGCATCGGCCCTGCCGGAAGGTAGATGGTCGGAATGTTCATGCTGGTGGCGCCCAGCAGCAGCCCCGGGGTGGTCTTGTCGCAACCGCCCATCAGCACCACGCCGTCGACGGGATGGCCGCGCAGCAGCTCTTCGGCATCCATCGCCAGCATGTTGCGGTAGAGCATGGTAGTCGGCTTCAAGAGCGATTCCGACAGCGACAGCGCCGGCAGCTCCATCGGAAAGCCGCCGGCCATCAGCACGCCGCGCTTGACGTCGTCGACGCGGCTCTTGAAGTGCATGTGGCAGGGCTGCGCATCCGACCAGGTGTTGAGAATGGCGATGACCGGCCGGTCCTTCCACTCCTCGGGCGCGTAGCCCATCTGCATCGCGCGCGAGCGATGGCCGAAGGCACGGAGGTCGTCGGGCGCGAACCATCGTGCGCTGCGCAGCTGATCCGGGCTTTTCTTCTTGGTCATGTCTGGGTGCCCCACTTCTGGACGGTGTTGCGCTCGATGGTGCGGAAGATCAGGTTTTCGACAATCAGGCCGATGATGATGACGGTCAACAGGCCCGCGAACACGGCCGGTATGTCGAGCAGATTGCGGTTCTCGAAGATGTACCAGCCGAGGCCGCCCTGCCCCGACGACACGCCGAACACCAGTTCCGCCGCGATCAGCGTGCGCCAGGCAAAGGCCCAGCCAATTTTGAGGCCGGTGAGGATCGAGCCGAACGCTGCCGGGATCAGGATGCGCGCCACATAAGGCAACCCGCGCAGGCCGTAATTACGGCCGACCATGCGCAGCGTATTGGACACGCTCTTGAAGCCGGAATGGGTGTTGAGCGCGACCGGCCACAGCACCGAATGGATCAGCACGAAGACGAGGCTGCCATTGCCGAGCCCGAACCAGATCAGCGCCAGCGGCAGCAGCGCGATCGCCGGCAGCGGGTTGAACATCGCCGTGATGGTTTCGAGCAGATCGGTACCGATACGGGTCGAGATCGCCAGGATGGTGAAGACCGCCGCCAGCACGATGCCGGCGGAATAGCCCATGAACAGCACTTTCAGCGACGCCCAGGCCCGCATCGGGATAGTGCCGTCGCGCGTCTTCTCCCACATGGTGATGACGGTGTCGTGGAAGGTCGGGAACAACAGGGGATTATCGAGCAGGACGCCATAGGCCTCCCACACCGCCGCGAGGAAGATGATGATGACGCCCTTGCGGACAAAGCCATCGTTCCACAACAGCTCCCAGACGGTCAGCTTGCGCTCGACCTCAGCCGATGCCGTCGCAGCGGCCGCCGTGTGGTCGCGCAGCAGGATGGTTGCTTCAGCCATCGTGTGCCTCCTCAGTGCGCCGTTGCCGGCTCGGCGAACAGCAGATCATGGATCTGCTTCTCCAGCCGCGCGGCGCTACCATCTTCCCCGGAAACGCGATCGACATCGATCACCTCGGCCTTCACGCGGCCCGGATGCGGCGAGAGCAGCAGAATGCGGTTGCCGATCTTGATGGCTTCCGCGATCGAATGGGTGACGAACAGCACCGTGAATTTCGTTTCGGACCAGAGCTGAAGCAGTTCGTCCTGGCAGGTGCGCCGCGTCAGCGCGTCCAATGCGGCGAACGGCTCGTCCATCAACAGGATGTCCGGCTCCATCGCCATCCCGCGCGCGATTGCCACGCGCTGCTTCATGCCGCCCGACAGCGTGTGCGGATAGCCGTCGACCACGCGGGTCAGGCCAACCTTCTCGATATAGGCACGCGCTCTGGCTTCGGCCTCCTTGCGCGGCAGGCGCCGCGCAGTCAGGAGCGGAAACATCACGTTCTCCAGCACCGTCTTCCATGGCAGTAGCTGGTCGAACTCCTGGAAGATCATCATGCGGTCGGCGCCGGGCTCGACGATCTCGCGGCCGTCAATCCGCATCTTGCCTTCGCTCGGCTGCAGATAGCCGCCGACCGCCTTGAGCAGCGTGGACTTGCCGCAGCCGGAAGGACCCAGCAGCACGAAGCGATCGGAACGATCGACAATGAAGGAAACACGTTCCGTCGCCGTGATGACCGCGCTCGACGTCTTGTAGCGCAGCGTTACACCTGACACGTCGAGAAGCGGCGCCATGATCTCAGCTGCCCTTCAGATCGTGGGCGAGCGGCAGATAATAGTCGGTCCAGGCCTTCGGCTTGGTCTTCAGCGTGCCGGTCTTGAACAGGTGATCGCCGAACTTCATGGTGCCCTGCGGCTCCAGGTTCCACTCCATCATGCCGGGCTGCTTCAGCCAGGCCAGCAGGTCTTCCACCGAAGTCTTGTCCCCGGTGATTTCCTTGTATATCTCGACCGCTTGCTTGGTGTCGCTGCGGATCAGATCGTGCGCTTCCTTGGTGGCGAGGCGCACCGCCTGGACGATCTTCGGATTGGCGTCGGCGAATTTCGTCGTCGTGAAGAACTGCGCCTGGCTGAGCGGTCCGCCCATCACGTCGGGCGAGTTCAGCACGACATGCGCGCCAGGCACGTTTTTTATTTCGAGGAACGTGAACGGCGGGATCGCAAAATGGTTGCGCACTTCATGCTGCGGGTTGGACATCGCGGCATAGGCGTCGGGATGGCCGAGCTGCACGGTATTGGGATCGAGCTTGGACCATTGATCGGCGCCGAACAATTCGCCCGCCGCGATCTGCAGCACGATGGCCTGGGTCGACACTTTCACGGTCGGCACCGCAATCTTGTCGTTCGGGCCGATATCCTTCAGTGACTTGATGTTAGGGTCCCTGCTGATCAGCGTCATCGGCTGCGCCGACGTCGCGACAATGCCCTTTACTCCGCCGCGGGTACGGTCCCACAACAACAGCAGATTGCCGGTGCCGGTATTGAGGATGTCGACGCCACCGGCGAGCAATGCGTCGGTCTGCGCGCCGCCCGAGGAGAAGGTCAGCCATTTGACGGTCACGCCGGGCACGCCAAGCGCGGCGGCATGCTTCTCGATCAGCTTCTGCTTCTCGATGATGTGGCTCGGCATGTAGAATATGCCGGGCTGCCGCGAGATCGCGATTTCCGACTTCTGCTGCGCCTGCGCTGCCGGCCCCTGCACCAGGCCCATTGCCGCAACGGCGCCCGCAAGCGTGCGCCACATCATCCTGTTCATTACGCGCTTCCTCTGACGGTTGCGGATTGACCGCCTCGGGCAAATGCACTAATGTATTAGTGCATTTGTGGCAAGCCCCTTCAGGGCATAGCGGCTATTTCAATGGACCAACCCGTCATCGCCCGGCGCCGAGTCGCCCCCCGCCCCGGCGGGCAGCTGGACCGCGACCGCCAGGCTGCACCGCAGGTATTCGAGCGGCTGCGCGGCATGATCATTTCGCTGGAGCTGCCGCCGGGCTCGCCGCTGTCACGCGCGGCGCTGGCAGAGCAGTTTGGCGTGTCCTCGACGCCGATCCGCGACGCACTGATGCGTCTGGAAGAGGAAGGCCTCGTCGAGGTGTTTCCGCAATATGCCACCGTCGTCAGCCGGATCGACGTTCACCGCGCTCAGCAGGCGCATTTCCTGCGCCAGGCGCTGGAGCTGGAGATCGTGCGCGCCCTCGCTCTGAAGCCGCCGA
>JABUBP010000059.1_pt1 | contig 20690 bp, 14 predicted proteins | sample 7240331 | NCBI WGS metagenome assembly JABUBP01 (sample SAMN07256347, study PRJNA390944) | subsurface metagenome | isolation source: Methane hydrate marine sediment | place: Pacific Ocean: Eastern North Pacific, ODP site 1244 | collected 2002 | reverse complement strand
AAGCTCTAATAAAAGAAAAGTATAAAATAAAAATTGTTGATTGGAACAATAGACTAAGTACCTATGGAAACTATATTTATGTGGAAGGTTCTCTGAAGAATATTGGCGATCAGACTGCTGAAGGGGTAAGGGTAAAAGTGAAATCCTTAGATTCAAACGGAAAGATTGTTTCAATTGATGATGGTTATGCCGATCCAAGTTTAATTGCCCCAAACAAAGAAGGAATATTTCAGATAATGGTAAGGAATAATTATAAAATAAAGGAATTTTCATTAATTATTTTGACAAAATCAACTATTTCCACAGAAGTAATCGGGGTTAACGAAAAACCTTTAGCCAAACAAATTATTAATATCAATACCGCTTCTTTAGAAGAATTAATGTATGTGTTAGAGATAAGTGAACATACTGCAATGAGAGTTATTGGGAGACGAAATGATATGAATGGATTTAAAAATCCAAGAGATATTACGTTTTTATTTGAAATAGGTACGATTGAATGGGAAGAATGGATTAAGAGAGGAATAGTCATTATAATTTAAAATTACTATGAAATTGTTAATAGTGGGGGATCACCAATATTGAAATTAAAATGCCCATCATGCGGTTTTGAAAATGAAAAAGATGCAAGATTTTGTGAAAATTGTGAAGAGCCACTACCCAATCCTTACACTAAAAAAAGGAAGGATGAAGACCAGTCCTTTAAACTTACCTCAGATGAAGAGGCTAAAATGAAAAACAGGATAGAAAAAGAGGAAAGAATGCGAGCAGAAGCAAAGGTTAAAGCAGAAAAAGAGATTAAAGAAAAGGAACAAAAAAAGCTGGGTATGGGTTGTTTGATTTTTTTAGGGGTTATTATTCTTATTGCTTTTATTATTTTTAGCGGTGGTGACGGAGAGGATGAGAAAGAAACACAACCAAGCAGTATTTATTTAAATGCATCGGTGAGTTTTACAGGAACGCAGTTTATAATTGAAAACAATGATAATTTTGATTGGTTAAACGTCAAAATGGAAGTAAATGGAAGTTTTTTAAAAGGTGGATTTATTCTTAAAACCGATAGAATGAAAGCAGGCGAAACATATACCGTAGGAGTTCTACAGTTTGCAAAAAAAGATGGAACAAGATTTAATCCTGTTACTTATAAACCTCAAAATTTTGATATTTATTGTGATACTCTGAAAGGAGAAGATGCTTTTTGGACTGGTGGTTGGGAATAAATTTCTAAATTAAATCAATTTTATATCAGGGTCCGAAAGTTAGAAAAAGGAGGAAAGGGAAATAAATACAATATTTGATAACTTTTAACGCTCGGAATTTAAAATAAATAAGGACAAATCCTATTTTATTAATACACGACAACGACAGCACTCGGTAATCTCTAATATAAATAAAAATTACTACATATTTAAGGAGGTTAGAAAATGAATCTAGATAAAGAAAATCGAGATATGTTACTGGGATTTTTGGTGCTTAATGAAATATCAAATCACGATGGATATCTCGGAGCAATTCTTATTACCGATCTTCAAGGAATACCTCAGGAATTTAGATGTACACATCCAGTAAAACCAACTACTATTCAAAAACCACTTTATGGAAAGACTTTAGAGCCTCATATCGGAGTCAATCTGTGTGGAATACCACTACTCAAATCGATACAAAATTCACCATCACTAATAGTGGTTCACAAGGAGTGTCTACTTGGTGTGAGAACAGCAATTTCTTACCCGGTCGTATTTATTCGGAGAGCGGGAGAAATAATAGAGGTAAAAACATCTGATAGTACAGAAACTACATTAAAGAGGGGAAGGATTGATTGCTCCACTGGAAGATTTCAACCTATAGTATTTTCGCCACATCCTAATTTTGATGATGACTCATCGATTGCAAAAGAAATTCTTGAAAAAATCTTCAGTTATCTCGACCCAATTGAACCATTTGAGAGGATGTCGAAGGCCATTGAAGTACTCGCAAAGCAAGATAAAAGATTTCAGTAGTAGGCGGTATAATGCTTTTAGATAATCTAAAATTTTTAGAAAGAACCAAGTTAAATCTGGCAAATAAGATATTCCCTGTTAAGAGTGTAGAAATATTTTTACTAGATAAATTAGAAATACTACTAAAAGAAGCAAAAGTAAATCAGATAAGTATTCCTTCTATTTTTTTGCCACGTATTACCTCTGATTTTTGCTCTGAGGTTCCTGAAATAATTGAGTTAAAAACACTTATAAAAGAACAGGAATCAGAGGATTTAACTCTTTTATTGAGAGAGTATCTTTCATATCCAGAAATAGAACTTATTCCACTCCTTTTAAATATGCCAAGAAAAGCAGGTAAAGTGTATAAACGAATTGAGGAAAAAGAAATACAAGATTCCTTATTTGACGCCGGAGAAGGAGATAAGATATGCATACATGGTTTAAAAAAGAGTTGGTGTGCAATATGTATTGAAAAAAAAGAACAAGAAAGGGAAGAAGCTTTACATCGTGTTGACCCATTCGACCTAATTTTCCCCATTCTTCAGCCGCCTTTAGGCGAAAATTTTAATAACCCCATAGCTTTTCCATTAGGAATGAAATTGTATCCCTTCCAGTGCGAAGGCGTAAAATTTCTTGTAAACCACAAACGCGCCTTACTTGCAGATGAGATGGGGTTGGGTAAGTCGATACAGACTATTGTTGCCATTAGATTCCTGCTTCGTATGGGAAAAATAACCAATGGTCTTATACTTTGTCCTAAATCTGTCTTAACGGACTGGGAGAGAAAATTATGGGAATGGGCACCAGAATTAAGAGTAATAAAAGTCCGTGGGTCAAAAGAGAAAAGACAGATTAATTGGAACAGTCCTGCACATATCTATTTGACAACATATGAAATTTTAAGACAAGACATGGAATATCTAGTTAGTAAAAATAATGTGACTATCAATTTTGATGGAAGCCATGTCGTTATTTGTCAAAATGATGGGTGTTCTCAAAGGATTCGCATTGAAAAAGATTTATTTGGAAAGCAACTTGCCTGTCCAACCTGTAAACATAAATTTATTTATTCTCCTACTAAAGATATAGCAAAGAAGGAATTTGACCTTATTATCTTAGATGAAATTCAAAAGATAAAAAATCCCGGTGCTGCCATTACCAAAGCTACCCGTAAGATTGATGCCTGCTTTCGTTGGGGATTATCTGGAACACCCTTAGAAAATCGTTTAGAAGAATTAATCTCCATTTTCGCATACCTTAAACCTGGTCTTTTAGTTTACGATTACGCGGTAAGACCTTTAAAGGTGAAGGAAATTATTAAACCTTATTTTATGAGGAGGCGAAAAAAAGATGTCCTACCAGAATTGCCTGAAAAGATACATGAAGAAATATGGCTTGAGATGCCCCAAGCCCAACGAGAAGCATATGAGAGAACCGAAAAAGATGGGGTTGTAATTTTAAATAAGCAGGGTGACTCTATAACAGTTCATCACATTTTGGCACTAATCACAAAACTAAAACAGATTTGTAATATTGATCCAGCATCGAAAGAGAGTTGCAAACTTGAATACCTCTTAGAGAAATTAGAAGAGATTTCCGAACAAGATGATAAGGCTCTTGTGTTTTCTCAATATCCAGAAAAAACGCTCAAATTTCTAGAACCAGATCTTAAGCAATTTAACACGTTAGTTTATCACGGTTCACTTTCAGATTCTCAAAGAGACAAAGTGGTTAAGAGATTTCAAGAGGAGGAACACAGCAGGGTTCTCTTAATGTCTGTCAAAGCAGGAGGGCTTGGATTAACTTTGACAAGAGCTAATTTTGTATTTCACTTTGATCTATGGTGGAATCCATCTGTTGCGACCCAAGCAGAAGATAGAACTCACCGGATAGGTCAGAAAAAGACTGTTTTTGTTACATCTCTTTTTACAGTAGGTACCATCGAAGAAAGGATACAAAACCTTCTTAATAGAAAACGGGAACTTTTTAAGGCAGTTATCGATGATCTGAGCGACACAAGTATATCAAAAGTTCTAACGGAAGAGGAATTGTTTGGTTTATTCAATCTCCAAAAAGTAAAACCCACTATAACAAAAGATATATCGTTAAGGCAGGATGTAATAGAAACATTGGAACAAATTTTACCACAAGAATTCGAAAAATTGATCGCTAACTTATACGAAAAAATGGGTTATCAAGTAAAGCTAACTTCTCAAACCAGAGATCAAGGTATCGATATTTTTGCAAAGCGAATAAATGAAAGTGGAGTTGAATCTTTAGCCATTCAATGCAAGCATTACACCAGGGGGGTAGTGGGAGTTGAGCACGCCAGATCTTTATATGGAGTGATTCAAGCTCATGAAAGCATTACAAAAGGTATTTTAGTTACAAGTAGTGAATTTTCTAAAGAATGTAAAGATTTTGCAAAAGGGAAACGCCTTGAACTTTTTAATGGTACCTATATTTGTGGCTTGTTGCAAAAATATAATATATCTTTTTCTGAAAGAACTAAATAGAAGGGTGGCATCTTCATCGACGGTATCATGGGGAAAGTGTGCCAAGTCAATAATTCGGTATCTTTTAGCGGAAAACCTATAGGATCTAAGGAGTTTCTTAACTGGATGGTTTAAACTTTAGGTATTATTATAGATAGACGTCCTAAAGGAAGACCTTGTAAAATAGAAAACTAAACCATATTAAAGAAAGAATTTGTCCCTATTTTGATTATGTTATAAAAACAAAGGGGGTATTTTTAGTATGAAAATAAAATGTCCACTATGTGATTTTGAAAACGAAGAAGGAAGTAAATTTTGTAAAAATTGTAATATACCTCTTTCTAAACAGAATTATTCTATGGATAATCCTTACATCAAAGAAAAGGGAAATGAAGACCAGCCTTTTGAACTTATCTCGGATGAAGAAGTAAAGGCTGAAACAGATGAGGGAAAATATAATATGAACATTAAACCTGTAGATGTTATCTTTTTAGAAAGAGCTGATGGACACAAGGTGGGCGATGAATTTCCGAAATATTTTGAATATCAATACGATGCAAACCCTAGTTCATTATTAGAAAAAGCGTTAACCAATAATTTTTTAATCAAATCAGACTCTATTGTAAATAACATGGAAAAAACTAAAACCAGTAAATTAAAGGAAGTATTAAAAAAACACAACTTAAAAGTTTCAGGTAAAAAACAAAAGCTAATTGATCGTCTAATAACCAATGTAAGCGAAGAAGAGCTTAAAACTGCCTTTCCAGATTCATATTACATTTTAAACGATAAAGGGAAGAGTATGGTTCAAAAAAATGAACACATTATTTATTACCATAAGTCACAACACTTAAAATATGAAATTTCTTTAGATAGATACCATAATTTACTTAAAGATAAAACCGATGATAGTGCAAAATATGATATAGCCCTTGAATTACTAAAAAACAACGCAATGCAAAATAGAGATAATGGAGATTGGGGACTATATAGAAATTCGCTTTTATCAAAAGCCAGAGTTTATGAAGACAAACAGGACAATCAATCGGCTTTAGAACTCTATTTAACAATATGCCATATAGATTTGAGTGGTTTATCAAATGGTAATGCTTATATGCCTAGAACTTTAATTTTGGCACCAGGAATCATAGGTTTAGTTAGAGAATTAACCTCTAAATTAGAACTGGATAAAGAAACTTTAAAAAAGAAATATTTCTGTTATGTTGAGGAACTAAAACTACCAAAGACGAAGTTTTCTAAAGAGCAATCCTTTGAATATTTGATTAGAGCGACGGAAGAAAATATTGATAAGGTGAATGAAGAACTAAGGGTAAAAACTAAGGAGGGTGAAATAGAGATTCTGGAATAAACAAGGACACATCCCATTTTCTTAGACAATTAATATTTTACTTTTAAATTAAATAAATTGAGAAGGTGTATCAGGTCAATAATTCGATAACTTTTAGCCGAAAACCTATAGGAGCTGAGGAGTTTCTTAACCAGACGGTTGAGGCTTTAAAAAAGAATGCATGGGATCCTTGAAATATAACAAAATAAACGATCTTTCTTGATATTAAAAAAAATGGGGGTATGAAAAGTAATACTTCGAGACCTAACTCCTTAATGCTATTAGTGGTTCATTACGATTACTTCAACCGAAACATTGGTGGGTGTAATAGATGAAGAACGGTTAATAAAAATCTTTAATAAGGAGGAATAAGAAATGGCACAATGTAAAAGGTGTGGCGAGAAGGGTTTTTTTCTTTCGGTAAGTGAAAATGGCCTTTGTGAATCCTGTGAATCAATTGTTGTTATGGACATCCAGCAACGGGTAAGAATTATTAATGACTGTATAAAATTAGTTAATGAATCCAAAAATATGAGTACACAGTTAGCACGCTATGATCTTCTTAGGGAACACGCACAGGTTTTACTAGAGTACGAGCATAGGGGGATACCAACGATTAGTCCTCCTCCATCACAGTTTTTATCGGAATATACTACCAAACGTGAGCAAATTGTTTTAGAGGGTATTACAGCAGAAGTCGAAAAAGCCTTGGCTAGGGCAGAAATTGCAACAACTCCCCGTATGAGTATTAATGAGGCTAACAAAGCGCTACTTAAAATACGGGAAGGCAAAGAAGAACTTAATGACAAGACAAAGCTGGATCAGCTGGAGAATCGTATTCGACATTTTTCACACGAAAAACAACTAAATGAGTATCTCGAAGCAGCTCGTAAAGCAGAGTTTAAAGGAAAAAAGAAGAAAGCCTTAGACCAATATCAAGAAGCATTATATTTTCTTCGAAATGATGATATAGAGGATTCATTGCAAGAGGAAAAAATAGGTAAGATTGAAGCAAAGATCTCAGAGCTCTCAGATTAAATGCTCTTAATTCAAGTAAACATCGGACAATGACAGCAAATAAGGAGAGATGAATAGAGGTATTAACATTTTGTTTGTCAAAGGAATAATAGATAGAAATAATTTTAATTAATGAAGATTTTATTATCGTAGAAAGAAAAAAAGATTAAAAAACTTTCAGGGGAAACCGAGGTAAAAAATAAAATGAAAATACTTCATACTGCAGACATACATTTAAGAGAATATGAAGACGATAGATGGAAAACTCTTCAAAAGTTAATTGAAATGGGTAAGAAGAAGAAAGTTGATATTTTTGTGATAAGCGGAGATCTCTTTGATAAAGAGGCTAATGCTGAGAATCTAAGGCCCAAGATACGAAATATATTTTCACGTAATGGATTTAAAATTGTTATAATCCCAGGTAATCATGATTGCAATTCATATAAGAGTGGTATGTATTTTGGCGGAGATACTACTGTTTTAAGTGATTTAAGCACTCCTTTTGAATTTAAAGATATAAGAATATGGGGAATGCCTTTTGAAACGATAGAGGGGAAAAATATTCTTATTAAACTACACTCTCTTGCAAATAAATTAATTCCTAATAAGAAAAATATCTTGCTTTATCATGGTGAGTTGCTTGATGCATTCTTTTCCAGGAGAGATTTTGGCGATGAGGGAGAAGAAAGATATATGCCCGTAAAACTTTCCTATTTTAATGACTTAAATATTGATTATGTGCTTGCTGGCCACTTTCATTCAAAATTTGACATGTGGAAATTGGAGAATGGTGCATACTTTGTTTATCCTGGTTCGCCTATTTCAATAACAAAAAGAGAAAAAGGACAGAGAAAGGTAAATATTTTTGAGGTAGGAAAGCCACCAGAGGAACAACTTCTTAATACACCACATTTTGAAGAAGTAGTTATAGAATTTAATCCATACATAAATGAAAAACCATTAGAGACAGTAAAAACAATTGTTAAAAAAATTCATCCGGAAGCCAGGGTTATTTTAATAATTAAAGGATATATTAACGGTAAAGAGATTAAGATGAGTGAATCCGAGATTGCTAGACAAATAAAAGAAATTATCAATGGAAAACGTATTGAAGAACGATGCGAGTTTAAAGATATACAAACAATATTGGAGGATGATTTATTCAAAAAAATTATGTGTAAACTTGGAGAATCTGATTACGAAGAAGAAAAGAAGAAATCGATACAGGAAATAGCTATTAAAGCTATGATGGAAGTGAAATAATGAAAATAAAAGAATTTTCAATAACACATTATGGTCCCTTACCAGATACAGGAAAATATTTATTAGAGAAATTTAACCTTTTTTTTGGCAAAAACGAAGATGGGAAAACTCTAACAATAGACGCTTTTGTAAAATTGTTGCTGGGAAGAAACATGAAAGAATTCCAGAAAATAAATCGAGTAGATGAAAAACCAGAAGGCTATATAATTATAGAAGACGATAAGGGCAAGGAAACAAAATTATCCAGGAAGAAAGATTTAACAAAAACAGTAGGTCTGTCGACCTCAGAGTGTCGTAATATCTTTATAATACGGGATAGTGATTTATCCATTGCACAAGAGAGTGAATTTTATACTAATGTGACAGATCATCTTACAGGCTTGAGAACAAAAGAAATATCTTCAATTAAAAAGAAGCTTCAGGAGCTAGGGAGATTAACAAGGGCAGAAAGTGATTCTGAATTTTCTGATAAGAAGGAATTCGAGTATATAAAATCTAGATTAAATGATGCATCTAAATTACTTGAGGAAATAAATATTTTAAAAGATAAAATTATAAAAGAAAAATTTGACATACTTGAAGAAGAGTCAGTCAAGTGCAAGGAAGAGGTAGAAGGGGTTGAACAAGAAGTAGTAACTCTTGAAAACGCTAGAAAGAGAGAGAAATATGAAAAAGGAAAAGGAGCCCTGGATAAACTCAAAGAGGCTTTTGAAGAATTTAGGGATTTGAAAATCTACAATGAAGATGATAAGCAATTATGGAGGGATCATGAACGAGATAGCCAAAAATATAATAAAGAAAAAGAAATATTTTCTGCAGAAGTTAAGGAAATAGAAAAGGAGTTCAAAGATACAACCAAAGAATTAAATGGGGTAGAAAGAGACTTCCGGATTTTTGATGAGAGAAAGAAAAAATTAGACGAGGAAATTAGACCAGAATTGAAAAATTATGAAATTAAGAGCGGGGATTTAGCGAAAAAAGAAAGAAAAAATAGATATTTTACTTTAATGGGTATAATTTCTGCAATTCTATTGGGGATATCTTTACTCGGAGTTATTCTTAATACACCATTGCCATTTTATATTTTAGTAGTATTCTTTTTAATTTTAGTGATTTCGGGGGTATTTAAATTTCAATTGACAAAAGATGATGCTTGGCTTGCTAAAGATTTTGAAAGGATTAAATTAAACCTTTCAAAGTATGGATTAGATGCAGAAGATATAGGAAATATTTTATTAAAAATTCAAAAGTTTGATGAAGAATATTATAAAAAAAATAGTGAGTTACAAGATATAAAAAGAAAGAAAGAAAATTTGGAAGAAAAAATTAAGGAATTACGATATAAAAAAATACCAGATATAGATAAAAAGATTGAAGATACTGAAGATAAGATAGATGAAATTAAGACAAAGTCAGGAGAAGCATCTTTGGGAAAATATACCGAGAAAATCAATGCAAAACAAAAACTTGAAAGATTAATAGAGAGGCAAAAAAGTGTTTTGAAAAGTCACTTTGGAGGAAATAACGAGAAATTAGAAGAAAATATTTCGCAATGGAATGAAGAAATTGGGAACTTTGCGGAGTATAAGGATAAAGCCAAGGAGATAAAATATAGTGAAACCGCTGTAACAGAATTGGAAGAGAAAAAACAGGGGTTTGAAGAGAAGTTGGAAGAGATAAATTATAATATGGAATCTCTTCGAAAGGAAATGGAGGAGGTACAGCGAAAAGTAAATAAGATTTTGAGAGCAGAAGAAGAATTATACTGTAAGACATCAGTAGATTTAAAAGCAGTCAAAGATAGATTGCAAAAATTTATAAACAAAAATGAGAGTAATAAAGATAATGTATTAGAAGTCATAAAATATTTTGAAGAAATAGAAGCAGAAGAAAAAGAAAAGGTTTCTGAGCTTTTTGGTAAAGAGAGTTCTATCTCAAAGTATTTTAATGAAATTACAGATGGTTTTTATAAGGAAGTTACTTTTAGTCAAGAGACAGAGGGGATTGAAGTTAAACGTATGGATGGGGAGATACTGGGAGCAGAAAAATTATCTGGTGGTGCCTACGACCAATTATATTTTTCTATTCGTCTTGCCCTTGGTGAAAAGCTCCTAAAAGGCAATAAAGGATTCTTTATTATGGATGAACCATTTGTAAAAGCTGATCCTGATAGATTAAAGAGACAGATTAATGCATTGAAGAAAATTACTAAATTAGGGTGGCAAGTTCTTTATTTTAGTGCAAAAGGAGAAATCTATGATGCTTTAAAAATAGACATAGAAAATGGCACTGTTAACTACATTAAATTTCAAGGTTTGTTCTCATAAAAATAATGTGACAGGGAACGGTTCTTTGTAGGAACAGAAAGCGTCTCCTGTTCCTACGAGATGTTAAAAATTAAAAAACGGCCTCAGTAAAATGGGTAAGTTAGTCGAAAAAAAAGAAGGTAAAATATTGTGAATAAAATATATATTCCATCAGATTCACCTGATAGGTGGAAAGATTTACTGGCACAACCAGAAAAACAATGGAAGAAAGGTTATTCAGCACGGAGTTTAGCATATTGTTGGCAAGAGGCAGATGGTTTTCCAAAGAGGGTTGTAAAGACATTTCAGGATTCTAAAATATCTCTATTTAAAAATGTGGAGTTATTATTTGCTTTTCCAGAATATAAAGTTTCATTACCCGGGGGTAAGAGAGAATCGCAAAATGATATTTACGTTATAGCAAAAAGTAATAATAATCTTATTTCTATCATGATTGAAGGAAAAGTCAGTGAACCCTTTGATAAACCTGTATCGAGCTGGATAAGTAATTCTGGTGGATATTCCGGTAAACAGATTAGATTGAACTTCTTATTAAATAAATTAAATTTAAATCAGGCTCAAGTTCAACATATTAGATATCAACTCTTGCATAGAACTGTTTCAGCCATAATAGAGGCTCAAAGAATTGGAGCTAAAAATGCTTTAATGCTTGTTCACTCATTTAGCACAGAAAATGAATGGTTTGATGATTTTGGTAAATTTGTTAAATTGTTTGGTCTAACTGCAAAAGAAGAAAATACTATTGTGGGTCCTTATCAAACAGATGGAATAAATATTTATTTTGGTTGGACTAAAGGAGATGAAGATTACTTAACAAAATAGATAAAACTTAAAAAAGATAATGAAAAAGATAGTGGGCTTCACAACTTCACAAGATGTAAAACTAAAACAGAAGAAGAAAATGTAAAATTGTGAAGACCCCGAATCTTCAATAGAGAAGATGTACCAAGTCAATAAAGGAAAATATAGGAACACATCCCATTTTCTTAGATAATTAATATTTTACTTTTAAATTAAATAAATAAGGAAGGTGTACCAAGTCAATAATTCGGTAACTTTTAGGGGGAAACCTATGGGATCTGAGGAGTTCTTAAACGGATGGTTGAAACTTTAGGTATTATTATAGATAGACGTCCTAAAGGAAGACTTCGTAAAATATGAAGCTAAACCATAGAAAAAATAGTAAACCGAATAAGCCCGAAGATAATAAGAAATGTGGTAAATGTTAAAATGGCGGAATAAGAGATATATGAAAATCATTTTAAGTCGTAAAGGTTTTGATTCACAGTATGGCGGATACCCTAGTCCAATTATAGATGGTAGATTGCTTTCTTTACCGATACCATCAGATGATAATATCCGTTATAGCGAACTAATGATAGATAGTAATTTGACATATTATAATGTAATGAGAGAACTAAAACCGAAAATAAAAGTCAAAAATGATAAGGGAATATGGGAACGAAAGCCTTTGGAAGAGAACACAACATGCCATCTTGACCCAGATATTTATAGAAATGCTATAGAACGTCCTAAAAACTGGAGACCATTATTTGGTCAAGTTGATGCGGCACAAAGTCATTTAAAGAGGCAAGAAATTAAAGAGGGAGATGTTTTTCTCTTTTTTGGGTGGTTTAAAAAAACGAAATATTCTAAGGGGAAAATAATCTTTGATCCCAATGAACCTGGAAGTGGAAAACACATTATCTTCGGCTATCTTCAAATTGGGGAAATATTTCCAAATAGAGATGTTCCCAACTGGATGGGATACCATCCACATACACAAAAACCCCTTGTAGAGCGTAAAAATAATACTATCTATATTGCAAGGAAAAGATTATCTTGGAACGATAATATTGATGGGTCAGGAACTTTTAATTACAGTCAAGAATTAGTTTTAACAAAGGAAGGATATTCAAGATCAAGATGGAACTTAGACGCCATTAAAAATGTAGAAATTAGCTATCATACTAAAGAAAGCTGGAAATATGCTTATTTTCAATCGGCTGCCAAAGGACAGGAGTTTGTAGTTAAAGACAATCCTACAGTAGAGAAGTGGGTTAAAAAATTAATCTCCTCAACAGAGGATTGATTCGAATAAGACAAGAGGATGTTTCATTTTTCTTATTTAAACAAATAGAAACACATCCCATTTTCTTAGACAATTAATATTTTGTTTTTAAATTAGATAAATAGAGAAGGTGTACCAAGTCAATAATTCGGTAATTTTTAGCGGAAAACCTATAGGATCTGAGGAGTTTCTTATCCAAATGGTTGAGGCTTTAGGTATTACTATAGATAGACGTCCTAAAGGAAGACCTCGTAAAAAGGAAAGCTAAACTATGGAAAAAATAAGATGTGTTTCTATTTTTTACTAAATGCGTACGTGAAGTTTTTGATAGAAATAATATGAAATAACTTTACAAAAATATACTGTAAATAGGTTTTATTATGGAATATTTAAAGTATATAGATTTTTATTTTTTAAAAATAAAAATTATAATATTACTTATATTTGAGTTATTTTTATTTGTTAAAACGATGCTGGCCATTATTAGAATGAAAAAAGAATACTTCTATATAATATCACATATTCTTATTATGTTATTATTTTATTATTCCTATGTAGATTTTTCTTATATGATTATAGTTATTATTTTGTACTTTGTTTCAACTGGACTAAATTTAAGAATATTAAGAAAAGTTAAGTTTTTAAAAGAGATATATATTGAGTGTGAAAATTTAAAAACATTCTATGAATTAAATGAAATTTATGTTTTAGCTGATTATGATGTTAAAATTCGTCGTAACTTACTAAATAAATCTTTATATCGTAAATACAAAAGAAAGGAAGGAAAATTACAAGAAAAAATTATTACAAGAATTTTACTAAGAGTTTTAATGGCTATGTTTTTGATACCTCTTATAATATTTTTATTCAAATCAGAAACATGGGAAACAATTAAAGATATTACAAAATACACAGATTCTTATATGCTTTCTTTTGCATCAATAATTGGTGGAATTGCTCAATTAGGAATATCTTTTATAATTTTTCTTCTAATTTTATATTTTATTTTTAAAAGTATATTAGCGTCAATGTATAAATATCCAATATATAAGAAAAACAAATTAGAATAACTAATATATTTTATTTGTAATGATAAATTAACTATTAACAAGAGTAACAAGGGTTCAGGTCTCGACATTTGACATAGGTATTTTCTTGAATCGAAATTTTGGACCTTTTTTTGGTGAAAAGAAGGATTTTTAAAACTTATGTCGTATACTTAATATATAATACGTGAAATATTTCATATAACCAAATATTTTATATACTATAAATTGATAAAATTAAATATTGTAACCTGTATGAAGGTAGCAGGAGAGATCTTTTCTTTTCAAAAAAGAGAAAAGAGGCCGAAGAGGCAAGATACTAAAAGTATCCAAACTTTCAGGCAAAAGAACCGTTACCGGACAGAACTCTGGAGAGCTTTATACAAAAAAGCACCGACGGGACAACTCCTAATCTTTAGGAAGACCCTATTTAAAATAGGATGTGTTGTCCTTATTTAAATAAATATTTAAAAATAGCCTTTGATTTTCGTAAATTATTTTCTATATATTTCAATGGTTTTAAGCAATTTAGGGCTAAATATGTCATATTTTAACCTTAAAATTAGGTCGATTTTCGTAAATTTGAGGAGATTTTTTATAGAATGGCGGAAATTAAGTATTTACAAGCATTTCCTGATTATTATGCTTCTATATTTTTATCATTTTCGTTCTTTGACAACCACATAACCCTTGAAAAATATGGTGTATAGCTATAAAGACTTGTTTAAAAAGGATTGAAACACTGCTCTCATTAACCCTATGGCTCCTGCTTGATAAAGTATAGCTATAAAGACTTGTTTAAAAAGGATTGAAAGAAGCGATCTGGTATTTTTTAAAAAAGATTTACCATTAAAAATTTGATAAATTGAACCGGCCTAAAGCAGATAATTGAAGAGTGTTAGGATAGAAAAATTAATAAAAAATAACAGGGGTCCGGTCTTGCGATATAACAAGCCTAGGTTATATTAGCAACATGACCAGGCCACCCTTAAATGAGATTTTTAAACGTAAGTACAGGAAATCAAAAGAACAAACAATGTTTGAAGCTTACCCTCCAGTAAGGCTATGCTTTAAAAGGTATAGCAGAATATATTGGCGTACATTATACTACAGTAAGCAGAGCTCTTAAAAAAATCGAGGATAATATAAAAAGTGATATTGCAAGACCTGGCCCTTTAGTAAGCTTTATAATGAAAGCGGTAGGGGATTTGTGTTTAATGATGGGGTACCGCTAAGATTTTTTAAAGTAACTGCAAAAGCTATTTTCATCGGATTAAAAATATTTTTAATGAATTAAATAAAAATGGCAGGAGGATATGCAATGGAAGAAAAAAACAGTAATCCCAAAAAAATTATCTCTCAACACATATTTATGTTTCCATTCAGAATGAAAACAAATTACAACTTAGAAAAGTTGAAAGAAGATGGATGGAAATATAAACCGTTTAATTTTGAGTCTGATGATATAGAGTTGGCTACAAAATATAACGAGTACGTATACTTCCATGAATATGTTAGAAATGCCTTGTTCAACGACGCAAGCAACGAGAATGACAGTGTTTCATTTCATTTTGAACGAGACATTCCTCAGGGAGCAAAAATTGTTTTGCATATTAAAGAAGGACAAACTTACACTCTCCCCATAAAGCGCCTATCATTAAGACTATTTGAAACAAATGTTGGCATCTTAACCATTGAACTTTCAAATTATGAGTTTTACTCACCTATCGATGTATTTATAATAAATGATTTTGGAAGAAGAATATACCCGCAATTTATTGGCAGTCAAAATGGGACTGATGCTACAAAAGGCGCGTTTCTCGCCGATAAAATAGAACTTTATCTAGGTGAAAAGTTGATTACAGAGGATTTTAAAACCGAAGACTACCTTAAGAAAGAATTGAAAGTCGCATCATATATCGACTATTTACTTGGTAACGAACTTAAAGACAAAGTTATTCCAGTTATTGATGACAGAATGTATACAATGTGCTGGTATGGAAATGACGCATTTAGTAAACTCCTTTGGCCAAAGAATGGCGATGAATACGGATTTGAATCATCTAATGAATGGTACAAATTTATTTATGTTGATGGAAAGGATATTGGAGTAGCAAACGAAAAAATGAAAAGGGATTTAATAAAAGCCGCTACTTACACTCGATGGGTTGAGTATGGTACTCTGTTCGGTATTTCTCGTTATAGTTTTGTTTGTGTAACAAATGAAGATGATTTTGGATACAATGTTATCAGAAATCATATGAGAAGTATATATCATCAAATGGCAGTAATCCTCCTTGCTCAAAGAGCATCGATACTTAAATTCTCAGACGATGTCTCAAAAATTACAGGCCTGGCAAAAAGCAGTAGGGGTGAATTTATAGACAAAAAATTTAAAAGCGTTGCGGAAAGTGTTAAAATGCTGTATTCTTCATTTATTCGTTTTATAAACAGGCTTTATTTTGAAGAAGTCTCACCACAGGATCAGGGCATAGAAATGTATAACATGGCGGTTAAGAATATGGGCTTGAGAGAGCAACTAAATGAACTGAGATATGAAATAGAAAGGCTGTATGAATTCGTTGATATATTGCAAGAAAAATTTATAAGTAAAGGTTTTCGATTTATACAGGTAATTTCGTTTCTCTTTATTGCTCCGATGCTTGCTGCAACCCTGGTTAACATGGGTGTTTTTTCAGAGAACATTAAGATACTTATTTTCGGTTACAACATCCAGAATGGCTGGTTATTTATTATTTTAGCATTACTAATTTCAATAATATTTTTGCTTCTTTTTAAAATTGGTCTGCGAAGGAGGCGATAATTATGGAATTGACTGTTAAAATAAGACAGCATACCCCTATGATCCATTTCCAGTGGGACCAGAGTGGGGTAACTTTAAGAGCTACGGAATTAAAACCTAAACTAGATAAGTTTTTGAAAGAAAAAAATGATCCAAGAATTGAGAAGTACTTTGGGCTAAAAGGAAACCAGCCATATAAGGTGCGAGTTAATTTAGGCGACTGTAATAAAGAGATTTGGGACATAGAAGAGACCGATTATAGAGGGAGAGATAGACCTTTCCCAACTTTCTTCGGTAATATAAAGGCTGAAAAGAAAAAGAAATTTGTTTTTTACAACGGTATAACCACGATCAAGTTTCTTTCCTTTAATAAAGAAGTCCTTGATACAATTAGTAAATACATTGCCGAATTTTTCTTTAAAACCAATTTTGGAACAAGACAGTCAAAGGGTTTCGGTTCTTTTTACATTGACCCTTCAGACCCTTGCTACAAAAGCCCAAGCAAATTTGAGAATTACCATTTTACTTTGGATATAAGGGAAACTAATCCCTATGAAAAATATAAGAAACTATTCGGAAGTATTGATTTATTTTATAAAACGCTACGAAGTGGCATAAATATCAAGGATCGAGATGGTAATACATTGTTTTACTTCAAATCGATAATGTTTTTGTATGCTAAGAACAAAGGATGGACATGGGATAAAAAGGCTATAAAGTCAAAATTTGTTGATCCTAAAACTTTTGATTACCAAAAGAAAGAATATAATAATTCTGATATTTTAACTTTTTCAGGCAATAATGAGTATCTTATGAGGGATTTGTTAGGCGTTGCACCATCACAGGTTTATAAATATTACAATTTTAGTTTACAGTATGATGAAAAAAATGAGATAGAGAGATTTAAGTCTCCGATTACATTCAAGGTTATACATTTAGGCGATATAGACAGAACAACATCTACAGTGTATATAATTCTAAATTCCATTCCCGAGGGCATTTTCTATAAAAAATTTAAGATAAATAAAGTTGTTGAAAAAAATGTATTAGACACTCTTACCCTGACAACTCCTCCACTAACAGAGAGATTTAATATTGAAGACTATTTTAATTTTGTATTAAACATCGATATTTATAAACATGTAGACGAAGAATCATGTAAAAATTGGCGTTTTAGAATAATAAAAAATATTTATTCTCAATTGAGGACTCAATTAACCCAAAGAAGGGATGAATGATGGAGAATAATACCGAAATGAAATCATACGCTGGCTTTACCATAGGCCCTATTTACGGAGTGCTTTCAAGTGCAAGAAAGACGAGGGAACTATGGTTTGCTTCCTACTTCTTTTCGTGGTTTATGGAAAAATCAATTGAGCAGCTTTCAAAAAATAATAAAATTGATTTTCTCTCACCTTTTGTAAAGGGACCATTTGAGCCCAATAATTCCATAACTGGTAAATACCATGACAGATTCATTCTACAATCTTATTTAGATAAGGGCGCCCTCTTTAGGGAGATACAAGAGGCAAGTAACAATACGCTGGATTTCTTTGTTGGTTTAATTGATAACCTTGTTAAACAATTAAGAACAAAATATATAAATGGAGCTAATAAAAATACTGTAAGAGATATTCTTAATAGTTACATCCAAAGAAATTTTGTTGTATTTGACGCAAATGATTTTGAATCATCAAAGGAATCACGGTCTTCTAAAAAACCAAAAATCGTTAAGTATTTAAACAAGTATCTCGACTCCATGGAGGAAAATCGCTTCTTCGATATAGGTATTCTAAATAAGACATGCTTTATATGCAGAGCTTTGCCTGCTAATATCAAAGCAAATGTATGGGTCAAACCTGGTGGTACCAAAGGAGAGACAGAAAGTAAGTCTCGTCTAATAGAGAAAGAACTCTGTCCATTGTGTTTTATTAAATATTATGCACATCGGAGTAATGAAGTTAAGGCAAAAATTAGTAAAAACAACCTTAGATACCCAAAAATTCTTGACATAGCGGCTGTTGAACTATTGACTGAGGAGGTAAAAAAGCAGAACCCAATATTCAAAAACTATGAAAAGGATTACGAATTTGAGGATATAGAGCAGTCAGTTCGTAAAACAGACAGTAAAGAAGAGGCAGATTCTCTACTTAAGAAGTCTTGCTTCAAATATTTTGCCATAATCCAGGCAGATGGGGATAGTCTTGGAAAAGTGTTCGATAAATTGACTAATTTTGACGAATTGGAAAGTTTCTCCAAATCACTTTTTGATTTTGCAAATGAAGCAGAGAAAATAATCACTTTCTACAAAGGATATCCCATATATATTGGTGGGGACGATATCCTTGCTTTTACGCCAGTTACGTTTAAAGGTGACGACGGGAAATCAAAAACAGTGATAGATATTGCAATAAAACTTTCTGACGCATATAGAGATATTGTTGGAAAAAACCACAGTGAGACAACCCTATCAATTGGTATTAACATTACTTATTACAAATTCCCTCTTTCGCTTGCTTTGAAGAACGCAAGGAAGCAACTTTTTAAAGAGGCAAAAAAAGATGACAAAAATGCTCTTGCTCTCCTCCTAACAAAACATTCAGGACATCAAATAGGCTTTAAATTTAAGTTTGGGTCAAACGACATTAAAAACTTTAGCGAACTTTTAAGAAAAACCCTTGCAGGTGATGTTGATTTCCCGCACTCACTTCACTATAATCTCTCAAGATTTAAAACAGTCATTGCAAACATTCCTGATAAAGACAGACTAAAAGCATTTTTTGAAAATAATTTCAACGAGCCAGAGCATAGCAGATATACTTCAGACATTAACTCGGTTATGAATTATTTTAAGGAAGTTATGTTTCACGTCCCTAGGGAGCATAGGAAGCAAAGACTTGATTGTGTTGAAGAGATACTCAACAAGTTAGCATTTATAAAATATTTAAGGGGTGAAAAATAATATGGGAAAGGCATTGCTTGTTACTTTTACGCCGATTAACAGATTTTTTTTCGGTGGCTCATATTCGTTTGAGGATAGTTTTTATGCGGAATCTTTGAAATTTCCCCAACCAACAACTGTTCTTGGATGCATTAGACACACCATATTAGTACAAAATGGCATTCTTTCTCCTATAGCCATTATCGATCCTAAAACCATCACTGAGAAACTTGGAGACAGAGGAAAAGAACTTACTGGCTCATCTATGGTTAATGGGTTAGATGATCCTGATGATAATTTTGGCATCATAGAAAAAATATCTCCTGCTTTTATTGTAAAATTCAAAGATAATGAGATAGAAGATTTTCTTTTCCCTGTATCTGCAGATGTCCTTATAAAAAAAGAGAATAACAAGGAAAAAGAAGATAAAATTTCTTTAACCTGCTTTAAATATACTAAAACAAACGGGAAATCAAGTTATTCAGGAAGGGTAGCTGAATATGCAATTCTTTCGGAAAGAAACTCTAAGTTGGACAGGGCTCACTATCTTGGAGGCAAGGATTTTTGGGAAGCATATATGCGTGGTAACTCACTTCCTCATAACTCCGATTATGAAGAAGACGAGATTTTTATTTCTCACACAAGTGTCGGGATTGGCAGAAAAAATAGAGTAGCAGAAAAAGGCATGTTTTACACAAAGATTGACTATTCGCTACGGAACGGTTTTGCATTTGCTGTTATTGTATGGTTAAAAGAAGATAGTATAATACTTAAAAATGGTGTAGTTATCCTTGGCGGTGAACAGTCTACATTTCTTATGAAGGTTTCCTCGCTTGGAGATATGTCTCATCCTGTCATCAATATGATAGTCAACGACAAATGTAATTTGCCTGAGAATTTAAGTAGTTGTTGTCCTAACGAGGAAAAATTTGTTGCACTCTCTCCTATTGTTTTAGATAAGAATTCAAATTACAAATTCGCAAGCGCAATGGAGTACAGAATAGTAAAAGGTATGCAGGCTACAAGGATGATAAGAAGGGCTAAAGCAGTGAAATCAGAAGCAATTTCTATGATACCTGCAGGCGCGGTGTTTTATCCTAAGGAGCCAGTAAGTCTTACCGTGAATTGGGCAATCCCTTGTAAGATCGGTTATAATTACCTAATAAAAATAAGGAGGTAGATATGTTTAAACACAACCTATACCTAATAGAAACGCTCACAAACACAAATGTGGGTTCTGGTGATGCAAACTTTGGTATGGTAGATAGCCTTATCCAAAAGGACCCTGTTACATTCCTTCCTGTGTTTCATTCATCCAGTATCAAAGGTGCAATAAAGGAGCATATGGAGCAGTACATAGATTCTGAACTTTCCAAGGATGACATCAAGAAAATCTT
>JABUBP010000058.1_pt1 | contig 20784 bp, 22 predicted proteins | sample 7240331 | NCBI WGS metagenome assembly JABUBP01 (sample SAMN07256347, study PRJNA390944) | subsurface metagenome | isolation source: Methane hydrate marine sediment | place: Pacific Ocean: Eastern North Pacific, ODP site 1244 | collected 2002 | reverse complement strand
CCAGGGCAGCCTGGGAATATTTAACAGGTTATAAGAAAATAAGACCTCAGGATATCATAATTTTTGGACGGTCTCTGGGCGGCCCTATTGCAGCCTGGCTGGCTAAAGAGGTAAAGGCGAGAGCGTTGATTTTAGACTCTACTTTTACTTCAATCAAGGATATAGCAGCTGAGCTGCACCCCTATCTGCCGGTAAGAAAATTCTTCAAATTTGACTATCCTACTATTGATTATTTAAAAGGCGCAGGCATTCCGGTATTGATTATCCACAGCAGCGAAGATGATTATATTCCATTTTCCCATGCAATAAAGCTATATAATGCCGCAAATGAGCCCAGGCAATTCCTTAAGATAAGGGGCAAACATGATGACAATTACATAAAGTCAGAAGAAATCTATATAGAGGGCATAAGATCTTTTATCTCCGGATATTAAAAAGATTACAGAATTTCTTTTTTCATATATATCCAGTCCCGGTATCCGGTATACCTTTCTGCTATCCAGGAAGACCTTGCCACCAGTTGATTAAACCCTAATTTTTTATACAGGTTATAGGCATTTTTATTCTTGCCGGCTACCCAGAGTTTTAAGACACTTTTTCTATATCTTTTTGCAAAATCTTCTACAAATGACAGCATTTTTTTGGCTATGCCTTTTCTTCTGCTATTTATATCAACTGCAACATTGTCAATATAGATAGTCTTGCTGTCTAATTTGGGAGCCTCCAGGAAGGTTAAGATAAATGCCTTGACTGCTCTAAAGAAACCCAGGTATTTAACAAAGGTCCGAAAATTTCTGGTATAGCTTTTAATGTTTTCTCTGGTTACTATCTCAACGATTCCAACTATTTTCCCATCTATTATGGCATTGTAATATCTTCCGGTATCAATGTTTGTAGTAATTTCTGATTTAATGATATTGTACGCAGCATCTTTGTTACTGCCGAATATAAATTTTAATTTTTCGAAAAATGCATCAAATTCTATTTTAAGATAACTATCAAGGTCTTCTAATTTTAAATTATTTATCCGGATATTATGGGAATTGCTGTTTTGATTTTTAAAGTTATTCATTTGATAAATTTTTTTTATCAAGTAGCCTGCGGGCTTTTTGAAGATCCTTCCGATTGGTCAAAAGTTTTACTCCTCTTACACTCTGTAAGGAGGGAATGCTCTGCCCGGCATCATCTGAAAATATCTCGGCTTTTATATCAAAACTTTCCAGGTAACTTTTAGCTATTTCCGCTTCTATCCTGGAATTAAAAGTTTTAATTGTAGATAACCTGTCCATATTATGCATTTAATTTTTGTTAATTATAATAAAGTTTTAGACTATTAGCTAATTTTTAGATAGATTAAAAGAAATAAAATTATAGCATATCCATTGTACTTATAATACTACGATACTTACGGATACTATACATGCAACTTTTGTTTGAAGAATTAACATCTATGATATAAACTAGTTTTAAAGCTCTGGCGACCGCAAACTTTAAATGTTGCCGGAAATTTATTTTAACTTATAGGTTATATAAAATACGAAAGTTTTTATGATAAAAAAATCACTTCTTTTAAAAATTTATGAAGCAGCCAGTATGCAGAGATGGAATGACCAGATCCGCACAATTGAGCTTACGGAGCTGGATAAACAGGCCCATAAGATGGTTGTTGCTTATATTCTGGGAAGATGCGAAGAGGATATAAATGCCGGGAAAGTTAACTGGCTTGAAATAATAGAATGTGGATTATTCGAGTTTTTAAAAAGAATTATTCTAACTGACCTGAAACCACCCTTGATTTACAGGATAAAAGAAGATAAAAAGCAGTATGAAAAGCTGAACAAGTGGGTTTTTGAGAGAATCAGCCCTTTAGCAAAGCAGATAGGAAAAAGCTTTAATTTACGTCTTAAAAAATATCTACTGGAGGAGGAAGAAACTCTTGAAAAAAAGATTGTAAATGGGGCACATTTCTATGTAACGAAGTGGGAGTTTGATATTATTAAATCAGCAAATCCCAGAGTTTATTTAATTGAAGAGATTGTTGAAAGCATTTCACAGGAGAAGAGTAAATATCACAATTTGAGGTGCATGAAGGTTTTTATGGAAAAAAGAAACTTAATGGATTTTGCTGATATATGTGGACAGCTTCGGTTTCAGCAAAGATGGAGTCATCTTTACCGGATTCCAAAAACTTCAGTATTGGGCCATATGTTGATTGTTGCTATATTTTCATTCCTGTTCTCTTATGTAACAAGACTGGACAGAGAAAATTGTATAAATAATTACTTTACAGGACTCTTCCATGACCTTCCGGAAGTCTTAACAAGGGATATAATTAATCCTGTAAAAAAATCAGTGAAAGGGCTTGATGAACTTATAAAGGATTATGAAGTTGAGGAGATGGAGAAAAAAATATATAAATTAATTCCTGAGGGCTGGCAAAATGATATAAGGATGTTTACGGAAGATGAGTTTTCTGATACAAGCAAGAGGAATGGTGAACTGGTTAAGGCAGCTGATGATCTGGCTGCATTTATAGAAGCATATCTTGCTTTAAAAAATGGGATAAAAAATGAGGACCTGATTTATGCTAAAAATAAATTAACCCGGAAGTATAAATCCAGGAATATTGCAGGTATAAACTTCGGAGAAATTTATGCTGACTTTGATTGAGTAGATTAATTTCATGAATAGAAAAATTATCATATCTAAATCAAAATATCTGGCAGGGCTGCAGTGCCTGAAATATTTATGGTACCAGGTCAATGCCAGAGAAGAGATTCCAGAGCCGGATTTTACAGCCCAGTTTATTTTCAATCAAGGGATGCTGGTAGGTGAATATGCAAAGAAGCTTTATCACGGGGGAATTGACCTGGGAAAGATAGGTGATTTAAAAGAACAACTGGTAAAAACTTCCGAACTCTTGTCCGAGAGAAAACCTCTGTTTGAAGCAAGCTGCAGTTCCGGGTGTGTTTATAGCAGAGCTGATATACTGGTGCCGGCAGATACAGACAGATGGGATATTATTGAAGTTAAAAGCTCCACCCGGCTTAAAGAGGATTATATCTTTGATGTTTCATTTCAGAAATACTGCCTGGATAGAGCCGGAGTTAAAATCAGGAAATGTTATCTTGCCAATATTAATAATCAGTATATAAGAAAGGGAGATATTAACCCCGGGCAATTATTTAAAAAAACTGACATCACAGTGGAGGTAGGAGAGTTCCTTATTGGAATAGAAGATAGAATTGAAGAGATGCTGGAGGTTGCAGCTAGAACCAGTCCTCCGGAAATTCTTATCGGCAAGCACTGCAACGAGCCATACAGCTGTCCACTTAAGGATAGATGCTGGAGATTCTTACCTGATAATCATATTTTTAATCTATATGGAAGTAAAGACAAAGCCGCCGGGCTTTTCAATAAAGGAGTTCTTTCCATTAAAGATATTCCTGACTGGTATAATTTAAATTTTAAACAAAAAATACAGCTTGAATGTGCAAAAACTGAAAAACCAAAAATAAATAAAAGTGAAATATTAAAATTTATAAACAGCCTGGAATACCCCCTGTATTTTCTTGATTTTGAGACTTTCTCTACCGCCATTCCCTTATATGAGGGAGTAAGACCTTACCAGAGAATTCCTTTTCAGTATTCCATACATATACTGGATGCTATTGACAGCCAACCCAGTCACTATGATTTTCTGGCTGAAGGAGCTGAAGATCCAAGAGAAGAACTTCTGTTAAACCTAAGAAAGAAGATAGATGAAACAGGAAGCATAATTGTTTATTATGAATCATTTGAAAGGGGAGTCCTAAAAGAACTGGCTGAAGCTTTTCCTGACTACAGTCAGTGGATTGATTCGATTCTTACCAGGATAGTCGACCTCTATAAGCCTTTTGGTAATTTTCATTATTACCATTCTTCCCAGAAGGGGAGTGCATCAGTAAAAAATGTTCTTCCGGCAATTACAGGTTTAAGTTATGAGGGAATGGAGATAGCTGATGGTATGGCAGCGAGTGTATATTTTCTTTATATCTGCGGGAATTATGATATCAACGAAAGCCGCCCTGCAAAGGAAGAAGTCGAAAAAGTAAGAAAATCACTCATAAAATACTGCGGAATGGACACCGGGGGGATGATACATATACTAAGAGCGCTGGTGAAGGAAGTTGAGTAATATCATTCAACTAATATTCATAATATGAGAAATAAGATAAATATCTCACTTCTGCTTATCTCTTTTTCACTCTTTCTCTATCAGGTATGCCTGCTCCGGATTTTTTCAATAGCAGATTATTACCACTTTGCCTTTATGATTGTAAGTATATCTCTTCTGGGATTTGGTATAAGCGGAAGTTTTCTGTATTTCTTTATTGGTAAACTAAAGAATCCTGATCTGATACTGCTTATCTTCTCTTTTGGATTTTCGGTATCCATAATAACAAGTTTTTTAGTAAGTAATTTTATTCCCTTTGATTCTTTTAAAATTGCCTGGGAGATAAAGCAAATTTTTTATCTGGCAATATATTATATATTTTTAGTGCTCCCTTTTTTCTTTGGAGGCTCTTTTATAGGATATACATTTTACCGGCAGGAAAAACCAGGACTCACCTACTTTTATAACCTGATTGGTTCTGCAGCAGGAGCAATTATAGCCATTTTTATTATGCAGCTTATGGGAAAAGATGGAGCAATTTATATTTCAACTGCTGTAGGTCTTATTGCAACGGTTGTACTGATAAACAAGAAATATCTAAAAACTTTTGCAGCTTTATTATCTATCTTTGTAGTTTTAGCTACCTCTGCAATAGTTTTTCAACCCCGGATTATGGATATAAGGATGTCACCATATAAGAGCCTTCCTACATACTTGAGATTTCCTGACTCCAGGGTAATTTACAGTAAAGAGAATTCCTATGCCCGGCTGGATGTAATAGAAAGTCCCAGCATAAAATCTGCGCCGGGGATCAGTTTGCAGTACCAAAAGATCCCACCACCCCAGTATGGTATTACTATTGATGGAGATAATCTTTCTGCGATTACCAGAATTGAAAATGATGTTGCTGAACTCGAGTTTTTTGAGTTTTTACCCACTTCTATTTTTTTTACTGCAAAACCCGCCCCGGAGGAGGTCCTGGTAATAGAACCAGGAGGAGGAATGGATGTTGCCGGGGCATTATATTTTGGTGGAGAAAATATATATGTATCTCAGAACAGCAGTTTGATGGTTGATGTGCTTAAGGATGGTTTTTCTGATTATAGCGGAAATATATATAATGATAAAAAAGTTGAAGTTTTTGAGGTTTCAAGTAGAAACTTTTCAAAAATAACTGACCGGAAGTTTGATTTAATCATAATAAGTTTATCGGACAGTTTTCATCCCATCTCTGCAGGAGCTTATAGCTTAAATGAAAACTACCTCTATACTGTTGAATCTATTTCAGATTTAATGGCTATCTTAAAAGAAGATGGAGTTCTGGCTGTAACCAGGTGGGTTCAATTTCCTCCCAGCGAGAACCTGAAGGCACTTTCTACCTTGTATGAGAGCCTGGATTATCTACAAATCGGAGAAATTCCAAAAAAAGTCTTTGTCTATAGAAGCTGGTCCACTTGTACTACCCTGTTTAAAAAAGATGGTTTTGCTGAAAATGAAATCAACAGTTTAAAAGAGGAAGTAAAAAAACTTAATTTTGATATTGTATATTACAATGGCTCAAGGCAGGATGAGGCAAATATCTATAGTATCCTGGAGGAACCATACTTTTATAATTATTATAAAGAGATAATAGAAGGCAGTAACAGCTCGAGAGAAGTCTTTTATAAAAACTATTATTTCAATATTTATCCTGCCAGGGATGACAGGCCCTACTTTTTTAATTTTTTCAGGTTCGGACAGATACCTGATATCATAAAATATTTTGGGAAATCCACCCAGCCTTTTGGGGGCGGAGGGTATCTAATACTGATGATCGCACTTACAGTTTCTATTATTTTATCGCTATTTTTTATCCTGCTGCCCCTGCGCATAAAGAAGATAAATATCAGTATAAGAAGAGATTTTAAATATATAATTTATTTTTTCTGTCTGGGTTTTGGTTTTTTCTTTATAGAGCTTCCCTTTATTCAAAAATTTATTCTGGTATTGGGCAAGCCGGCTTATGCCCTTTCGGTTGTCCTTTTCAGTATTATGCTCTCTGCGGGAGTGGGTAGTTTTATCAGCAGCAGGTTTAAGGTTGATCTGAGATGGGTGGTGGGAGTAATAGTGGCTTATGTAGCCCTGTTTATATTTACATTTGGGTTTGTAGGGGATTTTATAATCTCAAAAGTACTGTGGCAGAGATTTCTATATTCAATCCTTCTTATAACCCCCCTTGGATTTGTAATGGGGATACCCTTTCCTTCAGCTATAGCCAGGGTTAAAGAAAAAAGGAAAGAGATTATTCCATGGCTGTGGGCTATAAACGGCTGTACTTCAGTAGTGGGATCAATTGCGGCAGTAATAATTTCCATTCATCTTGGGTTTTTTGCAGTAATAGGTATGGCGGCTTTAATTTATATAGCAGCTCTGGTAACTTACAGGTATTTTTAGATTATTTTATCTCTTCCTATACCTATATGAAGTTTGAATATATTTAGTAGTTTTGATATAATGCTTGAGTAATAATAAGTATTACTCAAATAATATTATTGTAAAACTGGAGGCCAGGATGCCAAGAAAAACAAAAATTTTAAATATTTCATTAAGCAAGGAATTATATGAAGAGATTGAAAATATAGCAAAAGGGGAGAGTAGAACTAAAAGCGAATTAATAAGAGAAGCATTCAGGCAATATTATGCGAATAAAAAATGGTCGGAGATAAGAGCATGGGGAGATGAAACTGCCAGAAGGTTTGGGATCAAGGATGAGCAAGATATTGATAAGATACTTCATGAAAAGTAAGGTAATAAATTGAGAATAGTTCTAGATACAAATATTTTTATTTCGGCAGCTTTATTAGGAAGAGTATGCGAAGAAATAATTCAATTTTGCAGGTTTGGAAAAGTAAATGTATTTATCAGCAAGGATATAATAAGTGAGATAGAAGATAAGCTAAGGTTAAAGTTTTTATGGAAAAATAAACAGATAAAAATATTTTTAGATAATATATTTGAATTTTGTCACCTTGTTGAAGTTAATGAGAAGATTATTCTTATAAAAGATGATCCTGATGATGACAAGATATTGGAATGTGCAATTTCAGCAAAATGTGATTATATAATATCTGGAGATAGACATCTAATAAAATTAGGGTCATATAAGAATATCAAAATACTAGAACCAGCAGATTTTTTATTTTTAATTAGAAAATGAGGGAGATTGGGAGTTTAAATTACCATATTTATATATTTTCTGTGAGATAAAAGGAGAAGTAAGATGATAATTAGTATAGAACTCGGCTTATAGACTGACCCCGTAACTTTTTTAGCCTATAAACGGTTCTAAATAAGAAGTTAATCCCTTGGCTTGCCCCTAGTTTTGCCACTGTATGGGTTTTAATTGTACAGTTTCAATTATACAAGTGACTGATGATTTTTCAATATATTTTTCTATTTAGTACAATAATTTTATTGATATAAAGATACAACAGTTATCAAAAGCATAATGATTTGAGTCTTAGAAGAGCCTCGCTGTCAACTATAGCTAAAAATTTGCGTCCATCGTTTAAATAACATGCAACATAATGTTCTTTTTGTCTACCACCAAACACTAAACCAGCAAGAGCACCAAGTGGCCCAAAAGTTATTCCTCCTAGAATACTCCAGCCTGTTGCACTGACTATGCTTTTTTTATTTTCCTCCGTTATCATTTCAACTTTGTTTAATTTTTTTAATAAGTTTATCTTTTTAAAGGTTCCTATTGTTGCACCTTTAAATAATCCGAATGATAGAACTGTCCACTGGTTAAAATCTCCAGCCACGATACGTCCTTCCATGATTAACCTCTACTATAGGAATGTGCTATAATACTTGATGTTTATTATAATACTTTTATATAATAATAAACAATAAAATAGATCTTATATTGTTAAATGGTTATTTGATCGGGAGAATAAAGATGTATTGTCCTAACTGTGGCAAAGAAATAAATGAAAATTCCAAATATTGCTTACATTGCGGCAAAGAAGTATTAAACAAATTTGAAAATAATCAAATAGAAACAATTAATGAAGCAAGAAATTCAAATATACAAAATTTAAATAACCAAAAGCTAGACAGATCTGAAATAAATGTAAGAGTTGTTCAAGAACCTAATTCAAATATAGGTCTAGGAATGGAATATGCTGTTCATTCCAATAAATCATACATTGGTTATGCTTGGCTAACAATAGCTCTTTATATTTTTGCTTTCTGGTTAGGTGGATTTATAGCTAATATTGTTTATTTAAATGCAGCCAAGACTACCAGGAGAATTATTAAAAGAGATCCTCCTGGTTTAATATTTTTAATTGTTTTACTGGTTTTTGGAATGATAGGTTTGGTTGGTCTAATTTTAGGAATAATAGTTCCCATTGCTATTAGTTGTGGTGCTGTATAGTAACTTCTTATTAGTTTTAACAAAGCTTGGCTATAGTTAAAATATTGAAATCGAATATTGTTAAACTTATAATGTAAAAAATGAATGAAGAATAAAAATCAAAAAAAGAATATGAAATATTTTTTCCTGAGTGCGGAGAACCAATCAAAAGAAATGCGGTTGTGTGCCTGCATTGCGGTATGCAAATAAAAGAATTAGAGACAAAATCTATTTCTAACGTTTCAGTCAAAAGTAAGGCAGTAGCTGTAGTTTTGGCAATCTTTTTTCTCATTTTTCTTTTTTATATACTTATGGCAGAAATGAGATTAAATTTTGGGTTTATTCAATAATTACAGGCATATTATTTGCTTTAAGATTTGCTAATGATTTATAGAAACTAAGTTATCAATAGCTATAAAAAGTATTTAGCATTATTCAATAATAAGATATGTAGGACTGAATATGAAAAGCAATTTATTTCTAATTATAGTTTTAACTTTATCCTTCCTTATTTTTATTACGTCATGCTTAGTAAGTTGTTCCCCAGTAACTTCAAATGAAAATAACGCTACTGAAACAACTACTACTGAAGATAATACAACTGAAATTGAAACCACCGAAATTGAAACTGTTTTTAATATATCAATTGCAAATGGTTCAGGTGTTTCTGGGTTTGCAAAAAAAACAGCTGAATTATTTAAAGCAATAAAATATCCCAGTGGAATAGATAAATACAATATAACCCATATTACTAATGCTAATAACTATAATTATGAAAATACTAAAATTATTTGTAAATCCGGGGGTACACTGCTGGCCCAAGCTGCTGAAGATATAAAAACTATATTAAAAGCTGGAATTATAACAACTTCAAATGAAGTATCCGAAGATACCGATATTGCTATTATAATTGGAAAAGATTACTCCCTTCCCACTGATGTGGAAATAACAGAAGATGATAAAAAAGATACTCCTGAAATTAAATATGAAATAATTTATACTTTAAATAATCTCCGCTACGATGATGCTATTACTTACTATGTCTTGATTGACCCGATAGATCTTTCTAATGATTCTTTTAAAGAAGATGTTAAAGAAGTAATTAGAAATATTGTAGAAGAAAAGGGAAATAAAATAACCATTGAAATATTTGATAAAATGGATTCTCTTGAAAATGGTTATAAAGACGGAAAATTTGATGAAGGAATAGGTGATCTTGAAGAATGGGACAATTGGTTTAAAGATGAAATTGTAAAAGATTTAGCCATACACTCTATAGCTACATATGATGGTGAACTGGAAAACTGGTTTTTCTTTAATACATTATGTTTTTTTATGTATTCTGATTATTTAGAGAGTACAATTGTGGATAAATATGCGGAAACTATAGAATTTAATCCATACGTGGAAGAACAAGTTACAAATTCTGAAGATGAAAAAGAACAAGAGGATTCTTCTAGTTTACTAGAGCAAATAAAAATTTCAGGTGAAGCACAAGATATATATAATGATGAGTTAAAGATAGTGATCTGGGTAAAAAATGAAAGTAACAAAACATTTTCTGGTTATATTATGATTGAGTTTTATGACAATAAAAATAAAATAATATGGCAGGACTGGAGTAGTTATACCTGGGATTTCAAAACTGAAGTTCCACCAGGAGAGAGTAGCTATTGTATAATGTGGATACCTTTAGAAAAAGGCTATCCAGTAAATATAAGATCAAGAGTAAAGGATTATAAATTCTATTGATAAATTAATAATATATATTCTAATTCTCCACTTCTCCCAGTTCCATCTGATAGTCCTGGCTTAAATCTATTTTATAAAAATAACTGTCGGAATTAGGCAAAAGAAGAATTAATTAATACCTGAATCTGTTCAAGATACTATACACATAGAAATATATGACAATATAGTGAAAGTCTGGGGACATCAATTAAGGAATTTGAAAAAGATTTTACAAGATATGTATGTGTGGCACACATACGTTAAATTTGGGGGTTTCCCCAAACCCTTTAATTAGAAAGGATTAGACATTTTGAATATAAATCCTAAGCGTCCAGAAAGAAAGAGAAAACATCATATATCCTGTTATTTAGACGATAAAGAATATATAGCATATAGAGATAAAAGGTCCAAAACATACTATAGCCAGAGTGAATATATCAGAAAGTGTGTATTAGATAAAAAGATAACGGTAATACCAGGGATAAGAGATCTTATAGTAGATTTAAAGAGGATTGGAAATAATTTAAATCAATTAACATACAAAGTTAATGCAGGGGAGGTTACTGTTTTAGGAGATAATTTAAAAGAAATAAAAGATGATTTAAGTATAGCTTGGGATAGTCTATTTGAAGTTATAAAGAAAGTGAAGTAATTATTTATAGCAATTATTAAATCGTTACCTTCTAAAGGTAGTGTAAATTATATAGATAACGTTTTTGAATTAGTTCACAATATTTTAAATTTTTACTTTTTCTTGGGTAAAAATTTTATTAAAAATCTATATCTATTTATTTTTATCAATCTCCCCTATAATCCTCTCCGTTTCCGCCAGTGCTACAATAATTTCTTTAGTACTTCCTGGATATCTTTTGCATCTTTTATCTTGTACTCTTTAAGAAGAGCTCTTAGCTGATCTTTCGGGATTATTGACATTTTGTAACCTCCTAATTACTAAATTTATTTTAGCTTTATTAGGAAGTTTCCACAAAATTATTTACACTCTATTTTATTTTTATATTTGAATAAAATTACTATAATAAATTTTCAACATGATTATACCTCAGTATTTTTTATATTATCGGTATCCGATTTTTCAGTGTTAACTTCTGCAATATTTTCTTCACCACTATCTATCATCTTTGGAGCAGGCTCCGCCCACTTTGATAAATATTGTATAACACCACTATAATAACTAATTAGCATATCTTCTATTATTTTAACAAAATTCCTACAATTTGAAAATTTCTTACTAAAATCTTTTATATATAAAATTCTAAATTCCTTTATTTCTCTATCTTTTATTTCATCGTAAATATTATCTATTGTATCTATACTTACTCTTTCTGTTCTATTTGTATTTTTTAATATAATCTCTATAAGAATTTCATTTTGTATTTTCTTAAATGTTTCTTTATTTTTCTTCCTGCAATTATCAAGTTGACGTTTTATCCAATTTAATTGGCCTTTTAGTTTTTTATCTTGTGGTGCTTTCAGTGTTACAAACATTTCTATTACCTTTCTTTTAAATAATGCTTCTATTTTAATATCTGAAACAGCACCTTTTACTCTAAGATTAGAAGTAAGTAGACTTTTTCTTATTAATTTTTCCTTATCATCATCTATTCTAGCCTTTAAATTTCCTCTATATTTAGCTTCACCTGAATTTACAAATACGCCTAAACTTCTACTTAAAATCAGTGCCAGATCCTTTTCTTCTTGCTGCCAACTAATTACTGAATCATATAAGTCAGTGTCGCTGGTTTTTAATCGGGTACCGGAATTAATTTTCTCAACTACATCCTTCCATCCTTGTTTCATTTGACGAAATCCACATACCCCAGACTTATCAGATTCTAGGTAATTGACCACCTCTCTCATTATTTCAACCTGATTTTTATCTTTGATATTAAGTTCATTATCAAATAGTAATATATGAGCTAAAGTCAAAAGATAAGACCAAGAAAAATGATACAATTCAACTTGTTTTAAAGGTTTTATATTTACTGGACACTGAGTTGGTTCCGAAACAAATTGATTTGATACTGTTATTAACTTGGGAATATTATAAGCTTTTGCAATTTTTTGGTAGCGTTCAATTTGTTCTTGGTCTAAATCATTAGTTCCATTCTTCATTTCAAATATAGCTGCATCTTTAATTGTGTCACCTCTTACTATCAGTAATAAACCATCAATTCTTGAATTAGGAAACTGGGAAAAAACTACTTCATTATATACTAAGATATGCCCACCTTTCATTATTTTTACATCTGAAAGTACCATTCTTCTAAATTCTTTAATTAATCTTATTGATGATAGAATCACAGAAGCTAATGCTGCCTCATCGCCAGGTTTTATAATTGGAATTAAACAAGCTTCTCTTAATTGTATTCCACCCTTTTTTACAAATTCATCAAATTCACTCTTTTTTAAGTCGATAATTTTTATTGATTTTTTCTCCATTTTATACTCCTTTAAAATTTAAAACTTCACTAAATTTGACGTTGTTAAATAGACTTTTATAGTGCTTGTATAGTAGCTAGTCCATATTTTCACATATATAATTATTCCTTAATAATATTATATCTTGTTTTCGTAAATCCAATCTTTTATTGCATATTTTACGTAGTTATATTGAACTCTAATTATTATTAAATTATCTTTATTATAACAAATTTCACTTCTTATTTTTAATAATTTTATTGCAATATTGCAAATAAGGATAGTATTTAAAAGGTATTAGTAAAAGTTAATTATATAACTAGCCATATCCTTGCCTATAACCTATCTACAGCTTTTGCCATCTGTGAGCTGTTAAAATTAATATAAATTTTTGTAGTATCAAGGCTTGAATGACCCAACAACTTTTGAACCTTAAAAAGATCAACTCCGGCTTCAATTAAATGGGTGGCAAAACTATGCCTGAAGCTGTGTGCTGTATAACCTTTTCTTTTAAGTCCGGATATGGCAAGATACATTTTGACAAGATTTACAAAGCTACACTTACACATCCTTCTACCTTGCTCACCGATAATAAGTGCCTCTGTTTTAAGGGGAAGTCTCTTTTCAAGATATTGATCTAATAACCTGGTAACTTCTTTATGAAGGGGGATTAACCTATCCTTTCCTCCCTTACCACGCCTTATAATCATAGTACTCTTAGAAAGATTAAGATCAGTCCAGTTTAGGTTTAAAAGCTCATTTCTCCTTATACCAGTATAATAGAGAAGGGATAGAATCAGTTTATCTCTTAGTGCGTTCCTGCGGCATCTTAAGGGCGAAAAGTCTACAGATCTAATGATTAAATCTACCTCATACTTAGACATCACAGAAGGGATTTTATTTATCTTTTTAGGTACTCTGATTTTTCTAGTTGGATTTTTAATTATTATATCTTCTTCTTCAAGGTAATTAAAAAAGCTTTTTATTATTGCAATTATTTTTGATATTGTACTTGACCCAAGGCTTCTTTTCTCCTTAGCATGATAGAAATACTGCCTTATTATTCTTGTACTAATTAAGTTTATATCTAAAATATTTCTGTAACTTAGAAAATCAAAAAATCTTATAAGTTCCTTATTGTAATCATAAATGGTTGAAGAAGAGGCTATTCTCTCAATTTTCATATAAGCTAAAAAGCTGTCTATATAATTTCTCATATTTGTTTTTTGATCTTCTTGCAAGACAAACCAAGAAATTATATCCTATTTAGTACAGAACTCGGCTTATAGACTAACTCTGAAAAGATTAAATAATATTATGCATTATTATGTTTTCCCGGAGATAGATATCATTGACATGATTAAAGAGTTAATTTATATTTTGGATTAAGTATTTAGTGGTTAAAATATTTTAGAAAAATTTTCAATTTGAAATTATTACCTGATAATATTAAGTATGAAAATCTATAATGCGATAATATCAAGAAGGACCATCAGGAAATTCCAGCAAAAACCCATAAAACTATCAGTTTTAAAAAGAATAGTTAATGCCGGAAGGCTGGCACCATCCGCAGGGAACCTGCAGCCATTGGAATACGTTATTGCTGTAGACGATGCTTTAAGGAAAATAATTTTTACTAATTTAAGGTGGGCGGCTTATATTGCACCAGAAGGAAATCCTAAAGATGGTGAAAGGCCCATAGCCTATATAATAATTCTGGTCAATAAAGAAATTTCTTTTGGTTCATTTTTTAAATATGATATAGGGGCCAGTGCCCAGAATATTACCCTGGCAGCTCTGGAAGAAGGAATCGGCTGCTGCTGGATAGGTTCTTTTAATAGAAAAAAGATTAAAAAGATTTTAAAAATTCCTGAGCAGTACAGCGCTGATCTGGTTTTAGCACTTGGATACCCACTGGAAAGCCCAGAGTATTACGACATTGAAAAAGGTAAATCCATTAAATATAACAAGGATATTTTAGGTATATTACATGTACCAAAAAGAAAATTGGATGATATAATTCATATTAACTACTTTTAAAAGAAGACTTTATTTTATCTCCCTGGTTAAGGGCACAAATACGACATCAAGAATTTTTGTAGCTATTACTTCTCCATCTTTTTTCTCTAATTTCCATAGAACCTGATTCCAGCCAGGGGGACCCACCGGAAGTACCATAATTCCTCCATCTATAAGTTGCTTTATAAGAGGCTGGGGGATATGGTCCGGGGCAGCAGTTACAATGATCCGGTCAAATGGTGCATATTCTTCCCAGCCATAATAGCCGTCATGATTGCTGGTGGCTACATTGGGGTAGCCTGATAGAATCTTATTTGATTTTTGGTGAAGATAGGTAATTATCTCTACGGTATATACTTCATCTACAATTTCGGCCAGCACCGCTGCCTGGTATCCAGAGCCTGTACCAATTTCTAAAACTCTTTCATTCCCGGTAAGTTCTAAACTTTCGGTCATTAGAGCTACTATATATGGCTGGGATATAGTCTGTCCCATCCCTATAGAGAGTGGGCGGTCTACATAGGCAGAGTCTTTTAAGTATTGGTCTACAAATTCATGGCGGGGTACTTTCCTCATGGTCTCAATAACTTTTTTATCAGTTATGCCCCTGGCGGTAATTTGGTAATCAACCATGTTGTTTCTAAGTTCAGTATATTTGTCTATTTCATAAGTGTTTTTTTCAATATTCTTACAGCTGATCAAGCTTAGATTTATTAGAAAGACGATCATTGTAATTAAAATTGTTGCTGCGAAGATAATTTGATTTTTTTTAATTTTTTTGACCATTTTTATTCTAAAAAAAGTTTGGTTTAAACAATATTATAACATTTTAAAATTAATAGTCAGTTCAGCAATTATGCCAACTTTTTTGTAGTGTAAAAATAGGGAATAATGTGTAAGTTAATATAGGGCTCAGCTTATAGGTTGATTATTACCCGATATTTTAGGTACTTGACTTTCTATTTTAACCCGATAAAATAGAAGAATGATTAAAAGAACATTATTCAATGAATTAAAAATACATCTTAAAAAGAAGGAGATTAGCTTTATTGTGGGTCCCAGGCAGGCAGGGAAGACCACATTGATGTTGATGCTAAAGGACTATCTTTTAAAAAGGGGTGAAAATATTGTTTTTTTAAATCTGGATATAGAGATGGATAAAGTATTTTTTTCATCCCAGGAAAAACTTATGGGAAAAATCCAATTAGAGATAGGGAAAAAACAAGGTTATGTATTCATTGACGAGATTCAAAGAAAAAGTGATGCAGGGATTTTTTTAAAGGGTATATATGATCAAAATTTACCATATAAATTAATTGTTTCAGGGTCAGGGAGCGTAGAGCTAAAAGAGCAAATTTATGAATCTCTGGTGGGGCGAAAAAGGGTTTTTGAACTGTCTACTATAACTTTTGATGAGTTTGTAAGTTTTAAAACTGATTATAGATATGAAAGAAGACTGGAAGAATTTTATTTGATAGAAAAGCAAAAGACTAAAAATCTACTGGAAGAATACCTGGTTTTTGGTGGTTATCCAAGAGTAGTTTTAGAAGAAACTATGGAAGAAAAAGTAAAATTAATGGATGAGATTTACCAAAGCTATCTGGAAAAAGATCTTTCTTATTTATTAAGGGTTCAAAAAACAGACAGTTTTTTTAATCTGGTTAAATTGATTGCAGCCCAGACAGGGAGATTGATTAATTATTCCGAACTTTCAAATACGCTGGGTCTAGCCATAAAAACTTTAAAAACTTACCTCTGGTATATGGAAAAGACTTTTATTTTAAATAGGGTAAATCCTTTTTTTAGTAATAAACGAAAGGAGATCACAAAATCTCCTATCTACTATTTTTATGATCTTGGTCTGAAAAATTACGCTGTCAATTCTTTTAGAAATATTGAAAGTTTGACTGATATAGGATTTCAATTTCAGAATTTTGTTTTTAATATATTAAAAGAAAAAATTAAGAAAAGCTCGGTAATAATTAACTTTTGGAGAACCAAAGAAAAAGCGGAAGTTGATTTTGTGATAAATTCCGGAAGAGGAGTAATTCCTGTAGAAGTTAAATACAGGAAATTGGAAAAACCAGAAATTCAAAGGTCAATGCAAAGTTTTATTAAAAAATATCAGCCAAAGAAAGCTTTTATAGTAAATCTTGAAATGAAAAAAAAGGTGATTAGGGACAAGACAGAAATTTACTTTATGCCTTTTTATGAGATCTCTAAGGTTGCTGATTTAATAAATTAGTATATTTGAAATAATATTTATAGAAACAATACTGGAATATTTCAACCTTTACAAACCACAGACCATCTACAGCAGTGTAGCAGCGGTGAAGATATTCTGTAATTTATAATTGAACTAGAAATGAAATTGGAAAAATGAATTTAGGTATAGTAAGATTATGCCAGAACTTCCTGATGTACAAAGCTTTAAAAGATATTTTGAATGCAAATTTCTTGGTAAGAAAATAACTGGATTAAAGGTTACCAATGAAAAGATACTGGGAAATATTTCTGAAAGTAAATTAAAAGAAAGACTGATTGGTAGCAAATTTAAATCTGCATACCGTTACGGCAAGTACCTTTTTATAGAAACTAATAATAAGTCCTTTTTAGTTTTTCATTTTGGTATGACTGGTTCACTTAAATATTTTGAAAATCAAAATGAGGTTCCCTCTTATAGTAGACTAGTTTTAGCTTTTTCTAATAACTCACATCTGGCTTTTAAATGTATAAGAATGTTGGGGAGGATATATTTGGCAGATTCAATGGAAGATTTTATCGGTAACAAGAACTTGGGACCTGACGCCATATATATTAAAAGGAGTGAGTTTTTTAAATCAGTAAGAAGAAGAAAAGGAAAAATTAAACCAATACTTTTGGATCAGAGCTTTATTGCTGGAATTGGCAATATTTATGCAGATGAAATTTTGTTTCAGTCTGGCATCCATCCAGAAATAAAAGTGAATTTAATGGATAGAAAAAAGCTTGGGAAAGTATATAATAATATGAAAAAAGTATTGGCAACAGCAGTAAAATTAAACGCTGAAATAGAAAAGTACCCGGACTTTTATTTAAGCAGGAACAGGAGTAAATTTAGTAGTTGTCCTGTATGCAATACTATGATTGAAAGAATAAATATATCCGGGCGGGGCACCTATTTTTGTCCCAGTTGTCAAAAACGAATGATTTCATAAACTAATCAATTAAAAAAAATGCTGTTTTTAAAAGCGTTATTTCCTATTTAAGATATTCAAACAATTTAAACAAAAATTATAGCCTTTTTTATCAGTATCCAGCAGGGTGTTTGAAAAATACATAACACATTTATAATTAGAACAATGATTTAGCCCCAGGGTATGACCTATTTCATGAACTGCTTCCTTTAATATTCTTTCTTCAAATATGTTTTTCTCCTTTTTTATCAGTCCGGGAGTTAGGCTCTTACTTTTAAGACTGTAGTTAAAATTGGTGTAAAAAAGAGGATCTAGTCTCGCTGTAGATATAAGGCATATTCTGGGGAAATTTACTGCCAGCCCAAATACAAAGTTTAGTGAAGGAACAAATATATCCAGGTCAAGTATTGCTAAACTTATATCCTGAATATTTTTTGAAGGAAGATTTTCAATTAAATAATTTAAAATTTTATTTGCATTATGTTGATTTCTGCTTTGATCAAAGGAGTTTCCGGGAACATTTATTTTATCTAATATGCAGGTTTCTTTCTTAAAAATGTTTCTTAATCTGTTTTGAAGAAACTCCAGTATACTTTTATCTATATTGTTTAAAGGAATGACATTTATTTTATTTTCCATTTTTAAAGTTTTTTAATTTATATCAGTAAATGTTTATTTCCAATGTCCACATTTTTTAATCCACAGTTTTTTGCTATTTCTAGACAGGATAAAGCTAATTTTTTTGATGTTGGCGGAAAGTCGTTCATATAAAATTGTGGATGAAAACCTAAGAGTTTGTAAGGTATATCAGGATTGCAACTGCAGATAAATGTTGCAATCTTTTTTATTTCCTTTTCGTCTATATATCCAGGAACTAAAAGAGTGCTTGCGACTACCAGGGGAGGGTCTTTCCTTTTTTTTATATAATCAGATGCAATTTCAAAATTATTTAATGTATTATTGTTAGAACTACCGGTTAGAGCAAAAAATAGATTAACATCATAAGCCTTAAGGTCAAATTTAATGCATCCTCCGGACATTAGGGATATTTCCACTGCTTCTTTTAAATATTTTCTGCCCATGGTTCCATTTGTTTCCCAGCAAATCCTTAAGAATTTAAAGTTTTCAAACCTAAGAAGAATTACTCTATTTCCGGGCAAGCTCTAAGGCAGGAAAACTAGTTTTTCCTAAAAATCTATATAATCAATATATCATTGTATTAGATAAAGATTATTTTGATATAGTTTTAAACAAATTTTCCATTTCATTAAGGAAAGCTTTGGCAGATTGGATAGCATTTTCTGCCTCTTCTTCTGTAGAAAAGAAGCTAAGATTGTACTGGTCATCATGTCTTATTTCTCTACTATGATCCAGTAATTCAACCCATTTTATATCCAGTTTTTGGCTCTTAACATATTTTTCTTCAAGGTATCTTGCAATACATGCATGGCTCTTTTCCCTATAACCGTCAAAAAACAGAATTGATCTGGCGGCGTGAAACATTGCCATATAAGATGCAAGGATTGACGAGCCGGATGCACCACCTTTTAAAGATTTTTCAGACTCTGCTAGCCATTCCTTAGCCTTTTTTAGTGACTGGGCAGCCTTATTTTTTGAAGGCGGGATTTTACGGAGTAGATTTTCTTTCATGCAATCGTTATAGTCAAATGGCATCTTTTTCTCCATACAGAATTATTGAACCAAATGATAATGAATGGTAAAAGAGCTCATCGTTTTTTTTTATTTTTTCAAGCTTTTTATCTGTTAAAAACAGTGGTTTTGCATTTTTTATTTTTTTATTGATTTCTGATGTCAGTGAAGCAATTTGCTCGTCACCTACATCATTTATCATTACCCAGATATCTACATCAGATTCTTCAGTGTTTTCACCTTTTACACAACTTCCATAAAGCCCTGCTGATTTTACAAAACTGAACTTTTCAAAAATTGTTGTATCAATATCTGAGATGACCAGTAAAATCCTTACAGCTTTTGTAATGGCAGAATCAATAATTATGTATTTCCCATTTAATCTTTTGACAATTCCTTCCATTAGCAAAACATCAAAATATTTGGAAACTAAACCCTTGCTTAAGCCAAGACTTGAAGCAACAGCGTTAACGCTAAGTGGATTTTTATTTAAAATCACAGCTTTTAAAATTTTTATTCTTTCATTTGTGGAAAAAATCTTATTCATTTATATACCATAAATTATGTTCATGATTTGTAAACTAATAGTTCACATTTTATGAACATTTAATTTAATTGTCAAAGATTTTATTTTTTCTACCATTCATCTTATTTTATATAATTACACAATTGCATAAATATGTAAATTAATTATAATAACTTACATGACAGAAGCTACTGTTATAGTAAGAAAAGATATAAAAGAGTATAGATGCCGAAGGCCCCAGTACAGTTCCTATTATCAGTGCATTGAAGATAACTATGAAACATTTGAAAGGGTTTATGAGAAAAAGTATGAAGTTAAGAAGAGATTCAATCACCCGCTTTCAAAGAGGTATTTGAATTATGAAGATTGATTCTAGCAAGTGATGAAATTTAATTATAAATAATTGCTGTTTTTTAAAGGGTTATTTCCTATTTAAAATATTCAAACAATTTAAACAAAAATTATAGTCTTTTTTATCAGTCCGGGAGTTAGGCTCTTACTTTTAAGACTGTAGTTAAAATTGGTGTAAAAAAGATAATTTAAAAGAGTTTCTTAAAAATCCTGAACATTAAACCTGGTTTTTCAATACCACCTTTTCTGTAATCTGCATAAAGCTGTACGCCCGCTAACTCAGATGCAATTTGAATTGCTTTTTCTTTACCTCCTAAATAGTCAATTAGTCCCAGGT